>SCPN01000469.1_pt1 | contig 77301 bp, 88 predicted proteins | sample 6106831 | NCBI WGS metagenome assembly SCPN01 (sample SAMN10720447, study PRJNA508395) | human gut metagenome | isolation source: Participant 1, 0 month
GTATGGTTCCCAGCTTCGATACAATATTTTCCACTGTCATACTTTCCGGTCTAAGGCTATCCAGTTCTTCCCGGACTTCTTCGGTCAAGGAAAAGCTTTCTACGACGTCCTGTAATGGTGTCGCGTTCGTTACCAGAATGGTACTTTCCTGGTTCTTCGGGTGTGGATACATATAGCCGCTGATCTCATAGTATTTATTCGTTTCAATCTTCATACCACCGATAGCGTAAATCTTACGAAGTACATAGCTTCCGGTATCATCTTCTTTAACGCCGTCTTCTTCCGCCATAGGGATAACCAGAAGTTCGTCTACGTTGATCGTTTCCACAATGGAAGTATCATACTTTCCGCAAGACGGTATCCCGCTGATCTCCCGAAGGATTCCCTTTATGTTGTCGTCGCCCGTTTCTGTCATTTGAATAAGTTCGCGGTTGTGGGCGTTCAGTTCCTTATATGCCGTAGCTGTAGGAATGTTCAGCAGCGGACAGCCGTACTTTTTACATTTTTCCTGTCCCCAGCATGAATATTCTACTTTTTTCGGTACAACGTAAGGCGTATGTTTCTTACCGGCCACCATTACACGGGTCGTAATCAGCTTACCAGTAAGGGAAGCGTCGGAAGTCTTCGCAAGTGGAAGGTTTATAGCTTCTTCGGCTACGTCGGTGTTACCCTTGATACAAGGACACATATCACCAGCACACGGTACCCTGTCGTAATCGTTGTCGCCTTTCTTCTTTTCACCGTGAAGTGATCGTATAAAAGCACACCCAAACTGGTAGTCCTTTTCACTTCCGTAAACACTTTCTATAACGTTTCTGGTATTCGCCTTACGTTGCTGGATACTGTACCGACTGTCCGCGCTGGTAAACTTTACTACCCAGTCTTCCAGAATACTTGTAGCTTCTTCTTTTTTGTATCCGGCTGCCTTAAAGTAACAGCAAAGCTGCACAGTGGCGTTATTACGATCGCCGTCTTTCTTCCAGCCATTGTTAAGAATGTCTTCTACACATACCGGCGGCTTATCCTTAACGAAAATATATTCTGTTTTACTTCGCTTATCGGACGTTGTAGCGGCGGCTTCTTCGTATTCGTTAGTAGCTTGTCCGCGTAGAACACCCCGGCTTTGGTCTTTTTACGCATACTGTCTTTCTTCTCTCTGGATAGGCTGGCCGGTACGCGCTCTTTCCTTAATTTCGTCTAAAGGTCAATTCCTTAAGCTGCTGTAAGGTAAGTTCGATCTTGTAAAGCCCGGTCTTCTGGTGCCTGGAATACGGAAGACGTAACATACGCTTTACGGTATAAACCACAAGGTCTACAGCTTTTAAAGGCTCTGTATACTCTACTGGTCGTCCGTTTTCGTCTTCCTGTTCCTGTACTTCTCCTAACCTGTAACGAAGGTATCCGGCAATATGCTTATATACTCTCTGTAAGTCTTTTCTAGGCTCTACGCCTAACGCTCTTTCGTCTACCAGAATGTGGAAGCCCTTAGACCCGGAAAAGTAAATATGTAAGTCCTGTTCCTGTATGTCAAGTTCCCCGGTGAAGAACTCCACCAGCTTAATAGCTTCTTCCTGGGCTACTGCCGGATTTTCGCTATAGTCAAGGTCGAAGTACAGGGGGGCTAAGAAGTCTTCCCCCTCTGTCTTCTTCTCATTTGCGTATTTCTGGACCGTGGCAAAACAATTAAAGTCCTTTGCTTCTTCGTGTTGCCACTTCGGTACGTCGTCCAAGTGTTTACGCTTCCACGGGCTGCTTTTTCCGTTTTCGTCGCACTGGTAACAATCCACGTACACATATTCTTTATTTTGTTTTGCCATTTCTTAAGGCCCCCTGTTTTACTTTGTGGTATAGTCTTCCGGGTTAAATACTCCCATAGCTTCAAATTTGATAGCCAGCCAGGATACGGAAGCGTCTGTACGGCTACGCTGTTCTTCTGTAGACAGTCTGGTAACCACGCTGGTAAGTCCTGTACGTGCCGGAATACCGATCTTTTTATACGCTCCACGGAATACGTTCATAGCATACTTACCGTAGGCGATCGTAGCAGTAGGGGCGAAGGACATAATATAAATTTTCGGAATACCGTCGGCTTCAGAAAGGGCGTCTACAGGAACTACCGAAGCCATATAACGAAGTTCCAGGTCTTCTACGCTGTAACGTTCTGCTGCTTCCGGGTTCTCCTGTAACCACGCTGTAAGCTGCTGTACGGCGTCTTCTTTCTCTCTGCAAGCTACGATCAGCTGGCCGTCTTCTGGACTGTTCTGTAATCCCCATAAAGACCAACGTTTTTCACCTTTTCCAATAATGACGTCGATATGATCTTTATATTTAATACTGTCGTCGTCTTTATCCACAAAATCCCCCTTCTTATCCACAGTCAGCCAGGAACCCATGTAAACAAAGTCAAGGTCTAAGCCGTCGTTTGCTTTCTGGAACTCCTCAAAAGTGTTATTAAGAAGTGTGGTAATATATGCGGCGCCGTTCGGCTTAACCTCTGCTACAGCTGTTTCCGCTGCTTTTACGATTGCTGTACCTGCTACTTCTTCTGTTCCGGCGTTCTTTGCTGCTACGTCCATGTTCTGTGTTGTGTTCTCGCTCATAATAAATACTTCCTTTCGTAATTAGAATTTAATACTATCCAGTAAACCGTCTATAACGTCCTTTTCGGCGCTTTTCGGCTTAGATGGTAACTTAATACCCAGACGCTTATATACTTTTCTTCTGCTGTAGTATTGACCTTTCAGAACGCCTACAGAAGCGTCCACATAGTCGAACCATACCGCTTTTTTATCTGGGTTCTGTGGGTCCTTTCTCATAATACGGCCTATTTCCTGTTCCAGATTAAGACCGGTGTTACTCTTTCCGTCCCCACGTTTTGGTGTTACTGTATGCCCTACGCAAAGGCTAGGTATGTCCAAACCTTCACGGGCTAACTGTGTAGCAAAAAGGATATTTACTTTTCCTTCCCTACACTGGTCTAAAATCTCTTGTCGTTTCTTTTTGGTAACTTGCCACTTCTTAAATTCTTCTTCGGTGTATTGTGGCGTTTTTACTTTCCACCTTCTGGCTTTTCCGTCGTACTTACATTCTGTACCGTAGTCAGCTGCCAGGGCTTCGGCCTGTCGTTTTCCACTGGCTACCTTCCAGCTATACCGGGTAAGTCCGCCATGCACTGCAGCTGTCTTACAACCTCTATAGCCCTGTTCCAGAAGCAGCTTGTCTACTTTCTCTTTTAGCCTAAAGCAGTACCTTACGCTTTCGGAAAGTACAATAGACTGACCATATTTAACCGCGTCTACAATACTTTGGGCTACCAGGTTTAACCGGTCTTCGTTTTCAAAAAGTCGGTATAAAATGTCCTGGTAATCCAGGTCTTCGCCCCCGGCGTCTATATTTCCGTCGGCGCTGTCCTCATTCCCGTAAGTGAACGAAGTATAGATAAACTTTACTTCCGGTAAAACCAGCTGATCGTCTTTGTAAAGGGCGGTTCGTGGAACCTCATGTAATACTGGTCCAATACCTAAGTACATAAGCTGTTCCATTTCGTCTTTACGCTTCGGCGTGGCCGTAAGTCCTACAATACGCTTCGCCGGAAACTGGGCGGCGGTATCTAAAAACTGGGTACTGGGGAAGTGGTGCGCTTCGTCGATCACGACGACGCCTATAAATTCTTTCAGCTTTTCTACAAGTCGCTGTTTTGCTTTAAGTGTCTGTACCGTCGCTATGATAAGCTTACGGTCGCCGAAGTCCTCTATACCGTCCCCCAGGATACCGACACGGCCTACACCTTTCAGTGTAGATAACGCCCTGTCCCTGGTCTGATATACTAAATCTCTGGTATGGGTAAGCCATAAGGTCGGGCGTCCAACTTCATAGATATATCGCATACCCATGATAGTTTTACCGGAACCAGCCGGGGAAACCCCGATACCATTTTTACGTAACAGGCTATCTATAAGCGGGTGCTGGTAATCTCTGATCTGGAAGTTTTCGTTCCACGGCCCGAAGTCTACCGGTTCCCCTTCTACCTGTTCCTTATCCCATTTAACGGACGTCGCTGTTTCTGGGATAAGATTGTATAAACGATCTGCATAACCACGGGGAAGTATCAAGCTTCCGTCGTTATCATATGTAAAAAGCTGTAGCTTCTGGTCTATGCCCCAGGTAGGGCGACGCTGGTACTTCGCCTTTAAGTATGCCGGGTTATCTATCGTAAGATCGTCTACTATTTTCAGTTTCAAGGGAAGCGGATAGCCACTTACCCTTATGTTATTGCTTTCGTATATGTGCAATCTCGCACCCCCTTTAAATCATATCCACGTTCGCCGTTTATCTCTATCCGTGGAAGGTTTATAGCTTCTATTTTCTCTTGCTGTAGTTCTTCCAGCGTTATATAACGCCGTCCTTTTTGGTTCATATACGCCATAGCATGAACCAACCGGAAAGCGTAGGCAACGTCTACAGCTTCGTTAAGGAAAGATACCAGGACAAGCCCTATGTTTCTGTCTAATGCCTTTTCAAAATTTATCAAACCTGTAAGCTGGTCGGCGCGTAACATTGACAACTTGAACCGGTCGCCGTCCGTTCTCTTTTCCTCGCAAAGTAAATTTACGTGTTCCAGAAGTACCAGTTCGTCCGCTGGCCGTGTACCCAAGTTTCCACCGTCTGTAATGCGTAACCGCCATAAGTTCGGTATCTGCCGCCAGCTTCTTCTACATTCTTCCTGGAAGTCTTCGCCACGCTGCCTACGTTCCGCCTGTTTTTCATTACGCAAGGTAGGTAAGTGCGGCGGCCTGTAACTGTGCCTTCGCTCTGATACAGCTTAAGGCTTCTTTCTTTGCGTCCAGGTCTTCCCTGGTCTTGAACTGGGAAACCTCGATAGCCTTAATATCTGCTTCCACGCTTGCCAGTTCCTTACGTTCTGTGGCGCTAAAGTGTCTACGGAAGGCGTCGCGCTGGGTATCGTTTGTAACAGCTACCCTTACATGGGTACCATCCGGGTAAGGAATAATACCGTAGGCGTCCTTACCGGTTCCGCAGATCGTGTTAATAGCTTCTGCTTCTGTGATCTGTATAGAGGTTTCCAGCTGGCGGGCGCGTCTGGCTAACTCGACTTTATTCTGGTAGGTTTCTTCGTTCTTACGTCCGGCTTCCAGAATATCCGTAATAGCAGCGTCCAGCTGTGAGATAGTGTTAATCAACTGTTCGTCTGTCACTACCGGAGTGTTAATGGTCGGTACGTGCTTATTCAAGGCTTCGGCTGCTGCCTTTGCTACGGCGTCCGCGCCGTACTGTTCAATAAGTTTCTGTAATTCTTCTTTCATGTTTTTACCCTTTCTTAATTGCATAATGTTTTTGTAAAGCTGCCTAAAATACCGTTTCTCTGCTCCTGTTCTTTTTCCTGTGCTTTTACCTGTTCTACAGCTGTTTTAACTACGGCAGATATAACGACATTTTGTACAATAGGTACCGCGCTGGCGACTTCCATAACGGTACACGCCTTTAAGTCGTAAACCTGTTTTTCCAGTTCCGGGAAGCCGCCGTAAGCTTTCAATGTATCCGCCATATTTGCGATCATAATATCTTTACAAAGTTCATTGAAAGCGTTTATCTTTTTACCGGCCACGGCTTCGCCCCCTTTCGGATATGTGGGCGTACCACCAGGAACGACCCACCCATACAAGAACTGTCAAATGGTTTACTAATCGTATAGGCGCCACAGTTCGGGCAGCTGATTTTTATAGCACCAGCGGAAGAAACCACCGGGTTAAGTTCCTGTAAATCGTTATCCGTAATCGGTTCTTCGTGTCCACAGTTACCACAAGTCCAAAATTTCACCTTCATACCGCTACAAGCTCCCTTTGTCTATCAATGATCTGTAAAGCTGTCTTTACTACTTCCGGGCTGTATTTTTCTTCGGCTGCTACCTGGTCGATAATCTGGTTAATATCCATAAGAACCTTATTACCGGTGTGACCCTGGATAAGTGCGCTAAAGTTATCCATAGCGTACTGTCGTTCCTTTTCTTCCTCGATACGGCTACGATCTAAGACTTCTTCCCCGGACTTCGCACATGACACCGGTATAAATTCCGCTTCGTATTTTCCACTGATTTCGTCTATCTTAATCAGTGCTACCCGTATCTGTCGCTCCATTTCATTAACAGAAGCCGACATACGTAACAGGCTACCTGGATTTATAAAAAGTTTATCGTCGGCGCTTCTATGGTAAATTCCGTAGCCTAAGTGATCGTGTCCAGTAAGGATAATATCGGCGGTCGTGTTCACCTTGTATAAGTCACTATATCGGTCAAACGGTGGGCGGTGATCTAATAACATACCGTGGGCTATATGTACTCCGATATGGTTACCTTCCGGGTAATCTACGTCCGGGCTGTATCCATAACCATTTATGTCCATATCCTTACTGTACGGCGTAGCAGTCAGATACACCTTATAGTGTCCCTTTGCCAGATAAATAGGCTTGTCACTGGCGCTTCTGATAACCGTAAGCTGTGGTACCAGCATTTCCAAAAGCCTTAAACTGGTACGGTAGTAGCTGTCTATGTTGTATCCGTAAATATCATGGTTACCCAGTGTACAGTAAATGTTTACCGGACTTTCCTTTAACACTTCTGCAAATTCCAGAAGAACGGCTATACCAACTTCCGGCCGGTCGAATATATCCCCAGGCTGTAAGATCGCGTCTACAGCATTGTCTACAGCTATCTTAAAAACTTCCTTAAGCTTCTGTTTTGCGACTTCCTTATAGTCGTCTATACGGTTTCTGGGGTTCGTGCCGCGTAAGTGTAGATCGCCCACGAATAAAAATTTAACCATCTTCTTCGTCCCCCTTTCTATCGTCTTCGCAACACTCACACCGTACCTGGTCCGGGTCGTCCGTATAAAAGATAATCCCACAGTCTACACAATGCTTTTTCATAATACGGACACCTCACTTTCTCCATTCTGGGAACGCTTCACAGCTAAACTTACTTCCCCGATTTCTGCAAGGTCGGCGTTATGTGTGATAAGGATAATCTGTCTTCCAAAAGTGGCGCTATACTCTTTTAAGAAATACGCCACCGACGGCGCGTACTCTTTTGATACGTGCTTACCTACTTCGTCCAGGAATAACGGACCGTCTACGCCTTCCATTTCGCCGACTGCCAGACGAAGCGCAAGGGCGATAATATCAATTTTTCCGCCGCCGCGGTCATAGTCCGGCTTTTCCAGCTTCGTGATAACACTGTCGTCGTTTAAGTAATATTCAGCGATAGGCTGGTTACCTCTTAAGGTAAGGTCGATCATAAATTTATGATTCCCGCCGAAGACCACGTTAAGCGCTTCGCTTACTATATCTTCTATCCTTACCTTTACCTGTTGTCTGGCGTAGTCGCTGGTCTTCTGTAAAAGAATTTGTACCAGTCCGAACACGCCTAACTGTTCTTCTGCTTCCGTCTTTACCTTTACCGCCGCTTCTCTCTGCTTTTCCAGTAGTTCGCGTTTCGCCATCTGGTTATTAACCTTGTCCCTGGCGGTACGAAGATCAGCAGCTATACGGTTAATCTGCAAGGTGTTTAAACCCTTCGCAGTACCGTAGCTTACCGGCTCTGGACGGATAAAAAAATCCATAAGTCCCATAAGCTACCCCCTAAACTTCCGGTATGTTACTTTCCACGTTCTTAAGGTTTTCTTCTACAGATTCCGACAAGCGGGTAATCTCTGCTTCGATCGTATCCGGGGTAACGCCTAACTGCTTCATTTCTTCTACGACCTTATCACACTGTTCCTGTGCGGCTTCCAGCTGTGTTTCCGCCTTTGTCTTTGCATTTTTAGCAGCTTCCAGTCTTTCTTTTGCTTTCTCAATACGTTCTTTAATATCCATTACTTCGTACCTTCCTTTCCGTTTTTACTCTGATACATAAGTACCACTTTGCTACCGGCGTCCGCTTTAAAGGTAAAAGTCTGATATACCGGTACAGCTCCTTTGATCGGTGCGTTTTCATTCAGTATCACAATTTCGCTATTGTCTGGCACATCATAAAGTAGCGATCTTAAGTCTTTTGCTGTCATTTTGTATTACCTTCCTTTCTGGTTATCATAAGCGCCGCCTTTTTGCTGTCTTTCAGCATGACCGCGGCTATTTCCACTTCTTCGTCTAAGGCGAACCCTACAGCTTCTCTAAAATCCCCCGGAAGCTGTAAGCGTCCTTTTCCGTCAAGTTTACGGGATACCTTAAACAAACCACCTTCATATAAACCCATTAGACTGTACCCCACTTTCCGTATTTCGTAAGGTAGCCGTCTGGTCCCAGGTTACGGAAGTCCGTAGCGTGTTCGTTCGCTACGCCGACGTCCTTATAAACCCCCAGGTTATGGGCTTTTCCTTTGTAGAAACACCGGACTTCGTAACGCTGTTTATCTTTCCGGTAGTGGACACCCTTAACCATGTCGGCGTATTCTGGACCGGTAGGCTCTACCGGTACGTAGCTTTCGCCGATCGGAAGGTTAATAAGGTTATCCCTGGTAAGATTTAAGCTATTGCCGTCCTTAAAGATTGTGTTCTGTCCGCGTTCCGGCTTCGATATAACCCTATGTAAAAGCGGCTGCTTCTGTTCAAAGCCCGGAACATTTACTACCTTACCGCCGACACGGTGGGCGGTCGCTCTTATATAAAGCTGTCCATTGCTTTTATGGATAAAGGAAAACCATGTACCAGGCCAAGACTTAACTACGTCCATATCCGCAGCATCTAGTTTTACTTCCACGGAACCATAGCCCACGTTTGGCGGCGCTTCTACAAAAAGCGTAGCTTCCTTTCCACGTATGATAAAATCGTTTTTCAAACTGCCGCACCCCCTAAAACACTGTCCAGATAACCGATAATAGACTTACCGATACCTTCCGCCAATGTTACGGTAACCGCGTTTCCGAACTGCTTATACGCCTGTGAATTACTTACAACCTGTTTCCAGTTATCCATAGGAAACGCCTGTAGTCTGCCGTATTCCGTCGGCGTAAGTTTTCTTACTCTATACTTCGTGTGATCGAAGATTTTAATATGATGTGTACCACCCGCTACAGCTGTAGCTGTCGGGCTAATACCTTCCGGGTCGTGTACCCGTCTACTGTGATCGTGTCCGCTACTCTCTAACATTCCTATCACCTCTATTTCCGGTAGCCCTTGCGGCCGTTGCTCTCTCTCTCTCTCTGTATTCATACATTCGTCTACCCTTTCCAGTACCAGCGGTACTTGTTTGTAGTCCGACGCCAGTAACGTAGGGGAACACCCTATAAAGGTTCCTTTCCCGTTACGCTGTGCCTGTATTACGCCGTCCTGTATTAGCTGATCTATGGCCGGTAGGCGCTGGCTCTCTCTCTCTCTCTCTCTACAATCATGTGTCATTTTCTCCGCCTTTCTTATCACATATAACCACCTGGGAACACCCTGTAAGCAACGACTGGGCTATTTCTTTTCCGACCCGTCCGCGCCTGGTGTTACTTTCCGGGTAAGCTATATTTATGGCGTCCCCGTATCTCCCTACAGCTATCCCGGCTTTTGTAGCTTCGACTATCGGGAACAAGGGGGCGTCTTTTCCGTATCGCTTTTCGTGGTATTCTCTACCACCTTTACCTCTTGCCGACTGCTCCGTAGTGTCGGGGCTACCTCTGTGTAAATCCTTTTCCGGCTCTCTCTCTCTCTCTAGGATAGCCGTAAGTGTCGTCTACAATAACGCCGTGTAAGTCCTGGGCGGTCAACGTAAACATAGGGTCTTCGTCTTCCTTCGATCTACGCCCATTCTGCCTTTTATCTACTCTGTCCGGCGTAATCGTGGCGTGTACCTTACCCATAGAAGAAATACGCTGTAACGCCTGGTCTATGATCTTGTGAGCCTTTTCGTCGGCAATGTAAAACTTGTCGTCTACATCAACTTCCAGGATTGTAGAAAGCTTCGGTACGTAGTCGTGTTGTTCTTCTGGGTATGTGTAGGTATCTGGCAAGCTATCCAAAGTACCGACGACTATATACCTTTCCCTATTCTGTGGTACGCCCCAGTATTTGCTATTAAATAACTGTGCGTGGCACTTATACCCGGCTTTTCCATATTCAGCTTCCAGCACTGGTAGAAGTTTCCTTAACGCCTTCACGTTTTCCGCTACAAGCACTTTCGGAACCTTCTCCGGCTCTCTCTCTTGCTTCGGCCAGCAGCCGCATGATTTCAAAAAACATACCGCTTCTGGTCGCTGCCCTGTGGTTCGTACCACCGCAACCCGGACATAAATTTTCTTCGCTGTAAGTTTCCGCGGACACTTCCCATACGGTACCGCAGTCGGCACATTCCAGCTTTATACCCGCCTGTTTTCCGGCTACGCTTAAGTCCTGGCAAGGAAACCCAAACGCCCAGACGTCAGCTTTCGGTACATCTTCAATACACATTTTCTGTATATCTGCCTGTACCACATGATCGCCTACATTTTCCCTGTATGTGGCTACAGCGTACTTGTCAAAATCCCAGGCGCCAACGATCTTAAACCCGGCGTTCTGGAAACCCAGACCAAGACCACCGCACCCACAAAAGAAGTCGTTTAATGTGTACAATTTTCTTTTACCTCACTTCCGCACAATGGACACACGCCCCCGGCAGCTTCCCAGGCGGCCTGTAGTTCTTCCTGTGCTTCCTCTAATTCTCTGTTACATTTTTCTACGTATCTTCCAGCTGCTTCATAGGAAAGCTGTCTTGTCTGACTTACCACGTTTAACCTCTTAAGGTTGTCCAGTTCGTCGTACTGCTTAGAAATGCTTCCTAGAATGTCCGCCAGGGCTTCTGTGTTCCCCAGGGAAGATACCTTATACCGTAAGTCGCGTTCTTCTTCGCTTACTTCGTTAAATCGCTTATAGGCACGTTCCAGGGCTTCTAAGGTTTGTGTATCTTTTTCCGCTTCGTCCAGCATGAACGAAAGCCCTACCGCCTGGTCTAACTTCACTACCAGCGCCGACGTTCTTCTTATGGTTTCCTGTAAATTGATATACCCATACCGGAAACCTAAAAGTGCGTCGTACCTTATTACGCCTGTTTCCACTTCCTTAAGATCAGCCTGTAAGTCTTCCAGATTCCGTGTAATACGGATAACCCTTAAAGGTTCATTCTGATCTTGTACCGCTTTCCAGAATCCTACGTTAAGGTCTTCCAGCTTTTCTTTTTTCGCCTGTTCGCGCTCTGCAATACCAAGCGATACAGAAGCGACGACCACACCGGCCAGACGTTCCACTTCGTCGTAGTATTTAATACGCTGTTCCGTGTTCAGCTGGTAACTATTCATAAGGGTGGTAAGCGCGACGTGTCGGCTCTGATCTTCCTTTAATTTCGTAAAGGCAGCTTCCGCTATTTTAAGTTCAGCGTCGAACCGGTCAAGGTCGAAGTATTCCGTAAGTGATACGTCGATTTCCCCTATTTGCTTATCAGCGTAAGAAATGTCGCTACGTGTCTGGTGGGTCTTTTTGTTTACCTCACTGATCGACTTATCTACGATTTCTGTACCGGCCAACTTTCCTAAGACCTTCGCCCCCACACTGGCGCTTTCAGAAAGCATAAAAGGCGCGTCCAGCTGAAAAGCAAAATTTAAACAGGTTTCAAAATCGCCGTACTGCTGTTTTACCAGCCCCAGGGTTTCCTTAATCTCTGGCGGTATCTCTGCCTTTTCCCACGCTGTAGGAAAAGCGCTGTGTGTATAGGTCGTCTTCCCTTTTCTACGGGTCTTCGTGATCGTGATACCGTTATCAAATGTTACGGATACCTTAACCTGGTCTACAGCTTCTTTAACTGACCCGTCCGGGTTACGGATTGTGTGTAAGAACGCTTCCCCGGTCGGTTCATTAAAAGCGAACCACCGAAGCGCTCTTATGATCGCGGTCTTTCCGGCGTCCGACGGTCCGGTAATGACCGTCAGACCAGGGGAAAGACGAAAGGTACTATTTGTGTGTGACTGGTAGCCTTCTATCGTCACTTCCTGGATTTTCATTACAAAGGTTCCCCCTTCCTTACTTTCTCATTTATAAATTCTATAAGCAGCCACTTAGGTATCTTTATCTTCGGGCCGTCCTGTACATATGGGAAGCCCTCACTATGGATAAGTTCGTAGGTCTGTCGCTGGCCCTTTCCCAGAAAGTCCATTAAATCGTATGGCGTAAGCATTAAAGGCAGATCGTCCATACTTCTAAATACTTTCGGTTCTCTGGCTTTAGCCATTGTCTACCTCGTCGCCCAGGTGTTCCATTTCTTCTTTTTCTTCTGCCGTAAGCGGCGTATAAAAGACTTCTGGTACCGTACTTCCTACAGCTAATGCTATAGATTCCATAGCGGACTTAGACGGCTGCTTATTACCGTTTTCAATGTGGGATAAATGCCCCACGGATAACCCTGTTTTCTCTGACAGGTCTTTGAGTAACAGACCGCTAATTAGTCTGTAATACTTTACTTTGTTCATTGCTTTTTTCTCTCCTTTGCCGTTGTCCTTGTGACGGTTTTACTTATTTATTTGTCTGTGTGACAATTATACAGTGTAAAATATAAGGATACAAATACGACTTGTCTTCACGACAATTTTTATAACTTACGCCGTGTGTCGTCGTTACCCTCTGTTATCCTCTGTTTACCTCTGTCACAGAAAAATATTTTTAAACTGTAGTATTGGTGTCACGCGGTACAATTATGGCGTAAGGAAAACCGGATTTCTTCGCCCGTATCACTTCCTTTTCAAGCTTCAAACGGTCGTCACTCTTATAGATCACGATACAACCGTTTTCCACTATCACTACTGCACATTCCACTAGAATACCCCCTTTCAGTTTGTAAAATCGGTATCCAGCATACGCCCACGGACTACAGCGCATAACTTAAAGATCGTGTTCCCGTTCGGGTATCGTCCGTCGTATCGCAGTATCCAGGTAATACCGTATACGTCTGTAAAACAGCGCCCTTCCGTGGCAAGGCGGCACCGGCTACCGTCTTTATTGTAATATGCCGCCCAGAAAAGGGTACTAAGTTCGTGGTAGATCGCTGCCCGGTGCGGTCGATCGGCGCTATCATAGTCTTCCCGGTTAATTAAAAGTTCCAGACGTTCCCGCTGGCGAAGTTCACGGCGTTTCAGTTCGCGGCCGTAGGTCTGCTTCCAGATACGGTAAGCTTCTTCCTTTGTCATTCCTTCGCAATCTTCATAAATTTGTCCTATAATCTGGAACTGATCGTAGGTATCGGGCGTTTCCGGCGCCCGCGTACCCTTTAAGAACTCGCTGTAAAGCATTTTCTTGATACCCCTTTCTATTGTTTCTTAACCCAGTCTAAGAAGTCGTCTTTCGGTATCCGGTAGGAATTACCTAACTTCTTCGCCGGGAACCCTTCACTTTTTATCAGTTCGTAAGCCTGTCTTTGTCCTATCCCTAAGTAGTCCCGTATGTCGTACACGGTAAGGAAGTTTGGTAAGGCTTCGTCGTTCCCATACAGGAAGTCTAAGCGTCTGGAATTGTGTACCCTTCCGTCTTCGATCTCTGGCGGCGGCTCTACAGCCTGTCGAATGTCTGGAAGAACGGTACGAAGTACGTCGGTCGTGATCTGTGTTACCAGCTGGCGTATGTCTACGTTGCTTCGTAGTGCCTGTTCCATTTTGTTAAAGGCTTCAATGTACAAAAGCTTCCAATGTAAAGCAGCTGGTCCAGTGAATCCCATTACCAAAAGGCTAAAGCCGTCGCGGGTAAGTTTAAATCTTCGCTGTGTTCGGTTTTTGTTGTCCTGGTAATCGTCCGGTATAAAGTAATCAGCCCAATTTTGGGTCGATTGACTTTCTAACTGGTTTATTAAGTCGTCGATACTTCTTAATACGTGAGTATGGCGCTTCCCGAACCGGTCCGCTACTTCCAAGCTGTCCGCCACCAGAACGCCGTTATACGAAGTAACAAGCGCCTGGGGATTTCCCTGTATCATGCTATCAATGTTCATTTTGTCGCCCCCTTAAGCTTGATCTGGTCTTACTGGATAGCTGTTAAGTTCCACCGGTTTAATACCGCAGTCTTCCAGCTTGATGTTTTTATGTGTGACGTTTCCGGTGTCTATCCAGATCGTGAAGTAGCCGGCCTTAATTGCTTCGGCGTGTCTGGTAAATACTACCCCACATTCCGGGTATTTCTTCTTTAACACCTTTTCGGTGTAGGCTTCACACTCTTTAAATTTTTCTTCCACCAGTTCGGCGTTGCGGTCGGTAACCGCTTCGCACTCTGTAAAATACTGATACCATGCGTCCTTGTTCATATCTTTACTTCCTTTCTGGAAGGGGCCGAAGCCCCTACATAGCTGCTACCTTATCCATAAAGCTTTTCGCCTGTGGGCTATATTTAAAATAGTCTAATGCGTTCTGAACATTTGTTACGTTATGCCCCTGGTCGTACAGTGCTGTAAGATCGGGATTAGTGATACCTGCAAGCCCCTTTCTTTCAAGGATAAGATTTTTAACTACTGCCTTTGTTTCTTTATAGGATTTCATTTATATACCGCCTTTCTTATTATGTTTCCGTGTTTGTTATCACTTTATAGTGATACTATACACCCTAGATAAATACTTGTCAACACTTATTTTAAATTTTTATTTTATTTTCGTTATATGTATTTATATAATTGACATTTATCACTAAATAGTGATATAATAACCATATCAAATAGAAAGGGGGTACAGAAATGGCTATGGCCGAAAAGGTCCGTATCCTTCTTGTAAAGAGAAAGATTACAGTTACAGACCTGGCGAAGCGTTTAGGAATGTCACAAAGCAATCTAAGCAATAAGTTAAGCCGGGATAATTTCAGCGAAAAAGAACTGCAAGAAATAGCAGAAGCCTTAAACTGTGATCTTGATATAAGATTTACATTAAGAGATACCGGCGAACAAGTTTAATAAGTTACAGTTCGGAAGAACGCACTTACCCAGGAAAGCCCTACAGCTGCAAAGTTGTAGGGTCTTTTCTTTGTCGTCGTTGGGTGATATAATAAAAGAAAACACTTAGGGGGATAAAAATTATGAAATGTCCAAAATGTAAAAGTGAAAATGTTAGTGTTGATCTGGTACAGGTAGAAGGAAAGACTAAGAAGCATGGTAACGGTCTGGGCGGTCACATCAATAATACCGCGCGTGGACTTACAGCTATATGTACCCTGGGTATGTCTAACCTGGTATGGAAGAAGTCAAAAGGAAATGAGAAGACAAAGTTTAAGAACAAGACCGTATGTATCTGCCAGAACTGCGGTCATACCTGGAACGCCTAAAGGGTAAACAGAGGATAACAGAGGACAACGCTATAAACTAGCTTACTTCGGATAACCAAGGATAACAGAGGTAAACAGAGGATAAAGAAAAAGACCTACAGCAGTAAGGTAAATCGAAAAATTTTTAAAGAACTTAAAGAAGGGGGTATAGAAAACCCACTCATAAAACGAATAGGAAAATGAGTTAAAAAACAATACCCCCTAAAAGAAAAATAGATACACTTTATATTATATATACTAATCTTTATTATATATTTTATTTATTATATGGTTATGTATATATAGTTATTATATGTATATAATAAGGGTCTTTTATGCTGTAGTTTCTTACTGATTTTCTACTACGAATTTTACTACAGTTTCTACTACAAAGCCGTGGAAAACAGGGGTAAATAGAGGATAACAGAGGACAACGGAACATTTACAGAATATAGAGAAAAAGCCCAGAAACGCTATGTTTCCGGGCTTTTAAAATGGCTATATTACATTGTCCATGAATTTATCATATACACAGGCAAAACTTCCGTAGATATCGTAATCTTCGTTTCTTTCATCCATTTCGCTGTTCCCCTTCTCAGGCTTTTTTCTTCAGATAGTCACGGAAGAATGCAAGCAGTGCATCCATCTCTTCATCCGTTCCGATCGTCACACGCAGATAGTTGTCGATCCTTGGTTTATTGAAATAACGCACATAAATTTTCTTGATCTTCAATGCCTCAAACAGTTCTCTGGCTGCCACTTTTTCGTGTGTAATGAACAAGAAGTTTGCCATCGAATCTCCAAAGGTAAATCCAAGTCCTGCCAGTTCTTTTTTGACACGCTCTCTGGTCGCAATGATCTTGTTCCTTGTCTCTTCAAAATAAGCACGGTCTGCAAGTGCCGCTCTTCCGATCACAAGAGACGGATAGTTCATCGTGTAAGAATTAAAAGAATATTTCACATCGTTCAGATACTTGATCAGCTGTTTGTTTCCGAAAGCATATCCGATCCGCATACCGGCAAGCGAACGTGATTTTGAGAACGTCTGCACAACCAGCAGGTTCTCATAGCGGTCGATCAGCTCCAGTGCAGAATGTCCGCCGAAATCAATGTACGCCTCATCCACGATCACAACCACATCCTGGTTGTGCTGCAGAATATCTTCGATATCAGAAAGATCCTGTGCAATTCCGGTCGGAGCATTTGGATTCGGGAAGATCACACCGCCGTTTGCCCGGTAATAATCTTCTTTTACAATGCGAAAATTTTCATCAAGCGGCTGGCACTCATACGGAATGCGAAATACATCTGCCCATACATCGTAAAAAGAATAGGTGATATCCGGGAAGAAGATCGGACGTTCGGAATTGAAAAACGTCAGAAAACACATGGCCAGCACATCATCGGATCCAACGCCGACAAAAATCTGATCTTTATCCAGATGATAAAAGTCAGCCAGTTCACTCACCAGCAGATCTGCGGTCGGATCCGGATAAAGACGCATCTTTTTATCATCCAAGCTTTTGATTGCTTCCTGCACTCCGGGAGCCGGCGGATACGGATTTTCATTGGTGTTTAACTTGATCATTCCGATCTGGTTTGGCTGTTCTCCAGGTACATACGGTACCACTGTTCTGACATTTTTTTCCCATGCCTTCATGTTTCGTTCCTCCTCGTCCGTGCGTTTATTTATAATTTTTCATCAGTTCTTCAAATTTTGGCAGTGCATTTACGATGGTTTCATAAGAAACGCAGTATGCCAGTCTCACATAGCCCGGGCATGCAAAAGAGCTTCCCGGAACGATCAGCAGATGGTATTCTTTTGCTTTCTGGCAGAATTCTTTTTCATCTGCAATCGGCGATTTTACAAACAGATAGAAAGCTCCCTCCGGTTTGATGCAGGTAAGTCCTGCCTTCTGAAGTCCGTTGTACAGCGTCTCACGGTTGCGGTTATAGTACTCCAGATCTGCTTTTGCATCCAGACATTTTGCAATCACACGCTGGAACAGAGACGGAGCATTGACATATCCGAGGATACGGTTTGCAACGGCTGCTGCTGCGATAATATCTTTTGCACCGTCCAGCTCATCCGGCATCACCAGATAGCCGATACGCTCTCCCGGAAGTGACAGAGATTTACTGAAAGAATAACCAACGATCGTGTTGCGGTAGTATTTGGTAAGATACGGCACTTCCACGCCGTCATATGCCAGCTCACGGTAAGGTTCGTCTGAAATCAGATAGATGCTTGTACCGAATTCTTTCTGTTTTGTCTCCAGAATCGCTGCCATTTTCTGAATGGTTGCTTCAGAATAGACAACTCCGGTCGGATTGTTCGGTGTATTGACGATGACTGCTTTTGTCTTTTCGCTGAGCATCTGCTCAAATTTTTTCAGGTTTGGCTGGAAAGTTTCGGTATCCGGCTCCACTTCTTTTAAAATACCGTCGTAGTTCGTCACATAAGCACGATATTCTCCGAAATAAGGTGCAAAGGTCAGCACTTCATCGCCCGGATTTAACAGGGTTTTCATCAGGACATTCATGCCGCCTGCCGCACCGACTGTCATTAAAATATTTTCTTTGTGAAATGCTGTGCCAAAACGCTGATTCAACGACGCTGCAACAGCCTCTCTGACATCTTCGTATCCGGCATTGTTCATATAGCCATGCACCATCCGTGCATCTTCGTTTTTCAGGATTTCTTCGATTGCATTTTTTACTTCGGCAGGTGCCGGCACATTCGGATTACCGAGGCTGAAATCGTATACATTTTCTACTCCGAACTGATCTGCCATCTTTTTACCTTCTTCAAACATTGCACGGATCGCAGAACTGTTCTCCACATATCCTCTCATCTTCTCTGAAATCATGCTGTTATTCCCCTTTCTCTGTCACAATGCCTTTCTCCACCATAAAAATCGGGTGATAGGATTCTTTGGCACTGCGAAGTCCCGTTTCGCCCATATCCTCTTCTCGATTCACGTAGGAAAATCCCTGCACTTCATGTTCCACAAACTGCTGATTGATCATCGGATAAGCACCCGGCACATCAGCAAATGCTTTTTCAATGTGGACTACAAAGGTGTCATCTGAGACCGGCTCTCCGATAGAAAACGCAACCACGTTTCCTTCGGCACGAAGCACACCTCCGCGAAGATCCAGCTCTTTATACAGCCGCAGTGAATTCAGGGTTACACACATCTCACTGTTCTTTTCTGGATCTTCTCCGCAGCCGTTTTTGTTTCTCCATTTCAGTGCCATCTGAAAACATTCTTCCACGTTCGAATCATTCAGTCTCTCATACTGCCAGTTCGGATAGAGCTTTTTGAACTTGTTCGTATGATTCTTCTTTCCATGATATTTCTTTCCGGATAATTTTGCAAGCTTTTCTGCTTCATAGACATAATCTGCATAGTCTCTGCGGTATTCGATCTGAAATCTTCCCGGATAGATTTCTTCTAAAAGTGCAAACTGTTCCGGTGTTACATTGTGCATCTGAAACTTGCGTTTCTTCTCTTTACTGTACTCATAAAGTGCATCCACCGCCTCTTTTAAATACTTTGGCTTTCCCATCGGAAATCCATAAGACAGATAGTCGCCTTCCTCACTTTTTGTCAGCAACATCCCGTTCTCCACCGTCGCCGTAACGGCATAAAACCTGGACCAGAGGTACAGATTTGCAAAGGTACACTCACAGCTTCTGCACTGTTGCTGTGCCATATAAGGTTTGTACGCTTTCTGATCTTCCAGCTCTACTTTTCTAAAATTTATCATACCTTCTGTTTCCTGTTCTTATAAAAAAGGCTGCCCTGTTTGAAAAAGGACAGCCCACACTTTTTTCTTATTCTACAACCAGTCCCTGTGCCTTCATAACATCTACGACCTGATCTACATATTTTTCGCAGAGTGCGTCTTCTGCTGCTTCTACCATAACACGGATCAACGGCTCGGTTCCGCTTTCACGCACCAGAATACGTCCTTCATCTCCAAGTGCTTCTGCCACCTGATCGACGGCTTTCTGTACTTCCGGATTCTCTCTTGCTGTCTTCTTGTCGGCAACACGCACGTTTTTCAACAGCTGCGGATAAATCTTCACTTCTCCTGCCAGTGTTCCAAGTGTCTGTTTTTTCTCGGTAAGCACTTCCATGATCATCAGAGAAGTCAGGATACCGTCACCGGTTGTCGCATGTTTGCTGAAAATGATATGTCCGGACTGTTCTCCGCCCAGGCAGTGGCCGTTCTGTGTCATATTCTCATAGACATACTTGTCACCAACAGCTGTCTTTTCGTAGTGAATGCCGGCTTTGTCGCATGCTTTGTACAGACCGAGGTTGGACATGACGGTCGTTACGATCGTGTCATTTTTCAGTTTGCCCTGCTCTTTTAAATATTTTCCACACACGTAAAGAATCAGATCCCCGTCAATAACATTGCCATTTTCATCGACTGCTATACACCGGTCTGCATCACCGTCATAGGCAAATCCGACATCCAGGCCTTTTTCTTTTACATACTGCTGCAGTACACCGATGTGTGTGGAGCCGCAGTTTGTATTGATGTTGGTTCCGTTCGGCTCATTATTGATCACATAAGTCTTCGCTCCCAGTGCATCAAAAACACTCTTTGCGATTGCAGAAGAACTTCCGTTCGAGCAGTCCAGCCCAATGCGGTAATTTTTGAAGGATCTGGTTGCAAGAGAGATCAGATAGCCGATGTAACGGTTTCTTCCGGCAACATAATCCACCGTGCGGCCGATATTTTCTTTTGTCGCCAGCGGAAGTTCTCCACTCTCGCCATCAATATATGCCTCAATTTTAGCTTCAACTTCTGCTTCCAGTTTACATCCCATTCCGTTGATCACTTTAATCCCATTGTCATAAAATGGGTTGTGGCTTGCGGAGATCATGATACCGCAGTCGAATTCATCGGTTCTTACCACATAGGAAACACTCGGTGTGGTTGTCACATGCAGAAGGTACGCATCTGCTCCGGATGCGGTCAGGCCTGCTACCAGTGCATATTCAAACATATAACTGCTTCTTCTGGTGTCTTTTCCGATGACGATCCTTGGCTTATGCTCCTGTCCGTAATACCAGCCAAGGAAACGTCCTACCTTAAATGCATGTTCTACCGTCAAAGTTACATTGGCTTCCCCTCGGAAACCATCGGTTCCAAAATATTTACCCATAATACAAACCTCACTTCCTTATACTATATACAATCACTTTTAAGCTTCCTGCAGATTTGCAAGTTTCGCTGCCTGATCTGCTGCGATCAGGCTGTCAATGATCTCATCCAGATCGCCGTTTAAGATACCGTCCAGTCTGTGCAGTGTCAGTTTGATACGATGATCCGTCACACGTCCCTGCGGGAAATTGTAAGTACGGATCTTCTCGGAACGGTCACCGGTTCCGATCTGGCTTCTTCTTGCTTCTGCTTCTGCATCGTGCTGTTTTGCAAGTTCCATTTCATAAAGTCTGGAACGCAGTACTTTCAGTGCTTTGTCTTTGTTTTTCAGCTGAGATTTCTCATCCTGACAGGAGATGACGATACCGGTCGGGATGTGTGTCAGACGTACAGCGGAGTCTGTTGTGTTGACACACTGTCCGCCGTTTCCGGATGCACGGAATACATCGAATTTACAGTCATTCATATCCAGCTGGAAGTCTACTTCTTCTGCTTCCGGCATGATCGCAACCGTGATCGTGGAAGTATGGATACGCCCTCCTGACTCTGTCTCCGGTACACGCTGTACACGATGTACACCGCTTTCGTACTTCAGTCTGGAGTATGCACCCTGTCCGGTGATCATGAATGTTACTTCCTTGAAACCGCCGATACCGTTTTCATTTAAGCTCATCATTTCTGTTTTCCAGCGGTGCATATCCGCATATTTCACATACATGCGGTAAATCTCAGCTGCAAATAAAGCCGCCTCATCCCCGCCTGCTCCGGCACGTATCTCGACGATAACGTTCTTCTCATCGTTCGGATCTTTCGGAAGCAGCAGAATTTTGAGCTTATGTTCCAGTTCTTCGATATTTTTCTTTGCATCATTCAGTTCTTCTTTGAGCATTTCTCGCATCTCTTCATCGGACTCTTCTTCCAGCATGGAAAGGCTGTCCTCTACCGTCTGCTTGCTCTCTTTATATTCTTTATATGCATCCACGATCGGCTGCAGATCACTCTGCTCCTTCATAAGCTTCTGAAATCTGGTCTGGTCGTTGACGACAAACGGCTCATTCAGTTCGCTCATGATCTCTTCAAATCGAATCAGCAAATCTTCCAGTCTATCAAACATCTTTTTCTTGTTTTCCTTTCTTTGTACCTGCTTTTCCTGCAACTACCCGGTCAAGCCCTGCCAGATCTTTTATTACCTGGACGAACACAAAACCGGCTTCTTTGAGCAGTTCACTCACTGCAGCTCCCTGCCCTGCACCGATCTCAAACAGCAGTGCACCGTCTTCTTTTAAATAATCCCTGCATTGTGAAACGATACTTCTGTAATAATAAAGCCCATCAGACATTCCGTCAAGTGCCAGACGCGGCTCATGATCCCGCACTTCCGGCATCAGCTGCGCAATCTCTTCCGTTTCAATATAAGGCGGATTGGAGACAATCATATCGTACGGTCCCTGTGCCTTCTCAAACAAATCACTTAAAACAAAAGTTGTTGCTGCTTCCAGCCCAAGCCTTTTCGCATTTCGTCTTGCAACCTCAAGTGCCTGTTCTGAGATGTCGATGCCGACTCCCGTTCCCTGCTTCAGATTTTTCAGGATACTGAGCAGAATACAGCCGGAACCGGTACACAGATCCAGCACCTTCATGCCCTCTCTTTTTCGCTTCAGTGCTTCTTCTACCAGAACTTCCGTATCCTGCCTTGGGATCAGTACATGTTCATTGACATAAAACGGATAACCGTAAAACTCCTGTTCTCCGGTTAGATACTGCAGCGGAATCCGCTGTTTTCTTCGGGAGACCAATTCCTGATAGTATAAGAGTGTCCCCGGCAGAATGCTTTCCTTTCGGTTCATCAGATACCAGGTTCGCCCGGTCTCCTTTTTTTCAATCTTCCGTATCGCATATTCCAGAAGATACCAGGCATCCAGAGCCGCATCCGGAACTTCTGCCCCTTTCAGAATCTGTTCTGCTTCTTTTCGTGCTTCTTCGTACGTCATACTTTCTCCTGCCACCCAAAATTTTCTTTCAGATATGCTCTCCAGTCAAACACAGCCTCTACCGATGCGATCGCTACTTCTGCCATGGAAGCATCCGGCTCCCTTGTTGTAAGCTTCTGCAGCATCATACCCGGTTTTGATAAAAGAATGACCAGTTTATTTTCGCTCTTTCCCGCCAGACGGATAAATTCAAACGAAACGCCTGCGATCACCGGGATCAGCAAAAGCCGGAATACCACTCGCCAGATCGGGGATTCAATCCGGATGAACAAAAAGAAAATAATGCTGACGATCATAACGATAAACAAAAAACTGGTTCCGCAGCGTTTGTGCAGTCTGGAACTTTTCAGCACATTTTCCACATTTAACCCATGCCATGCTCTATACAGTTAATACACTTATGTTCTGCACCATGGTACATAAACACACGCTGAATATCTTTCATTCTGAAATGAGCAGAATATACCCAAAGAAAATCACAAGACGAAACTGCACCTTCAAGCAGTGTGATCAAAGTAGTAGAATCTAAATTTTCGAAACAACTGTGACAAAAAATAAGGAAGTATCATAAAATGGCTACTTCGCCATCACAACTGAACATGCAATCGTCAGCCCCATCATCACGGACTCTTCTTTCGTCTTTCTCCTCTTCCCTCATCCATAAAAAAAGATGCAGAATAAGTCAGTGTACTCATACCAAGAACCATGGAATCTATAAAGCTGAACACACCTCGTATGATCGGAAGAGAACGTATTTTTTTATTTTGAACAATACCTTTATATTCTTCTGTTTTCACAACGATCTCGCCGTCGGTTTTGCGGACTGCGACTGCATATTTATCTGCATTTCGCATCATCACGCCTTCCATGACCGCCTGACCGCCTATATTGGATGATTTCATACTGCTGCTTCCTCCAACTTCCACACCCGGAAACTTTTTGTGTAAAGCGGACATTCACAATCCGCTTCTCTGCGTTCAAAACATCCACACAAAAAATCCGTGTGATAAAAAAGGTTGAGATTTTTCAACCTCAACCCCTCTCATTATCTTAAGCATATACATCCTACTTTCGCAGGACATCTGTATACTCCTGTACCCAAAACGCTTATTATTTGATGCCGTATTTCTTATTGAATTTATCAATACGTCCGCGTGCTGCTGCTGCTTTCTGCTGTCCTGTGTAGAATGAATGGCATTTGGAGCAGATTTCAACATGGATATCCTTTTTTGTGGAGCCTGTTACAAATGTGTTACCGCAGTTGCAAGTTACAGTTGCCTGATAGTACTCTGGATGGATTCCTTCCTTCATGATTTTCACCTCTTTTTCTTATTTTGTGAACTGCTTACCTTTCTCGGTCGATTTCCGGTCAATGCCGCTCCTGATGTTTCCACGGCAAGATACCCCGGACTATCCCTGTAAGTCCCTACAGTTAAACTGTCTGTTAAACAGCGTTTGAATTATACCATAAATCTTTATAAAAAGCAACGATTTTATATAAATTTCTGCTTTTTGACCATCTGTACCAGTTCTTTATTGTTTTTCGTATGTACAAACATATTCAGGATGTTCTCGACGGCTTCGTCCGACTTCATACCGTTTAATGCTTTTCGCATGATGTACACTGCTTCCTGCTCTTCCGGATCGAGCAGAAGATCCTCTCTTCTGGTACCGGATTTCTGGATATCCAGTGCCGGGAAAACTCTCTTTTCGGAAAGCTTGCGGTCAAGGACAAGCTCCATGTTTCCGGTTCCCTTGAACTCTTCGTATACGACATCGTCCATCTTGCTTCCGGTATCGACAAGTGCCGTTGCCAGGATCGTCAGGCTTCCGCCCTCACGCATATTTCTCGCTGCTCCGAAGAAACGTTTCGGCATATGCAGTGCCGCCGGGTCAAGACCGCCGGATAAGGTACGTCCGCTTGGCGGAACCGTCAGGTTGTAGGCTCTTGCAAGTCTTGTGATGCTGTCGAGCAGGATCGTAACGTCTTTTTTATGTTCAACCAGACGCTTTGCTCACGCTCGATCACCATCTCGGAAACTCGTTTGTGATGCTCCGGCAGCTCATCAAAGGTAGAATAGATTACTTCTACATTATCTCCGACAATGGCTTCCTTGATGTCGGTAACTTCCTCCGGACGCTCGTCGATCAGCAGAATGATCAGGTGCATATCTGGGTCATTTCCAAGGATGGACTTTGCCATCTCTTTTAACAGTGTCGTCTTTCCGGCTTTCGGCGGTGACACGATCATTCCTCGCTGTCCCTTGCCGACCGGTGAGATCAGGTCAACGATACGCATGGCTACATTTCTCGAATCACGCTCCATACGCATACGCTGGTTCGGAAAGATCGGTGTCATATCCTCGAAATTGCATCTTTTGGCAGCTTCTGCCGGATGCATGCCGTTTGTGCTCTTTAAATAGAGCAGGGCTGCAAACTTCTCCTGCTGCGTGGTATTGGTGCGGATACGTGTATTGCCGCTGATGATATCTCCGGTCTTCAGATTGAATCTTCGGATCTGGGACGGCGAAACATAAATATCATGGTCACCCGGCAGATAGTTATCGGATCGGATAAATCCGAAACCATCCGGCATTACTTCCAGAATACCGGTCACTGTCTGACCGCTGTCAAGCTGTGAAAAATCCAGTCCTGTTTTCTCTTCCGGACGCTTTTCGGATCTCTCTGCATGCTCTGTCATCTCTGGTCTTTCCGCTTTTACAGTCTGTGTCTGTGCACGTTCTTCCGTTTCTTCGGATATTTTCTGTTCACGTTCTTTTTCATCTGCCTCAAGCATTCTTGCAACTACTTCACTCTTTTTCAGACCGGAAAGATTTTTCAGGCCTCTGGCTTTTGCAATCGCCTTTAATTCAACCGCTGAGAGCGATTCATATTTTTCTTTCATCATTATCCTGTATTTCCTCCATCTTTGATGGCTGTTTCTGAATCTAACATCTGCCTATTTTAACATAACTGTTTTTAAAAATCTATACGAACTTTTACACGAAATGCTTTTAAAAAGCAAGCATTCCGCCTAACATTCCGCCTCCCATGCACAGACAGGCTGTCGTTATCGTCTGTATGGAAGACGGATCTATGTTCCGTTTCAGGATCAGTGTCAGAAGAAAAAGCACTGCAAAATAACACATTCCTGCGAGCAGCCCCCACAGGTATTTTTTGTTCTCCGTCCTTCTGCCTGCGATCCTTCCGCCCAAAAAGGCGGATCCCAGATAAATGACGGTCACAGCCGCCGAGATCTTTCCTTCTTCTAACTGAAATTTCATCATCGCAGCTGCCAGCAGCACAAGAAGCACTGCTGTGACGATCCAGGAACCCAGAAGTGAAATGAGCAGGGTCACTGGTTTTGATCGTTTCTGCATTTTTTCCATGCAATCCCCCCTGCTCATACTATATGACAGCCTTCCATCCGGCAGAACATTTTTTCAAGAATGCCTCTGGCATTCTTGCTGCGAGGTGCACGGCTTGTTGCTCGCCGCCTGCTGAGGCGGGAATCATCTCACATCTGATTTATCTTTCATCTCATCACCGGCCATACGCAGAACATCTTTAATCTCCTCAAGCGGCATTTCCAGATAGGCCGACAGCTCGCTCATGGAAACTTTGTGTCCAAGATCCTCTTCCAGGCTGAGGATCGACTCGTTCAGGTGATTGACTCTGCCTACGATCTCATCATCCAGGTCTTTTTTGTCCTGTGACATCTCAACGGCCTCTTCCATTGCTTTCCGGATACCGGCAAACACCTGCTTACGGTATTCTTCCAGATTAGGCTTTGCCTCCAGATTTTCAAGTGCAAGCAGCAGTCCGATATTGCCTTCCTGCACCAGATCTTCGATCGGCAGCTCGGAAGCGACATACGTCATGGCAAGCTCGTAGACCGTTTCCAGATACTGTCCTGCCAGCGTGCTTTTTGCCATGGAATCGCCATTTACCGCCTCAAAAAACAGACGTTCTTCTTCCGTCTCGGAAAGTTTTTCGATCTCTGCAAGTTCCTCCAGATACATGCCAAGGAAATCCGGACCTTCCCCGTCCTGTGCTTCACTGTTTTCTTCCTGTTTTTCTGTCTCAGGATTCGAAGCAGACGCTCTCTCTGCATCCTCCTTCACTGTCTTCTGTGCGCTTTCCGGTGTCTTTTGGGCCGGTTCGTACCCGTCCACTTTGATCTTCTGGCTGACAAGGTATTCGCAGACCAGTCCAAACTGTTCCTCATTCAGGGCATCTCCCGGAAAGAATTTTTTTATGTCTTCTTTTGTAAGATAATTCCCCTGCACATCTGCAAGTGCCTTCAGCTCACTTAACATCTCTCTGAAAACAATTTTACTCTGCATCGTTTTTTTCCTGCCACTCAAAATGTGATTAAATATACTCACGCCGAGATAATGTAGACCCTCACGAGTTCTACTTACTGCTTTATCGTGTATGCTTTGGATTGACCGAAATCATATCTACTCACAAGTTCTTGTACACTCCACAGTCGTAAATTCCCGAAATAGCCTTCGGTACATACCTACGTTCGCGTTTATTTATGCAACTTCGTAAGTCATAGCATCTCTCAAATTAAGTGCAGCATTGAAATCTCTGTCTTCGATATAACCACAAGCACATTTGAAAATTCTATCTGAAAGTTTTAAATCTTTCCTGATATTTTTGCAGCAATGGCAGGTTTTAGAAGATGGATACCATCTGTTTGCCACACGAAGTTCCATTCCATTTTCGTTGCATTTAGCTTGAAGTTTTATTCTAAACTCATAAAACTTCTGTGACGCAACTGCTTTTGAAAGATGTCTGTTTTTCATCATGCCTTTTACATTTAAATCTTCAATCGTAATGTAGGATGGTTTGGTTTTCACTATCTCTGCGATTGTTTTGTTAATGTAGTCGGTGCGGATATGATCTATCTTATGATGAAGTTTCTGTAGCTTGGACTTTTGTTTTTGTATATTCGCTCTTTGAGTGGATTTTCCTTTCTTTAAATTTTCATATTTTCGGGAAAGACTTCTCTGTTCTCGAATAAGTTGTTTTTCAAGTTTCTTTAATTTTGCTGATTTGTTAATATTCTTATAAGTTTTACCATTAGAAACAGTGGCGAAATCCTTTAATCCAAGATCAATGCCAATTCCTTCATTGGAATTATCAGCTGTCTTGTTATCCGGCAGTTCTACAAGAACTGAAACATAGTATCTGTCAGCTTTTATTGAAACCGTACCGCTTTTGATTACATATCCTTCTTTTGTTGTTGGAATATATCCTTTCTCTTTGATGCGGACCCAACCCAAAGTTGGAATCTTAAGTCTATGCCTTTCACACACGCAATCCTTTGGGTTATTTCTAACGAAATACATTTTTACATCTGATTTACCTTTCTTTTTAAATTTAGGAAAATCACTCTGATGTTTAAAAAATCTTGTAAAAGCAGTACATCCGTCTTCGATGGATCTTTTCACGGCTTTTGAATATGCTTCCTTAATCCATGCTTTATCAGGATTATTTGGAATGTATTCATTGTTAAGCCATACACGAAAGCCCTTACCAGTCATAAACTTTTCACCTTTATCATACAAGGCTTTGTTGTGACAAAGGTAGAAGTTATAGACATATCGGCAAGTGCCTATCGTCTTATGAATCCTGATTTTCTGCTCCGGTGTGGGATTGATTTCCGTCTTGAAGCTCTTTAACAATTTCTTCATCCCTCTCTATTTGTTTTTTATACTTACGGAGTCCATACAACCTGAGAACACATGAAGTATAGATACAATATCCTGCACGAGTTCCTCTTGTGGTGATAGTTCTTCATTGTTTACTATCACTATGGTCGTATGAAACTTCATGCAGAATTTTTCAAACCAATCATAGCCAAATCTGATAAATCTATCCTTGTGCGTTATGATTATGGTTTTGATTTTTTGTTCCATTACTTCATCCAATCATTTATTCCACTTCTTACGATTGTAATTCAGACCACTTCCATATTCTTCAATACATTGGTCTATAATAATGCCTCTGGCATTACAGAATTGACGTAAAAACGATACTTGATTCTGTAAATCATCCTTTTGATTCTTTGTAGAAACTCTTGCATAAATAACTACTTGGCGTATATCATTTTGGGTTTTTATGCCTTTAAATTGAAGATATTGGTCGTAAGTATAATAACGCCTATCAGTTGGAGTCCGATTTGCCTCTAGAATTCCTTCCCTGTCCCAACGCTGTAATGTTTTCACAGAAACACCTATTAATTCAGCAAAATCTTTTGGTTTATAATTCGTGATATTTGACGTGTTCATAATAATACCTCCATAGGTATATTTAAACACATTTAACCATATTAAGCAATATATTTAGTTACTTATAAATTCCTCCTGAAGTATTGAAATGGCTTTCTGCAACTGATTATCCTCTTCTTCCGTGACCGTCACTTTATTTTTCAGACTTTCATCAAGCTCAACGGTCACATCCGGCTCAATGCCTTTTTTGTGGATATCCGTGCCGTTTGGCGTGAAATACTTGGAAACCGTCAGTTTGACTGCCGTTCCGTCCTCCATTCCGACAATCCGCTGCACAATCCCTTTTCCATACGTTTTCGTACCGACTAAAGTACCAATCCCATAGTCCTTGATTGCTCCGCTGAAGATTTCTGCCGCACTGGCACTGTACCCGTTGACCAGCACTGCCAGCGGCTTTTTGAACTCATTGTTTCCGTCGCAGGTATATTCTGTTCTCTGCCCGTATTTATCTTCGGTATAAACGATCAGTCCTTTCGGAAGCATCTGTTTTAACATCTCGCAGCAGGTATCCAGCACACCGCCAAGGTTGTTTCGCAGGTCTATGATCAGCTTTTCCATACCCTGTTCTTCTAATTTCGCCAGAGCATTCTTGAACTGCTCCGCCGTCACCTTGTCAAACTCACTGACTGCGATATAACCGATCTCATCATCCAGCATTTTGTAAGCCACCGTCGGGACGGCAACATCCGAGCGTTCCACATCGAACTCCAGATAATCCTTTTCACCCTCTCTGGCAATTGTCAGATGGACGGTGTCTCCTTTTGCTGTCTTGATCAGGCTGACCACATCGGTCAGATCTTTCCCGGTCACTTCGATGTCATTGACCGAATAGAGAATATCTCCCGGAAGCAGCCCTGCCTTTTCTGCCGGTGTCCCCTCAAAACAGGTCACGACCTGGATTGCCCCCGTCTGTGTATCCTGTGAAAGCTTTGCACCGATCCCCTTGTACTCTCCGGATGTGGATTCATTCAGTTTTTCGAGTTCATCCTGTGTATAATATGCAGCATAAGGATCTCCAAGTCCGCTGATCATGCCCTTATAAATGCCGGCTTCGACCGCATCGTTATCCGTACTGTCAAGATAGAGCTGATTGATGATCTCTTCCATCTTCTTGATCTTTGTATCTACCTTCTTCTGTTCCAGACTGAGCTGTGTGCCTGCACTGTCTGTGCTCTCCTGCGTTGCCCCTGCTTCTTTCTGATCTGCTCCTGTGATCCAGCCGCCCTGCTGAAGCATCCCGCTTCCGGCCAGAACGACCACAGCAGAAGTCAGGATCCCACAGAAAAAACCTTTTCCGAACTTCTTGTCCTTTGCCATATCTTTGCTCCTTATATCTTCCCCGGTACAGAAACGCATCTTTTCTGTAACCCAAGAAAAGACCGGCTTTGCACGCGGCTTCTCCGGTCTTCTTCTGTTTGTTGCTATTTTATGTGTCCATGCTGCGGTTTATGACGGAGACTGTATTAATAATCCAGCGTCTCCATGTACTTCATGTATTTGACTACCATCAGTGCGATCTTGAATGTGATCGCATCTTCAAATACACGCAGATCCAGTCCGGTACTCTTCTGCAGCTTATCCAGACGGTATACCAGTGTATTCCTGTGGATATACAGCTGTCTGGATGTCTCTGAAACGTTCAGGCTGTTTTCAAAGAATTTGTTGATCGTAACCAGCGTCTCTTCATCGAAGTCATCCGGTGATTTGTTCTCAAAAATCTCTTTGATGAACATTTTGCACAGTGGGATCGGAAGCTGGTAAATCAGACGGCCGATGCCAAGAGAACTGTATGCGATGATATTTTTCTCCTCGAAAAAGATCCTTCCGACATCCATTGCCATACGTGCTTCTTTATAAGATCTGGAAACTTCTTTGATCTCTTCTACGATCGTTCCATATGCAATATGCGATACTTCCTGCTTTTCTGCCGGCAGAACATTTAAAATCTGCTTTGCCGTTTTCTCCATTTCCTGATAACCTTCTTCGGAAGCCAGCTCTTTGACAACGATGATGCTCTTTTCATCAACTGCTGTAATAAAATCACCTGTCTTGGTTCCAAGCAGTGAACGGATACATTCCATGGAAGCATTATCCTTCTCCTGAGCCGTATCAACCAGAAATACCACTCTTCTCGCATTTGCTGCAAGTAAGCTTCTTCGCACGGTTATAAATATCTACCAGAAGCAGGTTGTCCAGAAGCAGATTCTTGATAAAGTTATCTTTGTCAAATCGCTCTTTGTATGCAACCAGCAGATTCTGGATCTGGAATGCAGCCATCTTGCCGATCATATAAACATCATCGCTGCTTCCTTTTGCTACCAGCACATATTCTACCTGAAGCTCATCGTATATTTTGAAAAACTGGTGTCCCTGTACCACTTGGCTGTCTGCCGGTGAATCTACAAACGGAACTACTGAGGAACGATATTCTTCTGACTCCGGAAACGTTGCAGCCAGCACATTGCCTTCCAGATCGATCACGCAAAAATCAATCCTCGATATTTCTTTTAATCCTTCTATGGTTGACTGTAATATCTGGTTTGATATCATGTCTTTCTCTCCCTTCCATACATTTTCATACCAGACCAACTACGCTTATTAATCTGACTTGACTATTATTGTAATATAAATCACCAAAAAAGAAAAGAGAAAATTATGTTTTTTTATGCTTTTCGCATATTTTTCGCATAAAAAGAGGCTGCCGCATCGCTGCAGCAGCCCTTTTTCGGGTAAAAATCCTTCGATTTTATCGACTTTTTATTTCACTTTTACCTTTTTTGCAGTGGACATTGCACTTGCATTTCCTTTTTTGACCGTCACGATCTTGTAGTAGTAATTACCTTTCTTCCTGATCTTCTTATCCTGATAAGAAACGGTCTTATTGTTGTTGATCTTCTTGATCCGTTTATAACCGGAGTTTTTCTTCGTAGAACGATAGATCACATAACCGGTTGCTTTTTTATTTCTCTTCCAGCTCAGTTTTACACTCTTGCCTGAAGCAGCTGCTTTCTTGATTTTTACATTTGCTGTAAACTTCACAGTCTTAGCTGCACCGTTGTCACTTGCTTTTACGTTTGCATCCTTAGATACTGCTACTGCACGGTAAGATGCACGCTTGATGCCTTTCAAAGAAGCGGCTTTTTTATCTTTAAATACCAGCTTGCCGGATGCAGTGCTTCCTGCCAGAACCGTCTTGCCGTTTACGGTGCGGTAAATATCATAATGATCTGCACCTTCCACTGCATTCACGATCACTTTTACAACCACACCTGCTTTTGCTGCACTTGCTTTCACAGACTTGATCGTCGGTGCTGCCAGTTTCTTCTCTGCCGGTGTCGGAGTCGGATTTGGTTCTGTATCCGGTGTCTCTGCTGTTTTCAGAGCTGCCTGTGCCTTTTCAAGAGCTGCTGTCAGATCTTTCAGAGCAGCTGCCGTAAGATCAGCACCTGCTTCTTTTGCTGCCTTGTATGCTTTTTCAAATGCATCCCAGGATTCTTTGGTGTACTGTCCCTGACCTGCTGCATAAACAGCATCTGCCTTTGTAACCGCATCACTCAGAGCTTTCTGTGCTTCTTCTTTGTCTTTGTCAACCGTATCTTTTTTCTGCAGAGCATCGATTGCATCCTGTACTGCTTTCTTTGCTGCTGCTACTTCTGTTTCGCTTGCATTTTCTTTTGCAAGTACGGCTTCTGCATTTGTGATCGCTGTTTCCAGTGCTTTTACAGAATCCTCGGTATACAGCGTTTTGTCGATTGCTTTCGCATTGTTTACGGTATTGCCAAGTTCTGTTCTGGAAGCTTCCGTTGCTTTGTCAGATGTTACGGTAACCGTTATCTCTTTTTCTGCTGTTTTTCCGTTCAGTTCTGCAACTACTTTTACTTTTGCTGTTCCTGCTGCACTTACTGTCAGTACATCACCTTCCAGAGCTGCCTTTGTTGTGCCGGCATCTACCAGTGTATAAGTGTAAGTGATGTTCTTTTCATGTGCTGCACAGTCTGCTGCGGTTGCTTTTGCAGCCAGTTTCAGTGTTTTGCTTGTATCTGCTGCTGCCATCTGGATGGTCTGGTTATCAAATACAAGATCTGTGATCTCACAGGTACATGGTACTTCCTCTGTCTTAAAGCTGTAGGAAACGGTCATGGATCTGTAATCAGCTGCAACATTTACTTCCGGTTTCACACTTGTACCGTCAGAGAGTTTGATGCTCTGCGGTTTGCTGCTGTCTGCGAAACGATAATCGCCAACTGCTGTCAGGACTGTTTTTACTTCATAGTTTGCATTTGCCTCAAATGCTGCACCTGCTTCTACTTCTTTGCCGTCCTTATACCAGGTTGTGCTGGTTGTATACGGTGTCAGTGCAATGTTTACAGACGGTGTTGCCTGATCCAGTGCATGAGCTGTCACTGCATAAGATTTCTGCAGATTATCAGAGTAATCTTTTCCGCTGTAGATGCGGATGTCAGAAAGCAGTCCGGTATATGGAGGTGTTGTTGAGGAACCAAGATCTTTGCTGATGTTATAACCAGTTGTAAAGGTACTTGTGTTGTAAGATTTCAGGGTTACATCGTAATTGTCGCTTGCGTTTGCTCTTCCGGATGTCGGTGTTCCGGCTTTGCCGTCTACATAGATCTGCATCTTTGTACCGGTAAATACTGCCAGAATATCATGCCATTTATTCCAGAAACTGGAATCGATCGCACAGCTGCTCTCAACCCAGGAACCTTTTGCGTCGCATGCATAAACAAGTACGCCGCTGCTCTTGAGCTGAACACCATACTGCTCATCCATCTTGCCAAGCATTTGATATGTACCGCTTCCTGTGATCTCATCTGATTTCATACGGAAACGGATAAACATTGCTTTGTCTTCTCCGGAAACATCAAATTTTCCGTTGTTTGTTCCATCATTCTCTGCCGTTACGTATCCGGAATATCCCCATCCATCACTGTAGGATACCTGAACGTTATCATTCAGCGTCAGTGTTGCCGGATCTGCAGCCTGGTCTGCAACTGCCTCAAAATGTTTGCCTTCTTTTGATGAAGATACGACTGCATCTGCGGATGTCTCACCTGCTGCCGGTGCAGTCACAGTGATTTCCGGTGCTTCGAGCACATTTTCTTCTTTCGGTGCCTCCACAAATTTTGCAAGAACATTCAGCTCTGCTGCATTGATGAACATATTCGGTTCTGCACCTTCACTGTGAATTGCTTCAAATTTAACATTGGTTACGCCTGCAACCGGCTCGAACTCAACGCTCTTCTCAGTCGGGATGGTTTCTCCTTCATAAGACCATGTTACATTTGCTACTTTTGTATAAGTTTCTCCGTTATCAGTGGATACATAAACGTTTGCTTCTGTTACGGCACCGTTTTTGATAACACCATTTTTGTCTCTTTCCGGTCTTGGGAGATAAGTCAGTGCTTTTACTGCATATGCCTTATCCAGAGTGATCGTATAATTGTTGTTGCCGGTCAGTGTTCCGTTGGAATACTGTGCCTTCGGTTTGCTGTTGTCATTCCAGTTTGTATGCCAGTATGTGCTGCTGTCACCGTCAAGTGCTGCTGCTATGATACCGTTTCCGGCTCCTTCGCCTGTCAACTCTTCACTGTCTGCGGCACCTGTCATATTTGCCGGAAGCAATTTTTTATAACCGTCATCTGCCGGCTGATTCTCTCTTTTTACAAGCTCTGCAATGGCATCATCCAGTGCTTTGACTGCTGCTGCTTTTTCTTCAACGGTTGCATTTTCTTTTGCTGCTACTGCTTCTGCTGCTTTGATCGCTGCTTTCAGAACTGCATAAGATTCTGCGGTATACTGATCTTCATCCAGTTCTTTTGCTGCACTGATTGCATCTGTCAGTGCACTTTCTGCTGTAGAATCAGATTCTTTTGTATACATTTCATAGATTGCCGGAGCTGCTCCTGTGCCATCCCATGTGATCTTCACTTCGTTGATACCATTGTAGAATACCAGATTCTTGAAGACATTCAGCGATTTGGACAGAGTACCGACTTCTACCCATTTACCTGCATTGGTATGGATAGAAACTTTTGCATTGGAAATCTCCTCTCCATCCTGAATGACGTAAAGGCTGTCTTTTACACCTGCATCCAGACGGTAAGTCAGAGTTCCTGCACCTTCGCCTGCCCTGAACATGGTTGTTAAAGAATTATCGATTGCCTGTTTTGCATCAAATCCTTCCACGCCTGCCGGTTCTGCAAAGATGGTCTTGTCTGCATCGGTGTTGGTCAGGCTTACGGAATTGATATCAAAGGTTACATCTGCTTCCCTTGTTGATGAAGGGATGTATTTTGCATCCATGCCTTTTCGGTATCAACCGGATACCAGTTGAATCCATTATAGCTGTACTCAAAGGTTACCTTATCTTTGTTTGTGTAATCTGCTGCAATCGTGCTGATCTCACGTACATTTCGAAATCAATACCAATGTACTCACCATTTTCAGGATAACATCTTTGACTTCCGGAATTGCAGCCTCATTTTTATTGATCGTTACAATTGTCTCTTTGTAAGTTTCTGTGTTGGTGTATGCATACTCATCTGCCGGGAAAGTCTCTGCCTGGAATTCACGGATTGCATACCATTTGCTTGTTGCAGCCGGTGTACGCAGACGGATGTAGCGAGCTTTCAGGGACTGGTTTGTCAGATCCACGTTGATCTCGTTTGTTCCGTAAGTACCATCAACCTGTGTCCAGTTTTCATTATCCATGGAATACTCCAGGATACCCTGCGAGAAAATATCTCCATCTGTCTGAGTTCTTCCCTGCAGGATGCGGACTTTGCCAAGTTTATAAGCTGCTCCGAGATCCAGCCCAATGTATCCATTTGCAGTAACACTTGCATTAAACCATGCAAAGGTACTGTCATTTCCATCAATAACATTGCCTGCATTTCCCTGGTAGAATCCACCAAGTCCGCTGTACATCAGTCTCTTCTCGCCGGTCTCTGTGCCACCGCCGGAAGTATTTCCGCCACTGAAAGTATTATCCAGCACTTTCAGTGCTGCTTTCTTCACATAATTTTCCATCTGTGCTGCGAACGGCATGATCTTCATAGCTCCGGCTTCTGCCATGATAGTGCCGTTCAGCTGAGGTGCCGCACAGTTCTGTGACAGTTTGTAATTGTTTTCTGCACTTACATAATTTTATAATTACAGCATCGCATCGTCACGCCTGAACCACGCAGTCTTTGACAAATCCGATGCTTGCTTTGGAAAGATATCTCAGAGAATCTACCCAAGGTTTCATCTCTTCTTTTAGGTTTTCGTTTGTTCCGTTTGTCTGGAAATCATCTGCAGCTGTCACGATCTTCTGCAGCTGTTCAATCAGTGCATTTCCGGATTCCGTCAGATCTGCATTGCTGTTGTATGCAGTCTTGAATGCATTGATGTACGGAGTCAGTTCTACCGACTCACCCATCGCTGTGATACCGCCCGGGCTCGGGTTAGTCATGTTTGTCACAGTTCATGCAGGGACTGTGGAGCTCCGCTGTCGATGTACTTGAAGCCGTCAGCCCAGCTCTTCTCTGCATCAAAGTCAGCTGTGTTCCATGCAAAATCAGCGATCGCAAACAGTGCTGTCTTGGAAGCTTCTGCCTGCTCCAGCGGGTTCGTTACAATACCCATGAAGTTTGTCAGACCTTTTTCAAGGATTGCACTGTCTCCAGGGCCCATAACCAAACGTGCGTGGTTTACGTCATTTACCGGCCAGTTCAGCCACATAAATGCCTCTCTGCCGTTTGTATAAGAATTTTTAAAATTATTGAAAGTACTCTGTCTTGCCGGATAACATACAGATTCACCGGTCCACATCAGTTCTACATCCGGAAGACTTTCAAAATGTTTGAAGTAGTTTGCAACGGTCTGAGCTTCGCCTTCACTCCAGCTGCTCCAGTTTACTGCACCTGCACAGTATACCTGCGGTACGAAGCACAGATTGTAAACATCGCCTTTGGATTTGCACCATGCATCCAGGTCTTTGCAAAGTCTTGCATGTAGGCTTACTTTGCCGGCTGCGTCGTCTGCGGAAAGCACAAACTGACGTACGCCAACGTTGTAAAGCTGTTCAAATTTTGCAATGATAACCTTCAGGTCTGCATCATAAGTGGAGGCTGTGATAGCACTGTGCATAAACGGATGAATTGCCCATGCAAAACGGCACTTGGAATCCTGTCCTGCCTGCACCATCTGTCTGATCTCTTCCAGTCTGTCTGCCGGATAGAGCTCACGCCACTGTGAATTGTGGTATGGCTCGTCCTTCGGTGCATAGATATACATATTCATCTTGAAATCGCCGCCGAACTTCATCAGACTGATACGATCTTCCACAGACCACGGAATACCATAGTAGCCTTCGATAAATCCACGGTACTGACCGGATGCGTAATCTTCGATCTGAAGTTTGCGTACGGCTTTTTCTGTCACCTGGTTAAAAATCATTTTCAGAGAGCTCAGTCCGTAAAATGCTGCATCGGTGTCTTTACCAAGGACTGCGATCACATTGTCCTGATAGCCAGAACATATGCATCTCTTGTCAAACCAGATCATCTGCATAAGTAACATGGTCGTTGAACCATTTTCAACTGCTCCATCGGAACCTTTTGTACCAACCAGTACGTTCATTCCGTTTGAAGCTACGGCACCTGTCACGGTTCCTGTGATATTCTGAATAGCCAGTACTTCGTTCAGACGTTTCTGTGTTGCCTCGTCGATCGTGCTGTCATAGACAACGTTTGTCTTATCTGCCAGGGTAAAACTGCTATCCTGGTAAACAACACTTCTCGGGGTTGGATAAATTTCATATTCTGCTGTCGCAGAAGTGTCATTTGCAGCATCTGCTGCTTTTGCATCAAATCCGGTAAAAGTCATGCCTGTTAAAATCATGGCAAAAACCAGTACAAGACTGATGACTTTTTTCACATTCTTTCCCATCTAAATCCTCCTTTTCATAAGTTCGACACCGGGAATCCGTATGCAGCTTCCGTCTCCCGCCCGTCGATCGTTTTCTTATTTTTCGAAGAAAATCTTTTGTTGTTAAAGTGCAAATTTTCTCACGAAATAAGTACCTTTATTATACATTTTATCTGTTTTACTGTCAATCTCGAATCAGTTTCTTATGCAATTTAAGCAGGAATATTTGTGAAATTCTTCGCTTTTTTCGTCGAAAATTTCAAAAGTCTGTACTATTCTTTTCATTCATAACAAAAAGCCCCGGGAAATGGGGCTTTCTGCTGAAAAATGTATGTAAGAAATTGGAAAACGGCGAACAAAAAGGCACTCCGTATAAACGGAACGCCTTTGTTCTTACAAGAAACAGTATACACATTTTCCAGCATTTGTCAAATACTTTTTCAGATATTTTTTGGCATCTCGGAATGTGCAAAATGCTCTGCATTTGTCTTTCAATGCGTTCATATTTTATTCATGATACATTCAAAAAACTTTCATTCGCTCATCATGCCAAATTCATTTTTCCCTTTTATACTTCCAAATGTATCGGAGATGTCACAGAACATTTTCAGATATATGCTATATACGCTATTTTCTCAGTATTTCATTTTAATACTATTTGAATATACTTTTTTCATAATTGCCAGGCAGCCCTCTGTCTGGCATCCTCCCTTTTCAGGGCTTTTTTTTTTTCAGCTTTTTACGTACACAGGGAAGTCTTCTCCCACTAAGTTCAAGTCGAACGCACGTGAGACTTGGTGCGTGATTCTGGTCAGCGAAAGCTGACATATTCTTCTCAGAATCACTGCACATTCTACACTTCGTTCCGGTCGGCACAAAACCATTGTCCACTGGACAATGTGTGCCCTCGCGGAGCGTTTATCTCAGTCGGAGATTGTACTCCCACTGAGAAAGACTTTGTTATTACTCCACCACTTGCAGAAGTGGGGATTCGATCGAGGATAAAAACGCCAGAGACAAGCAGCTTTGAAATCACCCTTTTACAGGTATATTATGATTTTGGCTTTTATCTCTGGCGTTTATGATTTTCATCTCCGGCTGCATGAGCTGCCAGGCAACTGTACAGCTCTGTAGCTCCTACATCCTTTTATACTTCAAACAGCAGGTCACCGTAGGATGGCATCGGCCACTCTTCTTTATCTACGATCATCTCCAGCTTATCCACCGGAACTCGCAGTTCTTCCATATCTTTAAACACAACTTCATGATAATATTCTGCCTGTTCTCTTCCGTTCTCCATGGCTGCCGCCTGATCTGCTGCCTCCTGCAGTTTTGCCAGTGCCAGTTTTGTCTGAGAAAGAAGGGCTGTTGTATCTTTGAGCATGTTCATCGGAACGGTCACATCTGCTCCGGCTGTCTTGATCTCATTTACCGTACCGGCAAGGTTTCTGGAAAAACGCATGACGGCCGGGATGATATGCTTGCTGGCAATATCGATCATGGCACGGGCTTCGATATTCAGTGCCTTGGAGTATCCTTCATACTGGATCTCTGCACGGGAACGGAGTTCAGCTTCCGTAAATACGCCGAATTTGCCAAACAGCTGGATCGCTTTATCGGTCACAAGTGCCGGGATCGCTTCCACCATGGAATTGATGTTCGGCAGGCCTCTGCGTTTTGCTTCTTCTACCCACTCTTCAGAATAACCGTTGCCATTAAATACGATCCTCTGATGTTCTGTTGCATATTCTTTGATCAGGTCATGCACGGCAAGCTCAAAATCTTCTGCCTTTTCCAGACGGTCGCAGGCATCGGAGAATGCTTCCGCTACGATCGTGTTGATCACCACGTTACATTCTGCTACGGAATCTCTGGAACCTACCATACGGAATTCAAATTTATTTCCGGTAAAGGCAAACGGTGAGGTACGGTTACGGTCCGTTGCATCTTTTGCAAAATCCGGAAGAGTCTTAACGCCGGTATGTAATTTTCCGCCTTTTAAGCTGTGTGTTGCAGAGCCGGTGCTGATCAGCTGTTCCAGCACATCTTCCAGCTGTTCACCCAGGAATACGGAGATAATAGCAGGCGGTGCCTCATTGGCTCCCAGTCTGTGGTCATTTCCGACATCGGCTGCGGATTCACGAAGAAGATCTGCATGGCGGTCTACAGCACGCAAAATACAGGTCAGGATCATCAGGAACTGAACATTTTCGTGCGGTGTCTTGCCCGGATCAAGCAGATTGATGCCGTCATCTGTGGTGATGGACCAGTTGTTGTGCTTACCGGAACCATTGACTCCCGCAAATGGTTTTTCATGAAGAAGACACTGCAGTCCGTGACGCTCTGCCACCTGTTTCAAAGTCTCCATAATGATCTGGTTGTGGTCTGCTGCTACATTGCACTCTGCATAGATCGGTGCCAGCTCATGCTGTGCCGGTGCGACTTCGTTGTGCTGTGTCTTTGCAGAAACACCCAGTTTCCAGAGTTCTTCGTTTACTTCTTTCATAAAACCGGCAATTCTCTGACGGATAACTCCAAAATAATGGTCATCGAGCTCCTGACCTTTCGGAGGCATGGCACCAAAGAGTGTACGTCCGGTAAAAATCAGGTCTTTTCTCTTTAAATATTTCTGCCGGTCCACGATAAAGTATTCCTGCTCTACGCCAACGGAAGGTGTCACTTTTCTGGATGTCGTATTGCCGAACAGACGGATCAGTCTGAGTGTCTGTGTCTGCAATGCCTGCATGGAGCGAAGCAGCGGTGTCTTCTGATCCAGTGCTTCTCCTGTATAGGAACAGAATGCTGTCGGTATACACAAAATCGCACCTGCACTGTCTTCACGTACAAATGCCGGTGAAGTGCAGTCCCAGGCTGTATATCCGCGTGCCTCAAAGGTTGCTCTTAATCCTCCCGACGGGAATGAAGAAGCATCCGGTTCTCCTTTGATCAGCTCTTTTCCGGAAAAGTCCATGCTGACCGTTCCGTCTGCATGCGGTGCTGTAATAAATGCATCATGTTTTTCTGCTGTGAATCCAGTAAGCGGCTGGAACCAGTGTGTGTAATGCGTTGCACCTTTTTCCACTGCCCAGTCTTTCATAGCCCCAGCTACGACTTCTGCTGTGATCGGATCCAGCTCTTTTCCTTCATCAATGGTCTTATGCAGTTCTTTGTACACCTTTTTCGGCAGACGCTCCTGCATGATCTTGTCATTGAATACATTCGAACCAAAAAGCTCTACCACATTGATCTTTTCTTTGTTCTTGTCTTCCATTTCTTACAATCCTCCATCGTGACCTGCTGCTTTTCATATCCAAAAAGCTTTTTTCGTTTGCTTTTGTCTATCCTTCCAAATCATACCTTATTTTTCACTGTTTTGCAACTAACTTATGCAATCCTGCCAGGCTCTGCTGACATCTGCCTGAGAGAATCGCTGCACACCAAAAAAGGAACAGAAATCTTTTGTTGATTTCTGTTCCTTTCATTACTTTTTGGGATGGAATAACAGGGTGGGGAAAACACTGTATCTTTACATTTTTTATACTTCGAACAGCAGATCGGAATAGGATGGCATCGGCCATACTTTCTTATCTACCAGTACTTCCAGTTTGTCAACCGGTGTACGAAGGGCTGCCATAGCCGGTACAACGCTCTCGTGGAAGTATCTTGCTTCAGCTGCCATATCGCCTGTTTCGGCTGCTTTGTCGGTCACTTCTTCCAGTGTTACCAGGGCTGCCTTTGCCTCTTCCAGCAGTTTGCTTACATCGTTCAGCAGATCTGTCTGTACGGCTGCCGGTGCACCTGCACTTTTAACTGCCAGGATAGTATCTGCCAGAGATTTGGTATAGCCGATGACTGCCGGCAGGATCTGTTTGGAAGCCATGTCGATCATCGTCTTTGCTTCTATATTAATAGCCTTTGCATAGTTCTCATATTTAATCTCTACACGGGACTCAAGTTCTGCTTTTGAGAAAACTTTGTATTTGCCGAACAGTTCTACTGCCTTATCAGTTGCCAGGCACGGGATTGCATCCACCATGGATTTGATGTTCGGCAGTCCTCTTCTTTCTGCTTCTGCTACCCATTCATCGGAATAACCGTTTCCGTTAAATACGATTCTCTGGTGATCGGTTGCATATTCTTTGATCAGATCATGTACAGCCAGTTCAAAGTCATCTGCTTTTTCCAGTACATCGCATGCCTGTGAGAATGCATCTGCGACGATCGTGTTCAGTACCACGTTTGGTCCGGCGATGGAATCACGGGAACCTACCATACGGAACTCGAATTTATTTCCGGTAAATGCAAACGGTGAAGTACGGTTACGGTCCGTTGCATCTTTTGCAAAATCCGGAAGTCTCTTGACACCGGTATGCAGTACACCGCCTGCTTTACTGTGTGTAGCAGTTCCTGTGCTGATCAGCTGTTCCAGCACATCCTCCAGCTGTTCTCCAAGGAATACAGAAATGATTGCCGGCGGTGCCTCGTTTGCTCCCAGTCTGTGATCATTTCCAGGATCGGCTGCGGATTCACGAAGCAGATCTGCATGCTCATCGACTGCTTTTAAGATACAGGTCAGTACCATAAGGAACTGTACATTCTCATGCGGTGTTTTGCCCGGATCTAACAGATTGATACCGTCATCGGTTGTGATGGACCAGTTGTTATGTTTACCGGAACCATTCACACCGTCAAATGGTTTCTCATGAAGCAGGCACTGCATTCCATGCTGGCATGCTACTTTTTTCAGTGTTTTCATAACCAGCTGGTTGTGATCAACTGCAATGTTTGCTTCTGCATAGATCGGTGCCAGCTCGTGCTGTGCCGGTGCTACTTCGTTATGCTGTGTTTTTGCGGAGATACCAAGTTTCCAGAGTTCTTCGTTGACATCTTTCATATAAGAAGCAATACGCTGACGGATGGTTCCAAAATAATGGTCATCCAGTTCCTGTCCTTTCGGAGGCATTGCTCCGAACAGGGTACGTCCGGTAAAGATCAGATCTTCTCTCTGCAGATATTTCTGTTTGTCAACCAGGAAGTATTCCTGTTCCGGTCCAACGGACGGTGTTACTTTTTTGGAGGTTGTATTTCCAAACAGTCTCAGAAGTCTCAGTGCCTGCTCATTGATTGCTTCCATGGAACGCAGCAGCGGTGTTTTCTGATCCAGTGCCTCACCTGTGTAAGAGCAGAATGCGGTCGGAATACAGAGGATCGCTCCTGCTGCATCTTCACGTACATAAGCCGGTGAAGTACAATCCCATGCTGTATATCCTCTGGCTTCAAACGTAGCTCGAAGACCTCCTGACGGGAAGGAAGAAGCATCCGGTTCTCCTTTGATCAGTTCTTTTCCGGAGAACTCCATCAGTACGGTACCGTCCTGTCTCGGTGCTGTGATAAATGCATCGTGTTTTTCTGCTGTTACACCGGTAAGAGGCTGGAAAATGTGTGTGTAATGTGTTGCACCTTTTTCTACTGCCCAGTTTTTCATAGCTTCTGCCACCACATCTGCTACCATCGGATCCAGTTCTTTTCCCTCATCAATGGTTTTTCTCAGTGCTTTATATACTTTTTTCGGCAGACGCTCCTGCATCACTTTGTCGTTGAATACATTTTCACCAAAAATCTTTGCAACATTCATCTTTTCAGTCATGTCTTCTTCTCATCCTTTCTGTGATAAGCCGGAACAGAATTTCTCTGTAACCTTTCTGCTTCTTTACAGAAAATCAAAAAAGACGCTCCGCCCCTTTCGGGGCAGAACGTCTTTGTTCTCTCGCTCATCATTTTTAATTTTGCTACTACCATACTCCACATTTTTGGCAAATGCAAGTATAATTTAATTTTTCTACAAAATTTATAAAATTTCAGAGAAATAATTCTCAGGCTTTGTCGATAGAGCCGAAAATTTCCATTTTTTCTTTTACTGTAGCTTTGATTGCTTCGAATCCAGGAGCCAGAAGTTTACGCGGGTCAAATCCCTTTCCTTCCAGATCTTTACCAGCTTCGATGTATTCACGTGTAGCTGCTGCAAATGCCAGCTGGCACTCTGTATTTACATTGATCTTTGCAACGCCAAGGCTGATTGCTTTTTTGATCATGTCTGTCGGGATGCCTGTACCACCGTGCAGTACCAGAGGCAGATCTCCTGTCAGAGCCTGAACAGCGTCCAGAGTCTCGAAGCTTAAGCCTTTCCAGTTTGCCGGATATTTGCCGTGGATGTTACCGATACCAGCTGCCAGGAAGTCAATACCCAGATCTGCAATTCTCTTGCATTCCTGAGGATCTGCACATTCACCCGCACCTATAACGCCGTCTTCTTCACCGCCGATAGAACCAACTTCTGCTTCCAGAGACATACCATGTTCTTTGCAGATTTCTACCAGTTTCTTTGTGTTTGCAACGTTTTCGTCAATCGGGCTGTGAGAACCATCATACATGATAGATGAGAATCCGGCTTCTACACATTTCAGGCATCCTTCGTAGCTGCCGTGATCCAGATGCAGAGCAACCGGAACTGTGATGTTCAGTTCTTCCATCATACCGTTTACCATACCTACAACAGTTTTGTATCCTGTCATATATTTGCCGGCACCTTCAGATACACCAAGGATAACCGGTGAGTTGTTCTCCTGTGCTGTCAGCAGGATTGCTTTTGTCCACTCAAGGTTGTTGATGTTGAACTGTCCTACTGCATAATGACCTGCTTTTGCTTTCTGTAACATTTCTTTTGCTGAAACTAACATATTTTTTACCTCCACACTTTGTGATTTTTGGTGTTGGCTTTATTATAACCTAATTGCACCAAAAAGAAAATACTTTTTTAGTCAAATATCCCCTGTTTTTTTCCTGAGTACTAGATTTCACTCTCGCCAAACTGATGATTGACAATGATATCCACTGCTTTCTGATGACAGCAGATTTCAACTTCTTTATGATCGCCGCCATATTCACCATCCAGCGTCCATGGAATTGCAATCTCGGAACGAATGACAACCTGTCTGGTCTTATAGCTGATAATATAGTTGCTGTCCATCTCCCCGCGAAGGAGGCTTGTAATAATCTCCTGAAGTTCTATGGCGTTTCGTGGCGTTTTGATCATCGTCACTTCAAACAGACCATCATCCAGCCGGATGTTTTTTCCTGTAATGCTGCGGAAACCACCTACGGATTCTGAATTGGTGATCATTCCATAAATAAATTCATCTCTGATCTTCTCACCGTTCAGTTCAATCTCCACTTCATAAGATTTAACATTAAAAATACACTTGGCACCTTCTAAAACATAAGCAAGATGGCCAAGTACATTTTTGACATCCTGGTTTGTCTGATAAGACACTTCGGTAAACATTCCAAACGCAGCGATATATACAAAATAATCACTGTTAAAAGAGCCGACATCACACGGATAAACGTTGTTCTCTACGATACACTGTGCCGCTTCCGTCATCCTTTTCGGGATCTGCAGGCTGTTTGCAAAATCGTTTGTGCTTCCTGCCGGGATATAGCCGATCGGGCGTCTGATCTCGCTGTTCATCATACCGGTCACCACTTCATCCAGTGTCCCGTCACCGCCGCTGCAGGCGACAAGATCAAACTTTGCAGCCCGTTTCTCCACAACTCTGCTCGCATCCTGTGGTTTCTGTGTCACATAGAGCGTGACATCCAACCCTCCTTTGATAAAAATATCTGCGATATCCAACAGTGCATTTCTGATCTGTCCTTTTCCGGATCTTGGATTCACAATAAATAAAACTTTTTTACGTCTCATTTTTCATTCCTTCCACTTTCACCGTATTTCGACATATTGTACTATCATTTTTTTCAACAGACAAGTACCCTGACTGTTTTTAAAACTTAAGTTTTCATAAAATCTGATCTTCCTGTGCAGAATACTGTACCGTTGAAGGCGACCTCACAATGAAAAGCTTACTGTCGTCAGAACAGTTCTTTCATAGGAATTTTTCAGATTTTAGAAATCAGAATTTCCGGATTTCATCTCCTCCGTCATCGGTATTTTCAATTTTGCGGATCACGGCATAATAGCCGAAATTTTCATTGACTTTGATATATACCCTCTCTCCGACTTTATGTCCGAGCAGGGCTTTTCCCATCGGGGACTCCGTGCTGATGTGGCCTTTCATGGAATTGCCGCGGATCGATGTGACGATCTTGTAGGTTTCTTCTTCGTCATCATCTTCCATATAGAGTGTCACCGTATTGTTGATCCCGACTTCGTCGGATTTCGACTGATCCGATACGATTTCGGCATTTTTTAACATTCTCTCCAGATATCGGATACGGCTCTCGTTCATATTTTTATCTTTTTTGGCGGCATGATACTCAAAATTTTCGCTTAAATCCCCATGTGCTCTCGCCTCTTTGACTGCCTCGATCGCATTTTTTCGAACGGTCAGTTTTCGATATTCAATCTCTTCTTTGATTTTTTTGACATCATTTTCCGTCAGCTGTTCATGTAACATATCTTATCCCTGCACTCTCACAACATAATCTTCTTTTCTCGGTTTTGCCGGGGCTTCTCCGCCCTCTGCCGCATAGCCTAAAATACAGTGGCCGATTCCGGCATAATCACCTTCAATGCCCCATTTTTTCAGAAGAGCTTTTCCTTCTTCACTTTCAAACTCTTCTTTTGCACGGTGGATCCAGCAGGACGCCACGCCAACGGCATGTGCCGCATTCATCAGATTGCCCATGACAAGTGAACCGTCTTCCAGATAGGTGTTTCTGTTCTTGTCTGCCAGCACGATCAGCACCGTCGGTGCTCCGTAGAATGGATCAGATGTCACGCCCATGATCTTCGCATTCATTTTGCTCAGCTCTTCAATGGTTTCTTTATCCTGAACAACCACAATCTTCGGGGACTGCATACCCATGCCGGTTGGTGCAAACACGCCCGCCTCAAGGATCTGTTCCAGTTCGCTTTCTTTTATCTGCTCCGGACGATATCTCCGGCAGCTTCTTCTTGTCTTTAAATCCTGTAATGTCTGATTCATCATGAAGCCTCCTTGTGTATAACAGTATTATGATTCTCTCCACTTCAGTAACGCCCTGCGGATTGCTTCAGGCTTTTGCCCCTGGCGTTACAGACATTATACCACCTTTTTGATTTTTTTGTAGTCAAAGTATTTTTTGTGCGGTATAATCTTTTAGGTAAATGCCGATCTTTAATATACACAGGAGGTTCTTTGAAATGAAAGACGTTTTTATATCTGATTCTATCGTATACGTTGGCGTAGATGATAAGAATATTGATCTTTTTGAAAGTCAGTATGTCGTTCCAAACGGTGTTTCTTACAATTCTTATGTGATCTTAGATGACAAGATCACGATCATGGACACCGTAGATCGACGCGGTACGGAAGGATGGCTTGCCAACCTGAAGAAAACGCTGGGTGACAAAAAGCCTTACTATGTGGTTGTTTCACACCTAGAACCGGACCATGCCGGAAACTTAAAGACACTGCTGGATCTGTATCCGGACATCAAGGTGATCGGAAATCCGAAAACGTTCACGATGATCGCACAGTTCTTTGATGTGGATTTAAGCGATGACCGCAAGGTGGTTGTAGGCGAAGGCGATACGGTAAATCTCGGTACTCACACGCTTCAGTTCTTTATGGCTCCGCTTGTTCACTGGCCGGAAGTTATGGTTGCTTATGAGCAGTCCGAAAAGATCCTGTTCTCCGCTGACGGTTTCGGTAAATTCGGTGCCCTGGATGCAGACGAGCCATGGGAAAACGAAGCAAGACGCTATTTTATCAACATCGTTGGCAAATACGGCGTACAGGTTCAGAATCTTCTGAAAAAGGCTGCCACTCTGGATATCCAGATGATCTGCCCGCTGCACGGTCCAATCCTGAAAGAAAACCTTGGCTATTACATAGGCAAATATCTGACCTGGAGCAGCTACGAACCGGAAGAAAAGGGCGTTGTGATCGCATGTGCTTCCATTCACGGAAATACCATGATCGCTGCAAAGAAACTGGCGGAGATCCTGAAAGCAAAAGGCGAGAAAAATGTGGTTCTCTATGACCTTGCCAGAGATGATATGCCGTCTGCCATCGCAGATGCTTATCGTTATGACAGACTGGTGGTCGCTGCTGCTTCCTACGACGGCGGCATCTTCCCTTGCATGGAGACATTCCTGCGTAAACTCAAGGCAAAGAACTTCCAGAAACGTACCGTCGGCTACATCCAGAACGGAACCTGGGCTCCTTGCACTGCAAAACAGATGCAGGCTATCATGGGCGAGCTGAAAAACATCACCAATGTAGAACCGGTCGTAACGATCAAATCTGCAATGAAAGAAGCGGATGTTGCTCAGCTGGAAGCTCTGGCTGATGCTCTGATGGCATAAATTGTATAAAAAACGCACCCGTAGTGCTCTTGAAAAGCATTTCGGGTGCGTTTTTCTTTTACGATATTGAATTTCAATCTCTTCTTACAGATCGATCATATTGATATCTGCTTTTTTCTTTGTTTTCTTCGGTGCAGGCTGTGCTGCATTGCCTGTTGGCTGCGGTGTATGTTTCACCTGTGCCTCCTGTGGCTGTGCACCGGATGGATCATCCTGCATTTCTGCCATCTCCTGTTTTGCCTGCTTCTGCTGACGCTTTTTCTCTCTGCGGCTTTTCCGGTCTGCTTTTACCGGCCCGGTCTTTTTATTTTCACCGAATGCTTCTTCCACTGCCGGAGCAGCTTCTGTTTCCGGATGTACTGGCTGCGGTTCTTCCTCCTGAACCATACCGGTTGCCTCCTGCTGCTGCGTCGGTGCATAATAATTTTCCGTTGCCAGATAATACTCTTTTCTTGCAAACTCGTTGGTCTGCATATCCAGTCTTTCCTGCGTATCGCGAAGATCATCTTTCAGATCACGGTTTTTCAGGATCAGGTTGATCACCAGAAAGATCAGAAGAACCGACAGAGCCACCAAAGCGTAGATCACTTTTATGGAAAAATCCGCATCTGATTTGATCTTGTCTACTTTCTGGAGCACGGCATTTGCCGCATCAGAAACGGCTTCTGTCTCCGTTTCTGTTTCTGTCTGTGCCTCTTTTGCTTTCTCGGTTGCTGCCTCCGTCTGTGCATCCGTCTCGTTCGCTGCTGCGATCTGTTCTGCCGCATTTGGACGCTCCGCCTGCACATTCAGGGTATACGTTGCCTGCATACCACTCTCGGATGTTACCGTTATGTAAACCGTTGTCTTTCCGTCCGTCAGAGTCTGACCGGAAACTTCACAGGTCGCTGCACCGTCGGAAGTCACCGGACTTAGCTGCAGTTCAGTCGTGCCTTCCGGAACCTCCACCTCATACCCGTTGTGCTGTACTCAAAATCCGGAGAAATACTCGTCGCATTCTCGATGCCAAGATCCGAAAGGAATTGTCATCGGAACCACTTGCAAACACAGTCACCGGAAATACAGAGCAGGAGCATCATGCACACTGCCCAGATTTTCCAGGTCTTTTCCACATCATGTTTTCTCCCTTCAAAACGTTTATGCTTCGTCAATCGCTTTTCCAATGTCATGACGATAATATTTATTCTCAAAATCAATCCACTCTACCGCTGCATAGGCATTTGCACGGGCCTCTTTGAGGTCTTTTCCCTTTGCAGTCACACCGAGGACACGGCCGCCGTTTGTCACGATGCCTTCTTCCGTGCGTTTGCTTCCGGCGTGGAATACATAGTAACCATCTTTATCTTTGAATTTGTCAAGACCACGGATTACGAAACCTTTGTCGTATTTCACCGGATAACCGTCGGATGCCAGTACGACGCAGACTGCCGCATTGTCCTCAAACCAGGTCGATCTGGTCAAGTGTTCCGTCAATGCACGCCTCAAAACGTCAATGATATCGGTTTTCATACGCGGCAGGACAACCTGTGCTTCCGGATCACCGAATCTTGCATTGTACTCCAGGACACGAGGACCTTTTTCGGTCAGCATCAGTCCGAAGAAGATAATGCCTTTGAACTCTCTTCCTTCTGCTGCCATCGCATCGACCGTTGCCTGATAGATATATTTTTTGCAGAATGCATCCACTTCTTCCGTATAGAACGGACTTGGTGAGAAAGTTCCCATACCACCGGTGTTCAGTCCGGTATCGCCGTCTCCGGCACGTTTGTGATCCTGTGCGGAAGTCATCGTCTTGATGGTCTTGCCGTCCACATAAGAAAGTACAGACACTTCTCTTCCGGTCATAAACTCTTCTACCACCATTGTATTGCCGGCTGTACCGAATTTCTTGTCCTCCATGATGGTTTTTACACCATCTTTTGCTTCTTCCAGCGTATTGCAGATCAGCACACCTTTTACCGAGTGCCAGTCCGTCTGCTTTCAGAACAATCGGGAAATCTGCTTTTTCCAGATATGCAAGTGCTGCGGATGCATCGGTAAATGTTTCGTAAGCAGCGGTCGGAATATTATATTTTTTCATCAGGTCTTTTGAAAATGCCTTGGAGCCTTCCAGGATTGCTGCATTCTTTCTCGGTCCGAATACACGCAGTCCTTCTGCCTCAAATGCATCTACGATACCGCCAACCAGAGGATCATCCATACCAACTACCGTAAGATCGATTGCCTGTTCTTTTGCAAATGCGACCAGTTTGTCAAACTCCATTGCCTGGATCGGCACACATTCTGCAAATTCTTCAATTCCGGCATTGCCCGGTGCACAGTAAATTTTATCTACTTTTGGACTCTGTGCGACTTTCCATGCGATCGCATGCTCACGTCCGCCGCTTCCGACTATCAATACTTTCATCCTGCGTCCTTCTTTCTATATATAAAGTACTTGAATATACAATGTCTCCGAATCTTTTCGCATTTCTGAGATCCTGACATCGTCTCTATTCTGTGATTATCGTTTTGCCATTTTCCACACGGACTTTTCCTTCTGCGATCAGGCGGATCGCCTGCGGCATGATTTTCCATTCTGCCTGCTCCATGACACGCCGCTGCAGAATTTCCGGGGTATCGTCCTGCTGTACTTCCACTGCCTTCTGAAGAATGATCGGACCGGTATCTGTCCCTTTATCCACAAAATGTACCGTTGCACCGGTCACTTTTACACCGCGCTTAAGCACGCCTTCGTGTACTTTCAGCCCGTAATATCCAGTTCCGCAAAATGCCGGGATCAGCGATGGATGGATGTTGATGATCTTGTTTGGATAAGCATCCACCATGATCTCCGGGATCACGACCAGACATCCTGCCAGAACAATGAGATCCGGCTCGCAGGACTGGATTTTCTCCAGAAGTGCCTGGTTAAATGCTGCCCGGTCTGCAAAATCTTTCGGTGAGACACATGCAGCTGCAATGTTATGATCCTTTGCTCTTTGCAGGGCATAGGCATTTTTATTGTTGCTGATCACGGCTTTGATCTCGGTATTTGGAATGCTTCCGTCCGCAATGCCGTCAATGATCGCCTGAAGATTGGTTCCGCCTCCGGACACCAGTACTACCAGCTTTAGCATAAGGTCACACCCTTCTCACCGTTCTCAATCTCACCGATCACGTAAGCGGTTTCTCCTGCTGCTTCGATCGCTTTCATAGTCTTGTCAACGTCTGTCGGATCAACTGCAACAACCATACCGATACCCATGTTGTATGTATTGTACATCATCTGCTCTTCGATCTGGCCTTCTCTTGCCAGCATCTTGAAGATTGCCGGAACCTCATAGCTGTCTTTGCGGATCACGGCACGTACTCCTTCCGGAAGCATACGCGGAACGTTCTCATAAAATCCGCCTCCTGTGATATGGCTGCATCCTTTCACACGAACGCCTGCTTCTTTGATGCTGCGAAGTGCTTTCACATAAATCTTGGTCGGTGCGATCAGAGCCTCACCCAGAGTCTTTCCAAGCTCTTCGTGGTAAGTATTCAGTGTTTTTTCATCCATGCTGAATACTTTTCTTACCAGTGAAAATCCGTTACTGTGTACACCGGAAGAAGCGATACCGATCAGAACGTCTTTCTCTTTTAAATCTTTTCCTGTGATCAGGTCTTTTTCATCTACTACACCAACTGCAAAACCAGCCAGGTCGTACTCATCTACCGGATAGAATCCCGGCATCTCAGCAGTCTCTCCGCCGATCAGTGCCGCATCAGACTGTACGCAGCCTTCTGCTACACCGCTTACGATCTGAGCGATCTTTTCCGGATAGTTCTTGCCACAGGCAATGTAATCCAGGAAAAACAGCGGTTCTCCGCCTGCACAGGCTATATCATTTACACACATGGCAACGCAGTCGATGCCGACGGTATCATGTTTATCAAGAATAAATGCCAGTTTCAGTTTCGTACCAACTCCGTCCGTACCGGAAACCAGTGTCGGTTTTTCCATGTCTTTGAATTTTTCCATGGAAAATGCACCGGAAAATCCGCCGATATTGGTCAGTACTTCACTTCTCATGGTCTTCTTGATGTGCTCTTTCATTAATTCAACTGATTTGTATCCTGCCTCGATATCCACTCCGGCTTTCTTGTAATCCATGCTTTTGTCCTCCCTTGGGTTCTGCTTTTATTTTTTATAGTTTTTGTAACCAACTTTCTGAAGCTTTGCGTCTTTTTCCACAACCTGTTCTTTCATTTCTTCTGAATATGCTTTCAGTCTGGAGAGCAGTTCTTCATCAGAAGTAGCCAGGATCTTCGCAGCTAAAATACCTGCGTTCGCCCCGCCGTTGATCGCTACGGTTGCTACCGGAATACCTGTCGGCATCTGTACGATCGAGTACAGAGAATCTCTGCCGCCAAGAGATGTTGTATGCATCGGAATGCCGATGACCGGCATTGGGAAGATTGCTGCACACATGCCCGGCAGATGAGCTGCCATACCTGCTCCGGCAATAATCACTTTAAAGCCTTTGCTCTCTGCTGTCTTTGCATATTCAAAGAAAACATCCGGTTCGCGATGTGCCGAGATGATCGTCATCTCATAATCAATGCCCAGTTTCTCTAAAACGTCTGCAGCTTTTGCCATAATCGGCATATCTGAGTCGCTTCCCATTACAATTCCAACCTTTGCCATGGTTCAATCTCCTTTTCGCATCATTGTAAGTGTTTAACATCTTTTTAATTTTACTAATACTTTCTTTTATTGTCAACCTGCAAACCTTAATTGAGGAAGCGATTCAGCTCCTCCGTGCCCGGAAGTACGAACTTTCCGTCCGCAAAGATCAGGATTCTTCTGCCGTCAGCACACTGTACTTCGATGCTGCCAAGCTCGTCATATGGTATCGTGATATCAAGATGATGTCCAAAATATGCCTCTCCCGGATCTTCTTTTCTGCGAATGGAAATCTCATTGTCTCTTGCGATGATCTCCTTTTTGTCCGGATTGTATACCGGTGTATCTTCTGCCCAGCTGTAGCAGGTATCTCCTACGGCAAAATGCGGTCCGGTCTTCTCAGCGATCAGGATCGGCAGTTTTCCTTCAATATGATATTCCCTTGCCATAGCATAGGCTGCTGTGTTTGTTCCGATCGCAAATTCGCCGATTGGCAGAGTCTCATGATTCGCCAGCACATTTTCCCGGACATAGTTCTGATTATACTCTTCCTGCTCAAAATTCTTGCAGGTATATGCTTTTACCATACCATCTTCAAATTCCAGATGCAGTTTTTCATACTTTAAGCCTTCCAGATAAACCGTACATGCCTCAAGAATGCCGCTTGTTCCCTTCAATATCGGGGAAGTAAAGACTTCTCCGACCGGAATGTTGACATCTGCCACACAATTTTCGAAATTAGTCTGCTTCTTTGGATCATTCAGTTTGTGCAGGGCAATGTGCATATCGGTGTGATTTTCTCCTTTTCCGAGCACATGTACACTCTCACCCTGATCCAGGGCATCGATCAGTTTTTGCTGGATATCTGCATAGAGCTGATAGTCAAGCGTATTGATGCGGATCGTCTCTTTAAAAATCTCCGGGAAGTCTGTCCCGATTTCCGGGATCGGAAAGGCGATGATCGTAAAACTGCGTTCTTTGCCGATGATATAGCGGTTTGTGATCTGCACGGATTCGTTATCCATCTGTGTCTGCAGTTTTTTCTGTTTATCCGACAAATAATAGGCTTCCGGTTTTGTCTGCGGATAAAACTCCGGCTCCCCGAAGGTATCAATGCAGGCCGGGCCTGCATGACCGTTTGCCAGTGTTTTATAATTTTCGTACGCCGAACGCATCACGCCCAGGCGTCGCTCCATAAAGGCCTTGTCCAGATAAATTGCCTGGTCTGCCCGGTGATCATAGTCAAACTGGCGGTTCGGGATTGCCCCATAATAACCGATGCGGTGCACACCTTTTTTATTGATACGCTCCAGTGCCGCACGATAGATGACCGGCTTTAATCCCATTTTTTCAAAATTTCGTATTGCCAGACGCACCATCCGCTCAAATCCGACCATATAGCGGATGTTGACCGTCTGTTTTTTCGAAAGATCCTTGCCGCCAAGCACAAATCCGATCCGGTATCCTTCGGTAAACGTAGATGCCATCTTTTCTACAGTCTCTTCATCCAGGCTGTTCATAAATTCTGCCATCTTCCGCTCGTTTTCGGTGATATACTCACCATAGCGATACAGATAGCGAAGGTCTTTCAGATCCGACTCCATCACGATCTTCGCTGCAAAATCAAGCTTTGGATCAACAGCTTCCCGAATGCGGTGTGCCACCGTGATCTCACTGTAATCACTCTCAAACCAGTAAATGATCTGCTGGATCCTTCGGTATCCCGGGAGCTCTTCCTCCTCAAAGCAGTTATACACTTCGATCAGAAGTTCCTGAAGGATTACCTTTTCATGCAGCCGCTGCTCAAAGGCATAGCCGATCAGGGCATACAATTCGGCATACAGAAAACTTAAGATGCGTCCGTGCACTTCTCCGAGTTTTTCCACCGCATACTTTGGATTTCCATAGCTGTGCTCATAGTTCTCCGGAAGAATGTCCCATAAAGGCTCTGATTAAATGCCTGCCACTGCCTCAAGCGTATAGCTCGTTTTTCCATCTTTTATTTTCGGTAAACTATCCATTTTTATAACAAAAGAAGCCGTTTTTCTGAAATAATCCCCAAACGGCTCCTGTGCGGTATGCTCTTTTGTTATGGATGCAAGTCGTTCCATTGAGAGAGCGTCTCTCTCTTCCAGTACTGTTCTCTCCATCTTTCCACCGCCAATCTTTTAAAGGTTACAGTAAAGTGATGCCATACGAGTTGTTCCATACTTCGTACTCCCGCAATTCGTCCCTGGCATTTCCTTAAATCCCAATTAAAACTACAAATACCCACAATGCCACCATGATGCCGCCGAGGATCGACCCAATCTTCGGAAACAGGTAGCGCACATTGTTTTCGCCAAATCCCATCAGTCCGAACACGACACTGCTGACGGCAAATACCATGCCAAGCAGCCCGATGCTGCCCAGGTAAACGCCGCCCTGTCCGTCCAGATAATATGCCAGCCATGCCAGAACGGCAAAAATGACAAGTGAGAGTGTACCAAGTATCGTTGAAAGAATACCTTTGCCGGAATGTTTCTCTTTTGCAAAAGAATACATACGCTTTTTAGCCATATATCTTTCTCCTTATCTTATTACATATCCAAAACAGCAGATACCCGATCACACCGCCCAGGGTGTTGAGGATCAGGTCATCCACATCAAAGCTTCCCACCTTCCAGACAAGCTGTATCGTCTCCACGCACAGACTGAACTCGAAGCTAGCAGGATCCGTAAACTCTCTGTTTCGGCCATAAGGACTGGCAGATCATCCCCAAACGGAATGAAGCCGATCACATTCCCCGCCAGATTGCAGAATACTGCGAACGTCCCCAGCATCTCCCGGTGAACCCAGAATCTTTTGATTTCCCGAAAGGGCTGAAGGTTGTAGGCATACATTCTTCCTTCCACGGATCTTCCGTATCCTTCCGCAAAAAACAGAAAATACGTCAGTGCCAGCAGATAAAGAAAAAACAGCACCGCTCCCAGTATCCGCACCTTCTTTTTTGTTTCCTTCCTCATAAAACTAAATCAATACCTGACTTTTACACTTCAGAAGTCTTGCACCGTTTACGATCATCATCACGCCGGCTGAAATTCCGGTTACCAGAACCACGATTCCGACTGCGAGACTTGCCGCACCGGTACCTCTTATTGTCTTAAAAATTTTTTCGTTCATGAAAAGCCTCCATTTTACCGAATTATTTTGCCCCGTATTTCTCATAATATGCATCGATCGCTGCTTTTAATGTATCATCGATCACAACTTTTCCGTCACATTCTCTGTTATAGAGATGCTCTACGACATCCTGCATATTTACGATTGCTGCGGTCTCAAAACCGTAAAGATCTTTCACTTCATCCAGAGCACACTTTACGCCGCCCTTTCCAACTTCCATACGGTCCAGAGATACCATCAGTCCCACGATCGTCACATCTGCTGCACCCTTTACCTTCGGAACCGTTTCTTCCATGGATTTGCCGGAAGTAGTAACGTCTTCGATCATGATCACACGGTCACCGTCTTTTAATTTGCTTCCAAGAAAGCTTCCCTTGTCTGCACCGTGATCTTTTTCTTCTTTGCGGTCGGAGCAGTAACGCACTTCTTTTCCGTAAAGTTCACTGTATGCGATCGCAGTCACAACACTAAGCGGGATTCCTTTGTAAGCCGGTCCGAACAGTACGTCAAAATCATCACCATATCTGTCATGGATCGCTTTTGCGTAGTACTCGCCCAGTCTCTTTAACTGAGAACCGGTCACATAAGCTCCTGCATTCATAAAGAACGGGGATTTTCTTCCGCTTTTCAGAGTAAACTCTCCAAATTTCAGCACATCGCTGTCTACCATAAATTCTATAAATTCCTGTTTATACTGTTCCATTTCTTATCTCCTTACTGCACGGCACCGACCAGTTCTCTGATGTCGGATACATTCTGTGCTCTCATATATGCTTCGATCCCTTCTGCTACTTTGAGGGTGGTCATCGGATCGATAAAGTTTGCGGTTCCTACGGAAACGGCAGTTGCTCCTGCCAAAATGAACTCCAGGGCATCCTCTGCATTCATGATGCCGCCCATACCGATGATCGGAAGTTTTACTGCCTGTGCGGTCTGATATACCATACGCACGGCAACCGGTTTTACAGCCGGACCGGACATGCCGCCGGTCTTGTTTGCCAGGACAAATTTCCTGCGATTAATATCAATCTTCATACCGGTCAGTGTATTGATCAGAGAAAGTGCATCTGCACCGCCTGCTTCTGCTGCCCTTGCTGTTTCCGTGATATCGGTCACATTTGGGCTGAGCTTCATGATAACCGGCTGTTTTGCCACACGTTTGATCTCTTTTGTGATGTCCTCGACAGACTTTGGATTCTGTCCGAAAGCAATGCCGCCTTCTTTGACGTTCGGGCAGGAAATGTTGATCTCCAGAAGATCCACCGGTTCGTCTGCCAGACGTTCTACCACTTCACAGTAGTCCTTCGTACTTCTTCCGCAGACATTGACCACGATCTTGGTATCATACTGTTTCAAAAACGGAATGTCACGTTTTACAAATACATCAATGCCCGGGTTCTGCAGGCCGATGGCATTCAGCATGCCGCCGTACACTTCCGCGATACGCGGAGTCGGATTGCCCGGCCACGGTACGTTTGCCACGCCCTTGGTGACCACTGCACCAAGCTTTGACAGGTCCACAAATTCACTGTATTCTGCTCCGGAGCCAAAAGTTCCGGATGCTGTCATAACCGGATTTTTCAGTTCAACTCCGGCAATATTTACGCTTGTACTTATCCTTGTACTCACAGTTCCACCTCCGTTGCCAGAAATACCGGTCCGTCTTTGCAGACACGTTTGTTATGTACATGAGAATGATCGTCCACCTCTTTTGACTGGCAGACGCAGGCAAGGCAGGCACCGATGCCGCACGCCATACGCTCTTCCATGGAAATCCAGCACTCGATATCCTGTTCCTGTGCATAAGCTTTCAGTGCACGGAGCATCGGAGTCGGTCCGCAGGCATAAATCACATCTGCGGTAAGTTTATTCTCACGGATCGCATCAAGAACATTGCCCTTTGTGCCGACACTTCCATCCTCTGTTGCCGCATAAAATACTGCATTTCGCTCAAGTTCTTCTTTTAAAAACAGTTTGTCATCACGGTATCCGGCGATCACTATCTTTTCACCCGGAAGCTGCCTGGAAAGCTCAACCATAGGCGGAATACCGATGCCTCCGCCGATCAGAAATACCTTTTTGCCTTCGGCACGTTCCATCGGAAATCCATTTCCGAGCGGTCCTAAAATTTCAAGCTTATCACCTTTCTGACACTGTGCAAACTCCGCCGTTCCTTTTCCTGCCACACGATAAACGATACGAAGTGCCTTTTTATCCTTATCAATCTCACACAGACTGATCGGACGCGGCAGAAGTCTGCTGCCATCGTTGCTGTACACGGAAATGAACTGTCCCGGTACAGCCTGCTCTGCGATCTTGTCTGTCTGAAGCCACATACTGTAAATATCAGGAGCAATGCACTCCTGCTTTAAAACTTCTGCAAGTTCTTTATATTTGCCAGCCATATTAAAATCCTCATTTCTTTTCTTTTTGTCCTGTCAAACCAGGCGGCTGTATGAAATCTGCAAATGCCAATCCCCACATTTTGAAAACGGCTGCTTATTTTGCCCTCTCAAGAGCAGTTCCGATATCTGCGATCATTGCCTCAACGGCTGCTCTGGATGCCTCCGCAAAATGTTCTTCACCGTATTTTGCATACTGCTCCTGTTTGTAAGCAGCAATGATTCCTCTGGATGAGTTTACGATTGCACCAAGTCCGTCTTCGTTGAAGAAGTGTACCAGGTCTGCACCTTTTCCGCCCTGTGCACCATAACCCGGTACCAGGATAAAGGACTTCGGCATGATCTTACGCAGCACTTTGCCCTGTTCCGGGTAAGTTGCTCCGACAACGGCTCCCACATAGCTGTAATCATCACCCATGCAGTCCTCGCCCCATTTTGCAACCTGCTCACCAACCAGCTCGTAGAGCGGACGGCCGTCGATCAGACGATCCTGAAACTCACCGCTTGACGGGTTAGAAGTCTTGACAAGGATGAACAGACCTTTTTTCTCCTCTTTGCAGACATCTACAAACGGTTTCACACCGTCGGTTCCAAGATATGGATTTACGGTAACAAAATCTTCGTCAAATCCTGCAAAGCTGTTGTTTCCGACTTTGACTTTTCCAAGATGTCCGACTGCATAAGCTGCGGATGTCGATCCGATATCGCCTCGTTTGATATCGCCGATCACAACAAGATCTTTGGATTTACAGTAATCTACGGTCTTTTTAAAGGCCATAAGACCAGGAATACCGAACTGTTCGTACATGGCGATCTGTGGTTTTACTGCCGGGATCAGATCATACACATGGTCTACGATCTCTTTGTTATACTGCCAGATGGCTTCTGCTGCTCCTTCCAGTGTCTCACCGTGTTCTTCAAATGCACGTTTCTGGATATGAGCCGGTACATAGGAAAGCATCGGATCGAGTCCTACTACGATCGGTGCATGTGTTTTCTGGATCTTCTGGATCAATTTCTGAATCATAATCTTATCCTTTCTTCTGTGGATCCACACATTTGCTGTGTGGAACGGCATTATCATTCTATTTATCTTTATAAACGACCTTTCCGTCGCAGATCGTCACTTTGACTTTGCCTCGTACGGTTCTGCCGTGGAACGGTGTGTTGCGTCCTTTGGATGCGAAGGTATTTTATCGATCACATACTCTTCGTTCGGATCAATGATGACCACATCGGCGATTTTGCCTTCTGCAAGGGAACCTTTGTCCAGTCCCAGGATTTTGCCGGATTGTAGCTCATCTTTTCTGCCATCTGCATCGGTGTAAGGTACTCTTTTTCTACTAGCTCGCTGATGGTAAGCGGAACGGCTGTCTCAAGTCCGACAATACCAAACGGTGCTGCCGTAAAGGAACGTCTCTTTTCCTCTTCGCTGTGCGGTGCATGGTCGGTTGCGATCACATCCATAATGTCATCTCGCAGACCTCGTTTTAATGCCTCTACGTCCTTTTTGGTACGCAGCGGCGGGTTCATTTTATAGTTTGCATCGCTGGCATCGACATCTTTGGAGGTCAGCGTAAAATGATGCGGGCATACTTCTGCCGTTACATGGATGTCCTGTTTTTTTGCCTGTTTGACGATCTCCACGCTTCCATAAGTAGAGCAGTGGCACAGATGCAGGTGTGCTCCTGTCTCTCCTGCCAGCATCACATCACGCACGGCGATGATGTCCTCGACTGCATTGCTGATGCCGCGAAGTCCCTGTTTGCGGATCGATTCATCGTCATTTGCCACACCGCCGTCCACCAGGTCGATGTCCTCGCAGTGTGCCATGACCGGAACGCCGCACTCTGCTGCGATCTTCATTGCTTCTTTGCAGAGCAGGGAATCCATAACGGATTTACCGTCCTCACTGATTGCCGGAGCTCCTTCTGCTACCATGGATTCGATGTCGGCAAGTTCTTTTCCCTTCTGTCCTTTTGTGATCGCACCGGCCTGCAGTACGTGAATCGGTGCCATCGCTTTTGCCTTGTTGTGTACATAACGGATATTAAGTCTGTCATCTGTTACCGGCTTTGTATTCGGCATCGCCAGCACGGTGGTAAATCCTCCGTGTGCCGCTGCAGCTGCTCCTGTCTCAACCGTCTCCTTGTACGTCTGTCCCGGATCCCTCAAGTGAACATGCAGGTCGATCAGGCCCGGCATAACGTAGCAGCCTTCTGCATCGATCACTTCTTCTGCCTCTTCCTTGATCTCCTGGTCTACCTTTACAATCTTATCCTCCTCGATCAGGATATCGTACCGGCCATCTTTTCTGGTGTCCGGATCAATCACTCTGCCGTTTTTTATCAGTATACTCATCTTTTGGATTCCTTTCTGTAAAACATCCCAAGGCATGCCATGCACACCCAGCATTTTCTTCTATCATTCTACCATACCAGAGGAAATGCCGCAAACCTTTTTTCGTCTCCTTGATTTTTACAAATGCAGATGCTATGATAAGTTTTAAAGAACATCTGCCGGATTTTGCCGGCAGATACCACGGAGGTAGCTTTATGACTGTAAAACCGCCAGATTTCGGTGGAAAACCGTACCGCTCGCTGGATTATCATCTGCGGAACCGTTACGGTGAAAAGATTTACAAAGTCTCTTTAGACGGCGGCATGACCTGTCCGAACCGCGACGGCACGCTCGGAAAGTGCGGCTGTATTTTCTGCAGTGAGGGCGGAAGCGGTGATTTTGCCGGTGACAGGACACACCCGGTTCATCAGCAGATTGAGGAACAGAAGGCCCGCCTTTCCCCGAAATTTCCGGCAACGCATTTTATTGCCTATTTTCAGGCTTACACCAATACTTACGCTCCGCTTTCATATCTGGAGCGTATTTTTACAGAGGCGATTGAACACGAAGACATCGTCGGACTTTCGATCGGCACAAGACCGGACTGCCTGCCGGACGAGACGCTGGATCTGTTATCGGAGCTGAATAAAAAGAAACCGGTCACGGTAGAGCTTGGGCTTCAGACGATCCATGAACGAACAGCCGCTTTTATCCGCAGAGGCTATAAACTTTCCTGTTTTGAAGATGCACTTGAAAAACTGCAGGAACGTAAATTAGAGACGGTCGTTCATACGATTCTTGGTCTTCCGGGCGAAACTACAGAAGATATCCTGGAGACCATGCGTTACTTAAATGCACACCACATTGACGGCATCAAGCTGCAGCTGCTCCATGTGCTGAAACACACCGATCTGGCAGCTTATTATGGGCAGAGCGGATTTCACATTTTATCAGAAGATGAATACGTTGATCTTGTGATCCGCTGCCTGGAAGTGCTCTCGCCGGATATCACGATCCACCGCCTGACCGGGGACGGTCCAAGTGATCTGCTGATTGCACCGCTCTGGAGCCTGAAAAAACGCAGCGTCCTCAATCATATCCACCACGAACTGAAAGTCCGTGATACCTGGCAGGGACGTCTGTTTACCGAATAAAAGTAAAGCGGACACAGGTGAGACCCGACACGCTTTTGCAGAGATTTTTACATAAGGAGGCATTTTATGGCTGAACCATTTACGCTTTATAAATTAATCATCTTATATATGCTTGACCGCGTGGATTTTCCGCTTACAAACAGCCAGATTTCCAGTTTTTTGCTTGACCGCGGCTACACAAACTATTTCACGCTGCAGCAGGCTTTTTCAGAACTGGAAGAGGCCAATCTTGTTAAGCCACAGACCATCCGCAATACCACACAGTTTCAGCTGACAAAGAGCGGACGCGAGGCACTTGGCTATTTCTGTGACCGCATCCCGAATGCAATCCAGGAGGAAGCCGATCAGTATCTTCAGGAACACAAGCTTGAGCTGCGAAATGAGGTTTCTGTCACGGCGGATTATTACCGTACCACGGCAAAAGAATATGCCGTACACTGTGTCATAAAAGAAAAAGAGTCCGATCTGATCGACCTGACTCTTACGGTTCCGGACAAAAAACAGGCAGAAGCTATGTGCAAGTCCTGGAAAAACAAATGCGAAATGGTCTACCAGTTTCTGATGACACAGCTCTCCTGAACACCTGGCAGAATTGAAGTTCGAAGTACAGAACCATTCTGCCCTGCATTTTATTCTTCATGCAGCCAGTCCAGATGCTTCCTGATCTGCTGCTCATATCCGCTGTCACTTGGCTCATAAAACTTCACTTCACCGAGTTCATACGGCAGATAACGCTGCTTTGAGAAATGTTTCGGGAAATCGTGGGCATATTCATAACCAATGCCCCTCCCCAGCTTCCCTGCTCCGCCATAATGTGCATCCTGCAGATACGGCGGCACGGAAGCTTTTTTATTTTTCACCGATTCCATTGCCGAAAAGATCGCATTCGTTGCTGCATTGCTCTTCGGAGCACATGCCACATAGATTGCTGCCTGAGAAAGGATCAGCTGCGACTCCGGCATACCGACACGCTCGACAGCCTGTGCCGCCGCAACTGCCACCTGAAGTGCCTGCGGATCTGCATTGCCGACATCTTCGGATGCACAGATCATGATCCTTCTGGCGATAAAGGTCACACTTTCTCCGGCATAGAGCATTCTTGCCAGATAATAAACTGCCGCATCCGGATCTGATCCCCGCATACTCTTGATAAAAGCAGAGATCGTATCGTAGTGATTATCTCCCGCCTTATCGTAGCGGATCACACGTTTCTGGATACACTCTGATGCCACGTCGATCGTAAAGTGGATTTTCCCGTCTGCAGAACGCTCCGTTGTCAGCACACCAAGCTCTACAGCATTGAGTGCAGACCTGGCATCGCCGTCTGCCGCTTCTGCCAGAAAATCTGCCGCTTTCTCATCCATGCAGACATCATATGCCCCCATACCGCGTTCGCTGTCCGTGACCGCACGCAAAATCAGTTTTTTGATATCTTCTTTTTCAAGCGGTTTCAGTTCAAAAACTTTGGATCTGGAAAGCAAAGCACCGTTGACTTCAAAATAAGGATTCTCCGTTGTCGCCCCGATCAGCACCAGTGTCCCGTCCTCAACAAACGGAAGTAAATAGTCCTGCTGCCCTTTGTTAAAACGATGGATCTCATCTACAAACAGAATCGTCCTCTTTCCATACATGCCCATCCTCTGTTTTGCCTCGGCAACGACTTCTTCCATATCTTTTTTACCTGCCACCGTAGCATTGATCTGCGTAAAAGCCGCACTCGTTGTACCGGCGATCACTTTTGCGATCGTTGTCTTTCCGGTTCCCGGCGGTCCGTAAAAAATAACGGAACTGAGTTTATCTGCTTTGATCGCCCGGTAAAGCAGTTTATCTTTTGCCAGAATATGCTGCTGTCCGACAATCTCATCCAATGTCCTAGGCCGTATCCTGGAAGCAAGCGGTGCTTCACTCTCCATTTTCGTTTCTCTCATATAATCAAATAAATCCAAAGTTCTTCCTCCCCTCCTGTGTTTCTTTTTCGTTTGAAAGATACCGCACAGGTAACTCCGTCACAAAGTAACTTTCTATAACATCCTGTCATTCCAGTACAAGCTTATCTGCGGTTACAAATGTATAGCCCTGCTCCTTTAACAAATCCACGATCCGAAGTGCCGCTTCCACCGAAGCTTCATAGCGGTCATGCAGCAGGATAATGGCATTTTCTTTTGCCTCAGACATCACTTTTTCTACGATCTGATCCGCATTTTCTGTTTTCCAGTCCAGCGGATCGATGGTCCAGAGCACCGGAAACATCTCAAAACCACACTCCAGGTTTTTGTTCCATGCCCCAAAAGGAGGTCTGATATATTCGGTGTCATAACCGACAATGCTTCTGACCAGCTCGCTCGTTTTTGTAATCTCTTCACATGCCTGTTTATCCGACATTTTTGTAATGTCCGCATGGGACCAGGTATGGTTTCCGATCAGATGTCCATCTTCTGCCATCTGCTTTACCAATTCTTCATTTCCTTCGATATTTTCCCCGATCAGAAAAAAGGTTGCCTTTACGCCTCGTTTTCGCAGACCGTCCAGCAGCTTTTTCGTATAGACCGGATGTGGTCCGTCGTCGAAAGTCAGGGCAATCTCAGGCGGAATATCCGCTGATGCCGGAAGTGATCTTTCACACCAGCGGATATATTCCACACTGCCGATTCCGATTCCGGCAAACAGTACAAACAGATAGATGTGAAAAAGCATGTTTTTCCAGTTTCTGTATAAAAATCCTTTCACCGGAATTTCGCCCTTTCCGTTTCTTTCATGCTATCCTATGTCTGACGGAATCCTTCTATGCTATGTTTTATGATCTTACTTTGCCTGCCGCAATGCCTCCTTTTGCCAGCAGCTTGCTGTAAGCTTTCTTTTTGTTCTTCGGCACTTTTACGGTTACTTTTTTCGAAACGCCCTTAAATGCCGCCTTTTCTACTTTCTTCAGAGATTTTACTTTCTTCAGGCTGATGTTCTTTAACTTTTTATCGCCTTTGAATGCATTTTTGCTGATGGTCTGCAGTTTGCTGCCGTTCACGGTAACTTTCGTCAAGTTTTTGCAGTTTTCAAATGCACTTCTGCCAATCTTTTTCACATTGCCTCCGATGAGCACGGAAGTCATCTTTTTATTGCCCTTAAAGGCGTTTGCCGCAATACTGGTCACTTTGTAAGTCTTACCATTTGCTTTGATCGATGCAGAAATTTTTACGGCTTTCTTTGTTTTGCCCTTTGCTGCCATGCTCTTTACTTCCACGGTGTCATTTCCGGTGATCGTGTAGTTGAACACTCCGGCTGCATCTGCGATCACATCTCCGATCTTTCCGGCAGAACCAGAAGTGTTCTGGTCGGATTTGTTGTCCTTTGGTTTTTCGGTCTGATTTGGTTTTTCGGTCTGGTTCGGTTTTTCTGTCTCAGTCGGTTTTTCCGTCTCAGTCGGTTTTTCTGTCTCAGTCGGTTTTTCTGTTTCAGTCGGCTTGTCTTCTCCTGTTTTTTCCGGAACGGTCAGTCTGATCTGTGCCGCACTGCTGAAACATTTTCCTGCCTGTTCGGAAGTTGCATCCTTTACGACAAATTTCACATATTTTGCGGTAACTGGTCTGTCAAAAGAAACCAGTTTCCAGGAAGTGTCTGCCGTCCAGTTTCCTTCTGCCGCTTTTGTATAATTCTCGCCGTCCATACTGGTGTAGATCTCGTAAGCTTTGATGATACCGTTAAGACCTCCGCCCTGTCTTGGCTGATAACGAAGTCCGCCAAGTTTGACTGCCTCTTCCATTGTAAAAATCAGATAATGTTTCTCGTAGGAAGCCATGTCGGCTGCATTTGTGTAGTTGGTATGCCAGATTGTATCGGAACTTCCATCCAGGACATTGGCTGCTGCACCGTTCTCCTGGCTTGTCTCTTCCGAACCTGCTGTTACAGTCACTTTTCCGGTGTAATCGTTTGCACCATTTGCTGCCGGATCTTTGGAACTGTAATTTTTCAGGATATCTTCCCCGAGTTCTTTTAAGTTTTTGCCGGATGCCTCTGTCGTGTATTCTGTGTGACTTCTTGCAAATGCCCACTCAAAAGCAAACCAGTTGATGTTCTGTGTGCTTTCGCCTTTCAGTTCTGCCTTTTTCTGATTGATCCACATCGTCCAACGCTGTTTGTAGAAGTCCTGTGTAAGACCTGCCCACTGACGGTTGGAGTAGTCTTTCAGTCCGCCGCTCTCTGCCTGCGGATAAGAAGCCCAGGTAGTTACCAGCGATTTCGCATTCAGTTCGTAGATATCTTTTGTGAAGTCATCGTCACCCTCTGCCAGTTTCTTCGCCTGTTCTGTCCAGGTTCCGAACAGGAATTCTTTTCTGGTTCCGAGCACTTCTTCCACTTTGTCGATCAGGCTTAAAAACTGATCAGATGCCTCGTTAAATTTCGCAAGATCACCGGACCGATAAGCACTTACCATCTCTCTGTGATATTTCTGGGAAGAGTTTGACAGTACCTGTTTGAGAACATCTGCCAGATCATAGAGATAACCGTCGCTGTTTTTCAGGGTATCGTAATCTTCAAGCAGCAGCTCTGCTGCTTTCCAGCTCTTCCATATCGTAGCCGATCACTGCATTTCCCCAGGTTGATGCCGCACCGATACTTTCTGCCGGGCGTGCATTGATGTAGGACTCCGGTGCACCCTGACCACGCATGTTCAGTGATGCCTTGTAAACGGTGTTTTCGAGGATCTTCATTGCCTCATACGCAGATTCACTCTTGGCTCCGTAACGTCTTGTCACATAATCTTTGAGCCACTGGTCGGTGTCGATCTCTGTCAGCGTTTTTGTTGCATCGTCACACCATACCGTTTCAAATAATAAATCATAAAGGACCGGGTTGTTCTGAGAACCTTCCGGTGTAATACCGATACCGGTCAGCATTTCACTGTTGTTTGCCGCATCGACAACACCGCTGACAATATTGTCCATATGTCCGTGCAGTCCCATACGTCCGCCGAAGTTGTTCAGCATACAGTAAACCCACGGTGTCTTCTGAAACTCTTTTCCGCCGGAGTAACTGCTGTCGTTCCAGTGTGTGTCCTTCTCTGCATAAAGATCCAGCACAAGTGCGTGCTCTTTTCTTCCGTTCAGTCCGTTTATCAGTCCGGCACTCGGATTGCCCTGCCATGCCTGGATCACCCAGACTGCATCCTTGTCAAACTCCAGCATGGAATTTAACACTTCTGAACTTACATCACTTGTGGACATGTCACCGGTATTTCCGCCCTCATGGAATGGATCTGTCGCATAATAATGTGTTACATTTCCATAGACATTTTTCTGACACTCATAAAATAATTTTGCATATTTATCGTATGCCGCTGTGGTGGTACGCAGCATGTACGGACGCTGGAAGGAGCACCAGGTTCCCTGTGGGATCACATCGTTGCCTGTCAGTGCATACGCTCCTTTTGCCTTGCTCTGCACATCAACCGGAACCATGCCGCTGTATCCCTGAAGGATCGGCTGCATGCCGAGTTTCCGCATGATCAGCTGGTTCTTTCTTGCAAGCTCCGTTCTCTTGGTAAACCAGGAGTCATGGACCGGTCCGCCGTATCCGGAAAGGTTTGCCATATATGCCCATGCATAGTAGGCAGGTCCTGCGATATAATCTTTGATCTCTTCATGCGTATAGCCAAGTGCACTTAAAAATTCTCTCCAGACTTCTTCCTGTCCGGTGATATCCAGAACGATGTTGACACCATTGAGTGCCAGCCAGTCAAGTTCTTTTCTCCACTCATCCTCGCCCCAGAATGCCATCGAGTAGGACATCGTACAGTAGTTGTACGCATAACGCAGTGCCACTTTGCACTCTTTATGTACTTTTGATCCGACTTTTACAATACTTTTTGGCATCGTTACCTGATCACCGACCTGGGTGATACTCACCTTGCAGTAATATTTCAGATAATAGTTCAAACCGTTTGTGATCGTCACACCGCTGTTGCCGGTGATCTTCACTTTACCGTCCACATCTTCGATCTCATAATAATCGGCTGCACCTTCTGCCTTGTCTTTTACTTCAAAGGTAAACCAGTTTTTGTACTGCTTACCAAGGTTACGGCTGACAATACCATAAACTTCATCGATCGTATCCTGCGTGGTAACTTCTGTATTGTATGCGGATTCTACATAGGAAACCGGTGCCTGAAATGCGGCTTTTTTTGCTTCCCCGCTCTTTGTTCCGAGGATACGAACTTCATTCAGCACGGCTTTGGAACTTGCAGAATTGTAGGAAAGCAGGATACGCACACTGCTTGCTTTCTTTCCTTCTGCCTGATAAACCTCTCCTCCATCCGGACAGGCATCGGTGCCGGTTTTTTCCGCAAGTTTGCTGTAATTCTGACCATCGTTGCTGTAGTACAGCGAATACTGGGAATAGCCGTTTTTCGGGGTGTAAACTTCAATCCTTGACAGATCATACTCTGCTCCGAGATCAAAATCCACATATGCCGGATACTGGTCTGCACTCCAGGTATTGCTTAAATTTCCGTCAACAATGCGGTTCAGGGTGTCCTGACTGTAGTTGCTGTGCAGTGCGGTGCTTTTCCATACGATATTTTCAGTATCCGCCTCTGCGATCGTTGCTTTGTTTGCAAAGATCTGGAACTCTGCCAGAGACAGGATGTTATTTTTTCCGGCATCGTTTGCTGCCTCAAAAACAGCCTTTACGGATTCGTATTCTAGATCTTTGACAGCAGAATCCACATCGGCTGCGTTGATCTTTACTTTGTTTGCATCACCGGTATTGATGTTTCCGGTCGCAAACGGCTGTGTTTCATAAGAGCCGTTTTTTGTTGCTTTTCCGTAAAGCTTATAGGTATAGGATGCATTTTGATTGTCCTTTGGCAGTGCCAGAATAATCTGACGCATCTTCTGCTCTACGCCAAAACCAACTTCTGCAAAGGTCTCACTGCTGCCGGCTGCAAAGGTTTTCTCCTGAAGAGGAGATGCCGTTGTCTCATCGTTGTCGGTGATTTTTGCTTTGTCTGCGGATGCATTGACTTCGCTTTTCAGTGTCAGACTCTGCTTTCTGGTAGCAGCGATGTTTTCCAGTTCAACTGTTTCTTCCGCACCGTTATCAATATAAACTTCTGCCTCTGCGATCGCCGGCCAGAAAGCGCCGGTTGCACCGTTGTTCTTCGGATTGGAAAGTTCCACATACAGATGAGTCATCGCCTGGGCATTTTCAAATTCAAACGTATAGCCATCGTCAAATTTTGCAGTCTTTGCAGATCCAGGTACACTGACCAGATCGCTCGTTACGTTGTTCAGTGCATACTTCAGGGATACATCCACGCTCCACGGTGTATGGCCGGATTCGAATTTCAGCACTATTTTTTTCACACATTTCGTGTTTGCCTTCGGCAGTGCAAACGTTACCGTACATGGCCAGTTCGCCCCGTTATTCACCCACAAACTAGAAGGATTTCCATCCACCATATTTTCCTTGACGTTGGCTCCTTCCTCGCTTGGAACGCTGATTTCACAGTCCGCTGCGATATTGGAAAGACCGCTCTCTGTCTGTGTCTTCACTTTCTGCTCCTGCACCTGTGCATTCTGGACTGGTGCAGCCATTGCCCCAATGCTTCCTACCGGAACTGCCGTGAACATCATTACAGAAGCAAGCAGAACACTTAAAACTTTTTTTCCTTTCATAAAGTCCCTCCATCTTTTGTTTTATTTTCAGTTACCCTCTTTTATTTTCCAAACAGTCCCTGGAAGAAATTTACGATCGCATCAATGATCCGTGTAAAGAAATTCCCAACGCTCTCTTTATCCACATGGAAATCCAGATCTCCCAGTTTCTGATACAAATCTTTTGCCTGATCCTTCAGTTTATCCACATCCAGATCCAGTCCCTCTATCTTTTTCATCAGTTCTGCGATCTGCTTCTGATTTTCTTCGGAAAGCTGAATATCCAGCTGATCGCATGCTTGATCCACCACATTTTGAATATCCTCTGCACTGGTCAGTTTGTTCTCTGCCACTTCCTGTTTTACCAGTGCCATCAGATCTTCTGCTTTTTCAGAATCTCCGATATCCTCCACCAGTTTGCCGGTCAGCACCAGTTCATCGTTTGCCGCATCGAGATTCTCATCGTCAATCTCTTCCCCGGTCATGGTCTCATACGCCTTGATCGCACCGACCAGTGCCGCCGTTCCGGAAATCGAAAACGGTCCTGCCACCGTGATATCCGCATCTTCGATGCCGGCCGTCAAAAGTGCATTGCGATACATACCTTCGGTACAGTAGGAAATATTTTTCGTTGTTACATGGATGCCGTTTCCGGCTTCTTTTCCAACGACCAGAACCGATGACAATGCTCTGGTGCCGATGATCGAAGCATCCAGATACTTATCCAGATATTCATGTTCATCCGCATTGGTGATGCTGATGATATCATAATCATCCACGTTGATGTCACTAAGTCCGAGCAATGATAAAACTGTCATCTGTTCCTGTGGGCTTAAATCCGCTCCCAGTGCAAGATATGGCTTGTCGATGACTGCATCCACGCGGTCTGCAAAGACCGTGACACCGGAAGTAAGCAGCATTGTCGCTGCCAGAAGTACTGCTGTAAGTTTTTTTCTCATATATTCTTCCCTTTCTGTCTGATTCAAGTCGAACGCACGCGAGAATTGCTCCGTTGCAAAGTAATTCTTACCATTCGTCAAGCGGATATTCGCAATCCGCTTTGCTGCTTGATTTAGTAAAAAAAGCGAACGCCGTGAAACGTCCGCTCTCTTATTCTAAAATTCGGCAAACTCATCTGCAAGTGCCGCAAATTCTTTTAAGGTCAATGTCTCCCCACGTACATTTGCCGGAAAACCAAGCTTTTCAAAAGCTGTCTGGATCTGTTCTTTCGTTGCTGCAATCTCCGGTGAATTATTCAGGCCGTTGAGCAGCGTTTTTCTTCTCTGGTTAAAAGAAGCTCGGATGATCCGGAACATCAGACTTTCATCCTTTACCGTGGTAGGCGGATTTTCATGCAGAGTCAGTCGGATGACCGCACTTCCGACATTCGGACGCGGCATAAAGCAGTTTGGCGGTACATTTGCCACGATATATGGCTCTGCATAAAACTGCACGGCCAGGGACAGTGCCCCGTAATCTTTGGTGCCCGGTCCTGCCTGCATACGCAGGGCAACTTCTTTCTGAACCATAACAGTAATGCTCTTTACCGGCACATGGCTCTCAAAAAGTCCCATGATGATCGGTGTGGTGATATAATACGGAAGATTTGCCACTACTTTGATCGGTCTGCCCTGATTGTATTCATCCGCAAGTTTCGCAATGTCCAGTTTCAGGACATCTTCATTGATCACGGTTACATTTTCGTAATCTGCCAGCGTCTCAGAGAGGATCGGAATCAAGTTGCGGTCGATCTCCACTGCCACAACTTTTCCGGCTGCCTCTGCCAGATACTGCGTCATCGTTCCGATACCGATCCGATACAAGTCACATCCTTTGTGATATCTGCCGAAGCGATGATCTTGTTCAGCACATGGGCATCGATCAGAAAATTCTGCCCGAATTTCTTCTGAAAGGCAAAATCATATTTTTTAATTACTTCTATGGTTTTCTGTGGATTTGATAATTTCTCCATTTTTTCCTGCCTTTCAGTCTGTGATGCGGTACATATTTCTTGCATTTTCGTAAGTAACCTGCTCTGCCTCTTCTCTGGAAATGCCCTTTAACTCTGCGATCATGTCGAGCACATAGGAAATATAGGCAGAACAGTTGCGTTTTCCGCGAAACGGCACCGGTGCCAGATATGGGCAGTCTGTCTCCGTCAGAATCCGCTCAAGTGGAATACTCTCCACCACTTCTTTTAAAACTCTTGCATTTTTAAACGTGACAACACCGCCGACCCCGATGTAATAGCCCATCTTGATATACTCTTTTGCCATCTCTTTCGAGCCGGAAAAACAATGTATCACACCTCCGGTCGTTCCGGCGTGCTCACTTTTGATCAAATCAAACGTATCCTGTGCGGCCTCGCGGCTGTGCACAATGACCGGAAGATCTACCTCTTTTGCAAGCTCCATCTGCTTTTTGAACCATTCCTTCTGAAGCTCGTGAGACTCTTTATCCCAGTAATAATCAAGACCGATCTCGCCGACTGCGACTGTTTTTTCCATGGTGCACATTTCTCTGAGATGCTGCATCTTCACCTCATCCAGTTCACCGACATGATCCGGATGCACGCCGACTGCCGCATAGACATGCGGACCATAGACGCTCCAAACCGCCTTTTTGCCTGAAACTTGCACCTACGTTTACAATGCAGCCGACACCCTGCTCTTCCAGCGTGGAGAGCAGGCAGTCTCTGTCTTTGTCAAATGCCTCATCATCATAATGAGCGTGACTGTCAAAAATCATAAATTCTTTTCCTCTTAGCAGATCTCTGCTCCGGACGGCATTTTCTTTTCCGGTACCATCAGGGAAAGTTCTCCGTTCTCATCCTCTGCACACAGCAGCATACCTTCCGAAAGAACTCCAGCAAGTTTTGCAGGTTTTAAGTTTACCAGTACCATGACTTTTTTGCCGACCATTTCTTCCGGTGTATAATGTGCCTTAATTCCGGATACGATCTGTTTTATCTGGCTGCCGATCTTAACCTGGGAGCAGAGCAGTTTTTTGGATTTTTTCACTGCCTCACAGGAAATGATCTCGCCTACCTGGAACTGCATTTTGCCGAATTCTTCAAATGTGATCTCATCTTTCGGCTCGATATCAATGCCTTTTTCCTCTTCTTTTACTTCTTCTTTTACCGGATGAAGCTCTGCAACTTTTGCCATCACTTCATTGATATCCATACGTGCAAAGAGGATTTCCGGTTTCTCGGTTACTTTATTGCCTGACGGATACAGACCAAAGGTATCCATCTGGGAAAGCTTGCGTTTCTGTGCTCCGAGCTGTGCCAGTACTTTATCAGAAGTCTCCGGCATGAAGGATTCCAGAAGTGTTGCTCCGATGCTGATGGACTCTACCAGATTGTAGAGAACCGTTGCCAGACGGTCTTTTTTTGCCTCGTCTTTTGCCAGTGCCCATGGCATTGTCTCGTCGATGTATTTGTTGCAGCGTTTAAACAGTGTAAAGATTTCGGTGATCGCATCTGCCACACGCAGCTCTTCCATTTTTGCAATGACTTTGTTCGGTGTTTCCAGAACGACTTTCTTTAATTCTTCATCCACCGGCTCGTTTACATTCTTATTTTCTACCACGCCGCCGAAATACTTGTTGGACATGGAAATGGTACGGTTTACCAGATTTCCAAGGATATTTGCCAGATCAGAGTTCATGCGCTCTACCATCAGCTCCCAGGAGATCACACCGTCGTTTTCAAATGGCATCTCATGAAGAACGAAATAACGCACGGCATCCACGCCAAAGAAATCAACCAGCTCATCGGCATACAGGACATTTCCTTTGGATTTGCTCATCTTGCCGTCGCCCTGCAGCAGCCACGGATGACCAAATACCTGTTTCGGAAGCGGCAGGCTCCAGAGCCATCAGGAAGATCGGCCAGTAAATGGTATGGAAACGGATGATATCCTTTCCGATCAGATGCAGATCTGCCGGCCAGTATTTCTTGAACTGCTCGCTACTGTTTCCGTCACAGTCATAACCGATACCGGTAATGTAGTTGGTCAGTGCATCCAGCCATACATAAACGACATGTTTCGGATCGAAATCTACCGGAATACCCCATTTAAAGGAAGTACGGGATACGCACAGATCCTGAAGTCCCGGAAGAAGGAAGTTGTTCATCATCTCATTTCTTTCTGGAAACCGGCTGGATAAATTCCGGATGGGTGTTGATATGCTCAATCAGACGGTCTGCATATTTGCTCATACGGAAGAAATAAGCTTCTTCTTTTGCAGGCTGCACTTCACGTCCGCAGTCCGGACATTTGCCGTCCACCAGCTGAGACTCGGTAAAAGAAAGATCTCGCAAGTGTACGAGTACAACTACCTTCATAATGTCCCTTGTAAATATCTCCCTTATCGTACAGTTTTCTGAAGATCTTCTGTACCTGTTTTTCGTGGTCTGCATCCGTTGTACGGATAAATTTATCGTAAGATGTGTTCATCAGATCCCAGATTCTTCTGATCTCTGTGGAAACTTCATCCACAAAATCCTTCGGTGTCACACCTTTTTCTTCTGCTTTCAGCTCAATCTTCTGACCGTGTTCATCGGTTCCGGTCTGGAAGAACACATCATATCCCTGCTCTCTCTTAAAACGGGCAATGCTGTCTGCCAGGACGATCTCGTAAGTGTTTCCGATATGCGGTTTGCCGGATGTATAGGCAATCGCAGTTGTCATATAAAATTTCTTTTTATCCATTTCTGCCTCCTGTATAATAAGATGTTGGGAGCAAGTTTTTGCCCCCAACAGCTTTTAACGCTTATTTCTACCGTAACATACGACAGTTTTTCTGTCAAGATTTCCTGACTGTGAAGTTATGGAACGGTTATACGATTTCTTAGAAATAACCAAAGTTTTTGCTCTTTGTATTCCAATAGTAGAGTCTTCCGGATTTATTGACCTTGGAGCCGTTTTTCTTTTTGGTTTCTACATACATATAGTAAGTCTTCTTCGGGTTGATCTTTTTGCCTTTAAATTTACGGATGGTCAGCTTTGTGGTGTTCTTGCCGACCGATTTTATTTTAATATATCACCATATCTTGCTCCGCCGACTTTTCCCCACTGGAAGCTCAGGCTGCCTTTTTTCACCTTGATGCTTGTCTCTTTGATACGTGCCTGGTTGAAACACTGGATCTTTGCCCAATTGGTGCTTAGAAGTCTCCATTTACCGTCTTGAAAGCCTGAATGGTTACCGTGTAAACTTCATCTTTCATCTTATCGAAATATGCACTGTAAGCATAGCTGTTCAGTTTCTGTGTCTTGCCGACACGTCTGCCTTTGCTGTTATACAGGGTCACTTCCACCCGATCTGCAGTCTCAACTTTATCCCAGGTTACTTCCAGCTTGTTGATAAAGTACCACCAACGCTCCTGTCTGAAATTATGGACGGCTGCCGGGATTGTCTCAACCTGTCCGCTTACCGGTGAACTTGTTTTTGTTCCATTTGATGTGTAAGCTTCTACACGCACATTGTAACGCTTACCATCTTTCAGTCCGGTCAGTGTATAGGATGGGTATGGCGTTCAATTTTCAACCAGCTTCATATCACTGTAACTTTCTCCAAGATAAATATTATATCCTTCTGTTGTAAGTGTATTCATAGAGCTTGCATACGTCTGTTCCCAAGTGATACTTGCACTGTTTTTAGTCATGGCTGTCTGCTGAAGATTCCCCAGTGACACATAATAATATGCATTCTCTGCTGCCTGTACCTGTTTCGCTCCGGTTCCTGCTACAGTTCCGACACTTCCTGCTGCCAGAATCATTGCCGTAAGAAGCATCATACTAAGTTTTTTTTCCTTTTTTTATCATATTGTTTGTTCCTCCTTTGCCCTGTGTTGTGGTTTTGGGTTCTGAATTTTTTTAAAATTAACTCAATGAGTCATACGTGATTTTTCCGTGCCTTGCACTCTCAAAATCACGAAAACATTCGAAATCCGCTCATTTTTTTACAAAAATGGCTGCTTTCTCATGTTTTTGCGGTCCCCATAGACACAAACACGTATGCAAGCATCCGTTTTGTGTCCATTTGACCCTTTGACTCATTATATCATTTTTCTGCTTTCACCGCTACTCTTTTCGGCAATGGAAGGGAAATTTTTTCCACGATCAAAAAGGAACACATCATCAGCATTGCACCGATCACAAACCGCACACCCGGATGTTCTCCAAGAATCAGGATTGAGAGAATACATCCAAATACGCTCTCAAAAGAAAGGATCACGCCGCTTGTGGAAGTTTTCACATATTTCTGTCCAAACACACTGAGCAGATATGGCACAACCGTGCAGAAGACCGCCAGATAAGCGATGCTTCCGATGTTCATGCCGGACATGGCTGCCGGATGTGGCTCCAGGATCATCGCTGCCACAAGTCCCAAAATGCCGCCCGTCCCGATCTGAAGCATATTTAACAGAAAGCCGTCCTCTTCCCTTGCAAAAATCCCGGTCACAACAATATGGATCGCATAACACACTGCCGAGAGCAGCGAGATTAGATCTCCTTTGTTGACCCCGTCAAAACTTCCAAGCAAAATAAATCCAAGTCCTACAATACAGACAAGTGCCGCCAGAATATCCGCCCTCTGCGGCTTTTTCCCGCGGATCACCCAGTAAATAAGCGGCAGGATCGCCACATAAGATCCTATAATAAAGGAAGATTTGGAAGAGGTCGTGTACTGCAGTCCGACCGTAAAGAACAGAAATTCAAAATACAGGACAATGCCCATGATGATGCCACGCTTTAACGTGCGGATGCTCATTTTTTTCATTCTTGGGATACAGACCAGAGTCATAATGATACCCGCCAGCAGAAAACGAAAGGCCAGAAGCCAGATCGGAGAGACATTCTCCAGCGTGTCTTTTAACACGCAAAAGGCACTGCCCCAGGTGAAGGCCGCCAGGAACAGTGCGAAAATTGCCATTGATTTTTTCATTTATTTTCCTTTGTAATACTAAAGAGATGCCCACGAATTGCTCCGTCACAAAGTAACTCTCGCAATTTTCAGATGAACTGGTTTGTTTTTTCATCGTAGTGATAATCTATGCTGTCCATTTTCTCCAGAAGTTTCTGCCGGTTCAGTCCGCGGCAGGTACACAGTGCCTCCAGTGATTCATAATAATCACGCAGCTGTGTGTTTACATAGCTCAACAATATCATCGGATCTTTTGGAATCATACTTTACTCCTTTTTGCATACTTATGGAATTCCGGAGCGTCACTTCCAATCTCTGTGCCAGCCTGACATCTCTGTCCCGTTATCACATCATTCGACTTTCATTACTTCCGCTGCCAGTTTTCCGTCTTTGAGACCGATCACGATGGTGTCTTCTGTCTGTACATTTCCAGAAAGGATCATCCTTGCTGCCAGTGTCTCCACATTTTTCTGGAGGAAACGTTTCAGAGGTCTCGCACCATAGACCGGATCATAACCACCGTCTATGATATAGCTTTTTGCTTCATCCGTCAACTCCAGCCTGATCTCCTGGTCTGCGAGTCTGCGGTTCAGATCTGCCATCATCAGATCAACGATATTGCCGATGTTTTCTTTTGTCAGCGGCTTGAACATGATGATTTCATCCAGACGGTTTAAAAACTCCGGTCTGAGATAACGCAGTCGATTCGTTCATGACCAGATCCTGTCTCCATGAGCGGATACTTCCGTCCGGCTCAATGCCATCCAGCAGATAAGACGAACCAATGTTAGAAGTCATGATCAGAATCGTATTCTTAAAGTCTACGGTTCTGCCCTGGGAATCGGTGATACGTCCGTCATCCAGTACCTGAAGCAGTACGTTAAAGACATCCGGATGTGCTTTCTCGATCTCATCAAACAGTACAACTGAGTACGGTTTTCTTCTGGC
>SCPN01000490.1_pt1 | contig 77260 bp, 74 predicted proteins | sample 6106831 | NCBI WGS metagenome assembly SCPN01 (sample SAMN10720447, study PRJNA508395) | human gut metagenome | isolation source: Participant 1, 0 month
GATAACAGGCACGGGGACGCTCCTCGGTACGCCCATTGGGCATCTCCCGCTTAATGAACAATCCGCCACCATCCAGCTCGTCCAGCAATCGCCCTATTTGCAGCTCTCCGGCTGTACCTTTAGCGTGGAAGAAGAAGTTGCCTTTGGGCCAGAAAATCTGTGTCTTGCTGAAGCAGAGATTATGGCGCGGATTGATGCCGCCCTGACTCTGACCGAGTGCCAGCCGTTGCGCCATCGTCACCCGGCAACACTCTCCGGTGGAGAGACACAGCGCGTGGTCATCGCCTGCGCCATCGCGATGCAATAAAATGCTTGTGATTCTTGATGGGCCTTTAGCCGCCTCCGCAGGCCAGCGAAATGCTGTTGCAGCGCTTACAACACTGGGCGTTTGAACGTGGTTCGCTGATTATTCTTTTTGAACGTCATCGCACACCTTTCCTGAACTACTGCCAGCAAGCGTGGCAATTGAAAAACGGAGCGCTCCAGCCACTATGTTAACGTTAAATAAGATATCTTATCGCTGGCCTGGCGCGGCAACGGATTGTCTTTGCGACATTTCTCTGCAACTCAAACAAGGTGAATGGTTGGCGCTGACCGGCGACAATGGCGCGGGAAAATCGACGCTGTTACGAGTAATGGCAGGTCTTCTTACGCCCACAGCCGGTACGGTTATGCTGCAACAACAGGCGATGAAAAACCTGAAAAACCGCCAGCGCGCGGCAAAGGTTGGCGTACTGTTTCAGGAAGCGGAAAACCAACTTTTTCACAGCACCGTCGCTGACGAGATCGCATTTGGTTTGAAACTGCAAAAATGCCCGGCGGATGAAATCACTCAACGTACCCATGCTGCCCTGCAATGTTGTCAGTTAGCAGACACTGCCAACGCGCACCCGTTGGATCTGCATAGTGCGCAGCGACGGATGGTCGCCGTCGCCTGCCTGGAAGCACTCTCTCCGCCACTATTGCTGCTGGACGAGCCGAGTCGGGATTTTGACGAAAATTGGTTGAGCGTGTTTGAAAGCTGGCTGGAGAAGTGCCGCCAGCGAGGCACGAGCGTCGTAGCAATCAGTCATGACGCCGCATTTACCCGGCGTCATTTCTCTCGTGTGGTGCGACTGGAAGATGGTCTAATCAGGAACGTTAATCCACCAGACGATATTCACCCGTAGCGGTCATCATTAAGGTCAAATTTGCAGGCAGACTCTCTTCCAGCACCCGGCGAACATTCGGCCCGTCGGTACGGTCATAAAAAGCTTCTGCGTCTGCCAGCGATACCCCTCCCGCCAGCTTGCGCCCTACCAGTCGTTCCCGCAACGCAGTAGCTGGCGCGTTGAAACGCAAAGGAATTGCGCAAGCTGGCACCACTTCTCGTCGTCCAGCAACAACCAGTTTCCTTCGATTCGACGATGACGAGTGGTGCGGTAACGTGCAACGCATCTTCAACAGGATCATGCTTTTGTCGATCATACTGCGGCCACGTACAATCCCCTTCCACGACCTGGCACAGATTTTCCGCCAGTTTCGCAACGTCAAATGTCTCTGGTGCGCCTTTGAAGGCAATTGATTGAGCGCATCCAGCCAGCTATTGTAATGGTGAAAACCATCCATCGGGAGCGTCTGGATAGCGGGTAATTCAGGGTCTTGTTGCGCGAGATATTCCCAGAAGGTAGTTAAGGTAGATTTACCCGTCCCCGGCGGAGCGCAAAGAAAAACCACCGTACGTCGCTGCGGACTTACCGTCTGTAAGGCCGCCAGCATACGCAGCAACGGTTTATGCACGCGTTCTATCTCTTCATCATGGTACTGCGCTTGCACGTTCAGCCCATTCACCGTTAATTCAATTTTCACGGCGTTAATTCCTTTAAGGTGGTCGTTACTGCCAGCGTCAGCGCCGTTTTGACCATTCCGCTAAAACGCGCCTCTGACCAGACGGCGAAATCGGCGAACTTCATCGCTTTTAACGCGTCATGAGAGCGTCGCATTGCAGGTTATGCTATTGACGTTGCTGATAAAATCCGGTCAGTCATGTCATCGGCAAATCCGGGCGTTTCATCCTGTTCGTTCAGGTAATGCCAGTACTGGGAAAAGTGCGTGATATCGGCATACAGCCATTTATCCATTTTCCCCAGCGCATAAATCAAACGCAGCGCAACATCAATATCGTCAAGCGGGCCGCTTTGGGCGAGTAACGGCTTCACTGCATATTCGACGATCTCTTCATCGTTATCGACAAACAGCGACGGCAGAAACTGGCGTATCCCCTGGAGCAAAATAGAATGCGCAGTTTTCATAAATGAAAATAAATTGTCCTGTGCATCCAGTTGCTCAAGCACATCATCTTCTGTCAGCGTCGCCATTGGTCTTCCGATAGATCACCATCAATGCAGGGAGTCTATTATATTACACGTTTGGTCCGCGCCGCCGATCAGTAATGTCTGCGTCCGCACCCCATTCGCCGTCTGTTGGATACCGTTCACCAACTCGCCGCCCGTCACGCCCGTAGCGCTAAAGAGGATATCGTTCCCCCTCACCAGTTCATCGAGCGAGGTACGCATTGCGGCCTTGCGCTCCTGATCTGCCGATTTTCCGTGTAATCCCCTTTAGCCTGACAAAAGTCAATCAGCTCGGCCTGCATATCCCCACCTAATGCTTTAACGGCACAGGCAGAAATCACGCCTTCTGGCGCACCGCCGATGGTGTACATCACGTCGTAAGGATTATCCTGCCAGCAGGTCAGCACGCTGGCGGCGACATCGCCATCCGGCAGAGCGAAAACCTTCACGCCCAGCTGTGTTGCTTTTCAATTTGACGCGGCACTCAGGCGCGGTTTATCCAGCGCCATTGCGCAGCTTGTCCAGCGGTTTACCTAACGCCCGCGCCACGTTACGCAAGTTGTCCGCCAGAGGCAAAGACAGATCAATCGCCCCGGCAGCCAGTCGATTAACAACCAGCTTTTTCATATACATATCGGGCGCATGTAACAGGCTATCTCGAGGGGCGAAAGCCATGACCGCCAGCGCATTGCTCTGCCCCATCGCTACCATCCGCGTGCCTTCAATCGGGTCAACCGCGATATCGACTTCTGGCCCATCGCCTTTGCCCACCTCTTCGCCAATCCACAGCATCGGCGCATGGTCAATTTCTCCTTCGCCGATAACCACTCGTCCACGAAAAGCGACGTCGTTTAATGCCTGGCGCATCGCGGTGACCGCCAGGCCATCAATTTTATTTTTGTCGCCACATCCGGTTTGCGGCCAGGCAGCCAACGCTGCCTGTTCCGTAACGCGAAATAATGGCCACGCCAGGGACATCATTGCGCGGCCTCCCCGATATCAACGCCAAATTGTGCCAGCAGATATTTCTCGGCCTGTTCATTCCAGATGCCGTGCGTTTCCTCAACCAGCCGCGCCAACTCTTTAAACAGCGGATCGGTTTTGCCTTTTTCGGCAAAATCGGCAATGGCAGTGAGCGGCATGGTCACGCCGTTATAAATGAGTTTTTTACCGCCAGGGATATCCGGCAGATTGAGCACGGTATCTGGCACCGCATCCAGCCCACCGATATGCGTGACCATAAAGGACGGCTGCAACTGCCCCGTGGCGCTTAACGCAATCGCCTCTTTCATGTCGTCCGTTGAACCGCCGGATGTACCGACTACGTGCGTGCTGTTGTAATGGACGTTGTAGAAATTAAACGGCACTTTGAAGTTTTTATCCGTCGGCCCGGCAAAGAAGTTCAGACAGCCATCTTCCGCCAGTAATTCATCAGCCATCTCAACGACAGCAGGCACCGCCGCATAAACAAAATGTCATCGAACCCGGCATCTCACTGTCAGCGCCCATCTGGACAGGATCCTCATCCCTTTGGTATTCACATACACCAACTCAATTGCCTTTACTGGCCGCCAGTTCCACCGGCAGCAGCTTCTGTACCTGCGCCAGACGTTTGTCGTCGATATCGACCACCACCACCCGCGACGGTTGTATGCCGCCGTTAATGGCGTAATCGATAGCGCCAATGCCCATCGGACCTGCACACGCCAGCAGTGCAATATTGCCGCCAGGTTTGACGCCCATGCGATGCTCATAAACATATTGCGTGGTGTGATAATTGGCATGATAAGCACCAATAATGCAGCACATAGGCTCTGCCAGCGACGCCGCAGCAAAATAAGAGCCGTGATACGGTAATACGCAGCCCAAATTAATGGCGATTTCGGGAATAATCATATAAGTGGCATTGCCGCCAAAATATTCGTAGCTGTAGCCCGCTGAATATCCGCTTGGTAACCCCATCGCCGGTTGCAATACAAAACGCTGGCCTTTTTTATATTTGCCAGTGAGATTTTTACCCACTTCGACAATAACCCCGGCACATTCATGCCCGGTAATGACCGGATGATTTTCTAAATCGTCGGGTACGCGTTTATGTTCACTACCGAGTAACGCCGCTTTCCAGGTGGATAAACAGACGCTGTCAGAAATCACACTCACCAGTAATTCATTATCGGTAATTTCTGGCAGTTCAAATTCGCGCAGACGGACATCCCGCTTGCCATAAATAGCAGCAACTTTGGTTTTCATTTTTACCTCTGTAATCAGTGTTTATGTTCGGCGGTTAATTGATTAAATAAAGTGTCGAGTTTTGGATCGCCAATATAGTTATTAATCAATATCAGTGGTTTATCCGTCACACGTTTCACGCGCCCTTCCAGACTGGCATGAGTAACGACGATATCCGCATCCGCAGGCACGTTTTCTATGGCGTAATGTTTTACTTCAATTGCCAGCCCCGCTTTTTCCAGGCGTTTACGGAAGGTGGTCGCGCCCATCGCGCCCAATGTCCATCGCAAAACAAAGGGCGATACGCTTAACCCTGCTTAACGAGAATGCACCCTCTTGTTTCATCGCCTTAACCGCATTGGCTGACTGAGCAAACTCATCTTCGCTCTCCGTTTCCACCGTTTTTTCCATCTTCAGTATCAGCGAAGTGATAGCAAAGGACACCAGGGTACCTACCGTAACATCGGCAATTGTCGCCAGGAACGAACCTTTCGGCGTCAGCGGTAAACAAAGATTAGACCCCAGTTATCAATCAGTTACCGGACGTACCGCCCGCAATCATGGCGCAAATAATAGTCAGCGGCTTCATCAGCACATATGGGAAATACAGTTCGTGGATCCCACCGAGGAAGTGAATAATCATCGCCCCGGGCGCAGAACGTTTACTCATCCCTTTACCAAACAAGGTAAACGCCAGCAGCAGCCCTAAGCCAGGCCCAGGATTGGACGCCACCATAAAGAAGATGGATTTACCGTTAACCGAAGCCTGTTGCATTCCCAGCGGATAATAGACGCCCTGATCGATCGCGTTATTGAGGAAAAGCACTTTCGCCGGTTCATTGATAACTGACAGCAGAGGCAGATAACCCGCATGTACCAGCGCCTCGATACACTCTTTGACGAAAGTATTGGCAATTAACACCGCCGGGCCGATCACTTCAAAACCCAGCAGACAAAGGAGCATCCCCGCGATACCTAATGAGAAGTTATTGATAACCATCTCAAAACCGGCAGGTATGCGTTTTTCCAGCGCCTTGTCGATATATTTAATCACCAGACCACCGAGCGGCCCCATAATCATCGAGCCAAGGAACATCGGGATTTCAGCGCCGACGATCACACCAATAGTACCTATTCCGCCCATGACCGCCCCGCGTTTACCGCCGACCAGGTGACCACCGGTAGAACCAATCATCACGGGCAATAAATAGGTAATCATCGGGCCGACAATTTTGGCGAAATGTTCATTCGGCAGCCAACCGGTGGGAATAAATAACGCAGTTATAAAGCCCCAGGCAATAAAAGCACCGATATTGGGGATGACCATTGCCGTCAAAAAAAAGCTCTGGACCTTACGAGCAGACTTGTTTTCCATAATATTATCCTGTAGAGGAGAGAGTAATTATCCGCGGCTGATAATGTCCGCTAATTGTTTTTCTGATGATGCTGTTAAGAGTTGTTCGAGTATTTCTTCTTCGCACAGTAATTCACTTAACGCCTGAATAGCGCCAATGTGCGAATCGGCATCGGCAGCAGAGAGTCCGATGAGTAATTTAATTGGTTCGTCATTCCCCGGAAAATAAACATCTTGTTCAAGTAATGTCAAAGACATCCCGGTTTTAAGCGCCCCACATTCCGGTCGCGCATGAGGCATTGCCACGCCTGGTGCGAGAATATAATAAGGGCCATTGTTAATGGTGGAATCTTTAATTGCCTGAATGTAATTCTCGCTGATATAGTTTTTATCCAGCAATGATACCATCGAGAAATCGATAGCTTCCTGCCAATCTTTTGCTGAATGTATAACTGAGATTGAGATTGATGATTCCGGAAAATAATCACTAAGCCGCATAAATTATCCTTATTTTATTTTTAGGGTACCGTCAGGCGGTAAAAATAAAATACTCGTGCGGTTTAATGAAAGCAATTGAGCAGGGAAACCGATGTTTTGAAAACAGTGAATTATTAATTTCTTATATAACATTGAGTTATAGATATAACAACAAATGTCAATACGCATATCGTGATGCATATTACATAATTGATATTTATTGCATATAAATATTTGTGATCTACAACACGCTTTATCTATTGCTTGTCCGCAAACGGACATATCAAGGTAATAAAAAAGGTCGCCGAAGCGACCTTTTTACCCGAAATGCTAATTACAGCAGTTCTTTTGCTTTCGCAACAACGTTATCAACAGTGAAGCCGAACTCTTCAAACAGCAGCTCTGCCGGAGCAGATTCACCGAAGGTGGTCATACCGACGATAGCACCGTTCAGGCCAACATACTTGTACCAGTAGTCAGCAATACCCGCTTCTACAGCAACGCGTGCAGTAACCGCTTTCGGCAGTACGGATTCACGGTAAGCAGCATCCTGCTTGTCAAATGCGTCGGTAGACGGCATGGACACCACGCGCGCTTTCACGCCTTCGGCAGTCAGTTTTTCGTAGGCAGCAACAGCCAGTTCAACTTCTGAACCGGTAGCGATGAAAATCAGTTCCGGCTGACCGGCGCAGTCTTTCAGCACATAACCACCGCGCGCGATGTTTGCCAGTTGCTCTTCAGTTCGTTCCTGCTGCGCCAGGTTCTGACGGGAGAGGATCAGTGCGGTCGGGCCGTCCTGACGCTCAACACCGTATTTCCACGCGACCGCGGATTCAACCTGGTCACACGGACGCCATGTAGACATGTTCGGGGTTACGCGCAGAGAAGCGACCTGCTCTACCGGCTGGTGAGTCGGGCCATCTTCGCCCAGACCGATGGAGTCGTGGGTGTAAACCATCACCTGACGCTGTTTCATCAGCGCAGCCATACGTACGGCGTTACGTGCGTATTCCACGAACATCAGGAAGGTGGAGGTGTACGGCAGGAAACCACCGTGCAGGGAGATACCGTTAGCAATCGCGGTCATACCGAACTCGCGAACACCGTAGTGGATGTAGTTACCCGCAGCATCTTCGTTGATTGCTTTAGAACCAGACCACAGGGTCAGGTTAGACGGTGCCAGGTCAGCAGAACCGCCGAGGAATTCCGGCAACAGCGGACCGAAAGCTTCGATAGCATTCTGAGACGCTTTACGGCTGGCGATTTTCGCCGGGTTAGCCTGCAGTTTAGCAATGAACTCTTTTGCTTTCGCGTCGAAGTCAGACGGCATTTCGCCTTTCATACGGCGGGTAAATTCAGCGGCTTCCTGCGGATAAGCTTTCGCGTAAGCAGCGAATTTCTCGTTCCATGCGGATTCTTTCGCCTGGCCTGCTTCTTTCGCATCCCACTGAGCATAGATTTCAGACGGGATTTCGAACGGTGCATATTTCCAGCCCAGCTGTTCGCGGGTCAGGGCAATTTCAGCGTCGCCCAGCGGCGCACCGTGGGAGTCGTGAGTACCGGCTTTGTTCGGGGAACCGAAACCGATGATGGTTTTGCACATCAGCAGGGACGGTTTGTCAGTCACTGCGCGCGCTTCTTCTACTGCGCGTTTGATGGATGCCGCGTCATGACCGTCGATGTCGCGAATAACGTGCCAGCCGTAAGCTTCGAAACGCATTGCGGTGTCGTCGGTGAACCAGCCTTCAACGTGACCATCAATAGAGATACCGTTGTCATCGTAGAACGCAATCAGTTTACCCAGCTTCAGCGTACCCGCCAGAGAGCAAACTTCGTGGGAGATGCCTTCCATCATGCAGCCGTCGCCCATGAAGGCATAGGTGTAGTGGTCGACAATGTCGTGGCCCGGACGGTTAAACTGCGCCGCCAGCGTTTTTTCTGCAATCGCCATACCGACTGCGTTGGCAATACCCTGACCCAGCGGACCGGTGGTGGTTTCCACACCAGCGGTATAACCTACTTCCGGGTGGCCCGGAGTTTTAGAGTGCAGCTGACGGAAGTTTTTCAGTTCTTCCATCGGCAGATCGTAACCGGTGAGGTGCAGCAGGCTGTAGATCAGCATGGAGCCGTGGCCGTTGGACAGCACGAAGCGGTCACGGTCAGCCCAGGACGGATTCTGCGGGTTGTGTTTCAGGAAATCACGCCACAGGACTTCGGCAATGTCAGCCATACCCATAGGGGCACCCGGGTGACCGGATTTGGCTTTCTGTACTGCGTCCATGCTCAGCGCACGAATAGCATTGGCAAGCTCTTTACGTGAGGACATTTTGACTCCAGATCGGATGATGAAGGGCACGCCCTTAACGACTTGACGACAGCGCGTTTTGGGCTACGCCGGAAAATTTGCCAACAATTTACCGCAAGCCGCGCGTCATGTACATGGAACATCCTTTTGCCGCTTCAGAAATCTCTGGATCATGCTCGCATGTTGCGCAATCTACTCGCCCGTCCGCTGCGCTTTTCCTTATACTGAGACTGAGCGTCGATTCACCTGCAAACGGCGCATTTTTAGAATAATCCTGACCTTGTGCGGAAGAGAAAACATGAAAATTCGCGCCTTATTGGTAGCAATGAGCGTGGCAACGGTACTGACTGGTTGCCAGAATATGGACTCCAACGGACTGCTCTCATCAGGAGCGGAAGCTTTTCAGGCTTACAGTTTGAGTGATGCGCAGGTGAAAACCCTGAGCGATCAGGCATGTCAGGAGATGGACAGCAAGGCGACGATTGCGCCAGCCAATAGCGAATACGCTAAACGTCTGACAACTATTGCCAATGCGCTAGGCAACAATATCAACGGTCAGCCGGTGAATTACAAAGTGTATATGGCGAAGGATGTGAACGCCTTTGCAATGGCTAACGGCTGTATCCGCGTCTATAGCGGGCTGATGGATATGATGACGGATAACGAAGTCGAAGCGGTGATCGGTCACGAAATGGGGCACGTGGCGTTAGGCCATGTGAAAAAAGGAATGCAGGTGGCACTTGGTACAAATGCCGTGCGAGTAGCTGCGGCCTCTGCGGGCGGGATTGTCGGAAGTTTATCTCAATCACAACTTGGTGATCTGGGCGAGAAATTAGTCAATTCGCAATTCTCCCAGCGCCAGGAAGCAGAAGCCGATGATTATTCTTACGATCTTCTGCGCCAACGCGGCATCAGCCCGGCAGGTCTTGCCACCAGCTTTGAAAAACTGGCAAAACTGGAAGAAGGTCGCCAAAGCTCAATGTTTGACGACCATCCTGCATCCGCCGAACGCGCCCAGCATATTCGCGATCGCATGAGCGCGGATGGGATTAAGTAAAGCCTGGTGGTGTCGAACGTAGGTCAGATAAGGCGTTCACGCCGCATCTGACATGAATGGCACATTTGTTACCTTGTGCGCATTGCCGGATGCGATGCTGGCGCATCTTATCCGGCCTACGGGTGCCGAACGTAGGTCGGATAAGGCGTTCACGCCGCATCCGACATTAATGGCACGTTTTACCCGTGCGCATCGCATCTGGTGCTTACTCGCCCTTTTTCGCCGCCTGAATATACAGCATCTCCAGCGCCAGCGTCGCCGCAGCCAGAGCGGTGATTTCCGACTGATCATATGCCGGAGCCACTTCCACTACGTCCATCCCAACGATGTTGAGATCTTTCAGGCCGCGTACCAGTTTAATAGCGCGATCGGAGGTCAGGCCGCCAATCACTGGCGTACCGGTGCCTGGTGCAAAAGCAGGATCCAGGCAGTCGATATCAAAGGTCAGGTAAACCGGCATATCACCCACAATCTGTTTCACCTGGGCGATAACGTCATCCACGCTGCGATCGTTCACCTGGCAGGCGTCCAGCACGGTAAAGCCGTTGTCTATATCAAACTCGGTACGAATACCAATCTGCACGGAATGATTCGGGTCGATCAGACCTTCTTTCGGCGCGGTATAGAACATGGTGCCGTGGTCAAATTCACAACCGTTCGCATAGGTATCGGTGTGGGCGTCAAAGTGTACCAGCGCCATTTTACCGAAATGCTTCGCATGAGCACGCAGCAGCGGCAGCGTAACAAAGTGGTCACCACCGAAGGAGAGCATACGCTTACCGGCAGCCAGCAGCTTCTCGGCGTGCGCCTGCAGCTTCTCGCTCATCTCACGGGCATCGCCGAAAGCATATACCAGATCACCGCAGTCCACGACGTTCAGACGCTCACGCATGTCGAAATTCCACGGGAAGCGATTGTGTTCCCAGGCCAGATTCGTCGAAACCTGACGGATCGCTGCCGGACCGTGGCGACCACCGGCACGGCCAGAGGTGGCCATGTCGAACGGCACACCAGTAATCACCCAGTCAGCATCGCTGTCATACGGCTGGAAGTTCATCGGCAGGCGTAAAAAACCAAAGGCGTTGGAAACCAGTGAGTTATCGTATTGATGACCTAAGGTGCTCATGGATGGACTCCTATTACAAAGTCGATATAAAAAAACCCTTCCGCGTCGTTAGGCCCGACGAGGAAGGGTTGGATTTGCGAAACACAAGTTTGTGCTAATTATCGCCTTAAATGGGCGAGGCATCAAGCGAGGTTGCTATTTCCGACACGGTGGCGGCGCATAGCCATTGTTATCTGCTGGAAAAGCTTGTCCAGAGCACGGTGGCAGCGCGTTTTGCGCCGGGCCTTGTAATTCAAAGGCGGCAAAGCCGATTACCCCGGTATTACGCACATCGCCTTGCGCCGAATTGGCTGCGTAGGAATCAACAACGTTGGCGAACTGAAAAGCCGCTTCGGTATGTTTATCTTTGCGGAATCCTTTAATCGCTAACGAATCTCCGGCATTCACAATATAGCCGTTGTTATTCAGCGAACCTTGCTTGCCGTTCAGCACATCCAGGCCATCAACCGTAGCAACGATCTCGTAGTTGGTGTTACGACTGTAATTACGAACATATAATTGATAATTCATTCCGACTCTGGCATGGACAATATAGCGTGGTTCATTATTGGATGAATCATAAACACGCGTAATAGGTAGAGAATTAAAATTACCATCGCGAATAGCATATTCCAGTTCGTTAATACGAATGCTATAAACGCGGTCGTAGCCGGAAGGAACATTAGTCGAATAACTAATAACGATCATCTCCGCCGGATCGCGCCAGGCTCGCTCAGCAGATACGCCCTGAACCGTTGAGTGCACATCCCCACCCCAGGCGGTGCCGACATTACCCGATGCACTGCTATTATACTGCGCATTACTGGAACAACCGGCCAGCAGCACGATTAATGCCACCAACGCGCTACGTACTTTCCATTTTTTCATAACCGTTCCCTCTGCATTTAATTAATGCAGCGATTGTAGGGAGATTATTTAATAAGAAAAGCAGCTAAATTATTTTTAAGAATATATAAAAAGAAAGCGGACCGATTTACGTAAATAAATCGACCCGCCAGCAGAATAATCTTAATTATTCATCTTCAAGATAGGTATAACCGTACAAACCTGCCTCGAACTCTTCAAGGAACTGTTGTTGCAGTTCAGCATCAAGATCGGTTTCTTCACTTGATCACGGAACTGAGTTAACAGCGTTTTCGGATCGAGCTGTACATATTGCAGCATGTCCGCCACGGTATCGCCTTCGTCAGACAGTTCCACTTCGACACTACCGTCAGGGAACACGAACACGTCAACCGCTTCGGTATCACCGAACAGGTTGTGCATGTTGCCGAGGATCTCCTGATATGCGCCGACCATAAAGAAACCGAGCATCGGCGGATTCTCTGGATCGTACTCCGGCATAGGCATTGTCGTGGCAATACCGTCACCATCAATATAGTGGTCGATAGCACCGTCAGAGTCACAGGTAATATCCAGCAGCACAGCGCGGCGTTCCGGCACTTGATCCAGCCCTTCCAGTGGCAGAACCGGGAACAACTGGTCGATCCCCCACGCATCCGGCATCGACTGGAACAGCGAGAAGTTGACGTACATTTTGTCCGCCATACGTTCCTGCAGCTCGTCGATAATCGGACGATGAGCACGGTTTTGCGGATCCAGCTGCTTTTGCACTTCATGGCACATGCTCAAATAAAGCTGCTCAGCCCATGCGCGTTCTTGCAGGCTAAAGGTGCCGGAAGAGTAGCCGATATGAATGTCGTGCAGATCCATCTGACTGTCGTTAACCATTCACGCAGAGAACGGCGAGTTCCCGGTTCGTGCATCTCCTGCCAGGTTTCCCACATGCTTTGCAGCGCACGCGGCGCATCTTCTGCAGGCGCGGTCGGCACCGTGTATTCGTTACGTTCCACGCCGATGATATTAGACACCAGCACGGTGTGATGCGCAGTCACTGCACGACCCGATTCAGTGATTACCGTCGGATGTGGCAGACCGTTTTCTTCACATGCATCACCAATCGCCCAGATGATGTTGTTGGCATATTCATTGAGGCCGTAGTTCACCGAACAGTCGGACTGCGAACGAGTACCTTCATAATCCACGCCCAGACCGCCGCCGACGTCGAAGCACTGAATATTGACGCCCAGCTTGTGCAGTTCCACATAGAAACGCGCCGATTCACGAACGCCCGTGGCGATATCGCGAATATTCGCCATCTGCGAACCGAGGTGGAAGTGCAGTAGTTGCAGGCTGTCGAGACGCCCGGCTTCACGCAGGGTTTCAACCAGTTGCAGTACCTGAGTCGCAGCCAGGCCGAACTTCGATTTTTCCCCGCCGGAGGACTGCCATTTACCCGAGCCCTGCGAAGCCAGACGTGCACGCACGCCCAGACGAGGAACGACATTCAGACGTTCTGCTTCATCCAGCACAATGGCGATTTCTGACATCTTCTCAATGACCAGATAGACCTTGTGGCCCATCTTCTCGCCAATTAATGCCAGGCGGATATATTCGCGGTCTTTATAACCGTTGCAGACGATGACGCTACGGGTCATGCCAGCATGCGCCAGCACCGCCATCAACTCTGCTTTCGAGCCTGCTTCCAGCCCCAACGGTTCGCCAGAATGAATCAGGGACTCAATCACGCGGCGGTGCTGGTTAACTTTGATCGGATAAACAAGGAAGTAATCGCCGTTATAGCCGTAGGATTCCCGCGCACGTTTGAACGCGGCGTTAATGGAACGCAAACGGTGCTGCAGGATCTGTGGGAAACAGAACAGTGCAGGCAGACGCTGACCCTGTGCTTCACGAGTTTTCACTAACTGCGCGAGATCGACGCGAGCTTCCGGGACGTCGGGTCCGGGCACCGCTGATGTGGCCCAGCTCGTTAACGTCATAGTAGTTATTGCCCCACCAGGCAATATTGTAAGTACGCAGCATCTTGCTGGCTTCCTGGGAGCTCATTGCAACCTCCTGCATGGAGCGTAGTACACCGTGTTCGCCCGCTGACGAAGGCAAACCCATAGACATGTCGTCAGACATAGCGAACCTCAAATTATTTTATTAAGTGTAAAACAGTTAACGACTATCGCAGCCTGGAACTGCGATAACAACCCATAAGCACATGGATTTTCCAGCAGTGAATGCTGACGCTCCAACTGCGCAACCGGTTTCTTTTTCATAACATTATTAAGCACATAACCGAACGTAAGTGTGACAGTTCGGCGAAACCACGAGAAAACTCTTGTTTTTACAAGAGCGCCCTTGTTCAGTCCTCAGTAACTGTAACCAGCTCTTGAATCCTGAGAAGCGCCGAGATGGGTATAACATCGGCAGGTATGCAAAGCAGAGATGCAGAGTGCGGGGAACGAATCTTCACCAGAACGGTGAGACAGGTTAAGCAGCAGACAACGGTTCATTATTTCGTATCACCTCCACGGCCGCCTGTTAAGACGAACCCACAAGCCAAAACTCTGATTTCAACCCGGCTGGAAGTGGCAACACGAAAGAAACGTCGTGTGCTTTTTATTTAAGCCGCGCGCCGCGTTTTATACCCCACAATGGCAGAAAATTGCAAAAGATAAATACGCAGAATGCCGGCATTGTCAGGAAAAATTTCCAGCCACGTTTTTAACAGAATGAGACACGATTCAAAAAAAAGTGGAAATCGGGTGAAGAATTGACCTAAAATAGCCATCCAGATGTTAATCCATCCATACCGATTAACACTCAGACTGCCAGTGTTTTTAACTTGCAGAGTCGTGGTAGGATCCGCTACCACAGAAAATCCACACAACAGTTTGAGCTAACCAAATTCTCTTTAGGTGATATTAAATATGGCAAAACACCTTTTTACGTCCGAGTCCGTCTCTGAAGGGCATCCTGACAAAATTGCTGACCAAATCTCTGATGCCGTTTTAGACGCGATCCTCGAACAGGATCCGAAAGCACGCGTTGCTTGCGAAACCTACGTAAAAACCGGCATGGTTTTAGTTGGCGGCGAAATCACCACCAGCGCCTGGGTAGACATCGAAGAGATCACCCGTAACACCGTTCGCGAAATTGGCTATGTGCATTCCGACATGGGCTTTGACGCTAACTCCTGTGCGGTTCTGAGCGCTATCGGCAAACAGTCTCCTGACATCAACCAGGGCGTTGACCGTGCCGATCCGCTGGAACAGGGCGCGGGTGACCAGGGTCTGATGTTTGGCTACGCAACTAATGAAACCGACGTGCTGATGCCAGCACCTATCACCTATGCACACCGTCTGGTACAGCGTCAGGCTGAAGTGCGTAAAAACGGCACTCTGCCGTGGCTGCGCCCGGACGCGAAAAGCCAGGTGACTTTCCAGTATGACGACGGCAAAATCGTTGGTATCGATGCTGTCGTGCTTTCCACTCAGCACTCTGAAGAGATCGACCAGAAATCGCTGCAAGAAGCGGTAATGGAAGAGATCATCAAGCCGATTCTGCCCGCTGAATGGCTGACTTCTGCCACCAAATTCTTCATCAACCCGACCGGTCGTTTTGTTATCGGTGGCCCGATGGGTGACTGCGGTCTGACTGGTCGTAAAATTATCGTTGATACCTACGGCGGCATGGCACGTCACGGTGGCGGAGCATTCTCTGGTAAAGATCCATCAAAAGTGGACCGTTCCGCTGCGTACGCAGCGTTATGTTGCAAAACATCGTTGCTGCTGGCCTGGCCGATCGTTGTGAAATTCAGGTTTCCTACGCAATCGGCGTGGCTGAACCGACCTCCATCATGGTAGAAACTTTCGGTACCGAGAAAGTGCCTTCTGAACAACTGACTCTGCTGGTACGTGAGTTCTTCGACCTGCGCCCATACGGTCTGATTCAGATGCTGGATCTGCTGCACCCGATCTACAAAGAAACCGCAGCATACGGTCACTTTGGTCGTGAACATTTCCCGTGGGAAAAAACCGACAAAGCGCAGCTGCTGCGCGATGCTGCCGGTCTGAAGTAATCTTTCTTCACCTGCTTTCAAAGGCCAGCCTCGCGCTGGCCTTTTTCTTTTACCTCACCGCGGTGGATAGGCATTCACGCCGCATCCGGCAAAAAGCTGCCCGCACAATAACATCATTCTTCCTCAACACGTTTTATCGCAAATTATCATCACTACTGAAACCGATTACACCAATAACACCAGCCAAATATTTGTAATATTTTCATATTATTATTCAGTTTTCACAGTTGTTACATTTCTTTTCAGTAAAGTCTTAATTGCAGATAACAGCGTTTAATCTATGATGATATAACTCAATTATTTTCATGCACTTAAACCATAACTAAGATAAATGTTAGTGTAAGCGATTACACTGATGTGATTTGCTTCACATCTTTTTACGTCGTACTCACCTATCTTAATTCACAATAAAAAATAACCATATTGGAGGGCATCATGCCTGACGCTAAAAAACAGGGGCGGTCAAACAAGGCAATGACGTTTTTCGTCTGCTTCCTTGCCGCTCTGGCGGGATTACTCTTTGGCCTGGATATCGGTGTAATTGCTGGCGCACTGCCGTTTATTGCAGATGAATTCCAGATTACTTCGCATACGCAAGAATGGGTCGTAAGCTCCATGATGTTCGGTGCGGCAGTCGGTGCGGTGGGCAGCGGCTGGCTCTCCTTTAAACTCGGGCGCAAAAAGAGCCTGATGATCGGCGCAATCCTGTTTGTTGCCGGTTCACTGTTCTCTGCGGCTGCGCCAAACGTTGAAGTACTGATTCTTTCCCGCGTTCTGCTGGGGCTGGCGGTGGGTGTAGCCTCTTATACCGCACCGCTGTACCTCTCTGAAATTGCGCCGGAAAAAATTCGCGGCAGTATGATCTCGATGTATCAGTTGATGATCACTATCGGGATCCTCGGTGCTTATCTTTCTGATACCGCCTTCAGCTACACCGGTGCATGGCGCTGGATGCTGGGTGTGATTATCATCCCGGCAATTTTGCTGCTGATTGGTGTCTTCTTCCTGCCAGACAGCCCACGTTGGTTTGCCGCCAAACGCCGTTTTGTTGATGCCGAACGAGTGCTGCTACGCCTGCGTGACACCAGCGCGGAAGCGAAACGCGAACTGGATGAAATCCGTGAAAGTTTGCAGGTTAAACAGAGTGGCTGGGCGCTGTTTAAAGAGAACAGCAACTTCCGCCGCGCGGTGTTCCTTGGCGTACTGTTACAGGTAATGCAGCAATTCACCGGGATGAACGTCATCATGTATTACGCGCCGAAAATCTTCGAACTGGCGGGTTATACCAACACCACAGAGCAAATGTGGGGGACAGTGATTGTCGGCCTGACCAACGTACTTGCCACCTTCATCGCAATCGGCCTTGTTGACCGCTGGGGACGTAAACCAACGCTAACGCTGGGCTTCCTGGTGATGGCTGCTGGCATGGGCGTACTCGGTACAATGATGCATATCGGTATTCACTCTCCGTCAGCGCAGTATTTCGCCATCGCCATGCTGCTGATGTTTATTGTCGGTTTTGCCATGAGTGCCGGTCCGCTGATTTGGGTACTGTGCTCCGAAATTCAGCCGCTGAAAGGCCGCGATTTTGGCATCACCTGCTCCACCGCCACCAACTGGATTGCCAACATGATCGTTGGCGCAACGTTCCTGACCATGCTCAACACGCTGGGTAACGCCAACACCTTCTGGGTGTATGCGGCTCTGAACGTACTGTTTATCCTGCTGACATTGTGGCTGGTACCGGAAACCAAACACGTTTCGCTGGAACATATTGAACGTAATCTGATGAAAGGTCGTAAACTGCGCGAAATCGGCGCTCACGATTAATCTCCTCAGGCTTCCTCCTGTCACGGAGGAAGCCACCTCTTGCAGTCATCTTTTCTTCGCTCTATCCTCTGCCGCTATGAAAACATCCCGTCTCCCTATCGCCATCCAACAGGCCGTTATGCGTCGCCTGCGGGAAAAACTCGCCCAGGCCAACCTGAAGCTAGGGCGTAACTACCCGGAGCCAAAACTCTCTTACACCCAGCGCGGAACCTCCGCCGGAACGGCCTGGCTGGAAAGCTATGAAATTCGCCTCAATCCCGTTTTGCTGTTGGAAAACAGTGAAGCCTTTATTGAAGAAGTGGTGCCGCACGAACTGGCACATTTGCTGGTATGGAAACATTTCGGCCGCGTAGCACCACATGGCAAAGAGTGGAAGTGGATGATGGAAAGCGTGCTGGGCGTTCCCGCCCGTCGTACGCATCAGTTCGAACTGCAATCCGTGCGTCGCAACACCTTCCCCTACCGCTGCAAGTGCCAGGAGCATCAGCTTACCGTACGCCGCCATAATCGCGTAGTTCGTGGCGAGGCCGTCTATCGCTGTGTTCACTGCGGTGAACAGCTGGTTGCGAAATAACCATCTGAACTATCAGGAACTTTCCTGATCTGGCTGATTGCATACCAAAACAACTTTCGCTACGTTGCTGGCTCGTTTTAACACAGGAGAAGTGATGTACCGTTATTTGTCTATTGCTGCAGTGGTACTGAGCGCAGCATTTTCCGGCCGGCGTTGGCCGAAGGTATCAATAGTTTTCTCAGGCGAAAGCCGCGGCGGTAAAAGTCCACGCTGACGCGCCGGTACGTTTTATTGCGGATGTAAAATTAACTGGCAGGGCAAAAGGCGTTGTTGATCTGCAATCGTGCGGCTATCAGGTGCGCAAAATGAAAACCGCGCCAGCCGCGTAGAGTGGAACACGTCGTTCCCCGCGGCAGTTCGGTCACCAGCGCCAGTGCTGGCAGGACGGTGGACGTAAAACTGCGCTAAAGATCCGGTCTATCGCAAGATGGAAGCGATATGCATAACCTGCAGCCGTCAGTCGGTGAGGTGAATGGCGATCGCGGCAACTTTATGTACAGCCAGTGGAATGGCGGCGAAGGCCAGTACGGTCAATGCGCCATGAAGGTCGATTTCAAAGAAAAAGCTGCCGAACCACCAGCGCGTGCACGCGGTGCCATTGCGCGCACCTACTTCTATATGCGCGACCAATACAACCTGACACTCTCTCGCCAGCAAACGCAGCTGTTCAACGCATGGAACAAGATGTATCCGGTTACCGACTGGGAGTGCGAGCGCGATGAACGCATCGCGAAGGTGCAAGGCAATCATAACCCGTATGTGCAACGCGCTTGCCAGGCGCGAAAGAGCTAACCTACACTAGCGGGACTCTTTTTGTTAACCCCTACCCCACGCGTACAACCGCGTGGGGAGACGACGCGGATTTTTAACTATGCGTATCCCCCGCATTTATCATCCTGAACCACTGACCAGCCATTCTCACATCGCGCTTTGCGAAGATGCCGCCAACCATATCGGGCGCGTACTGCGCATGGGGCCGGGGCAGGCGTTGCAATTGTTTGACGGTAGCAACCAGGTCTTTGACGCCGAAATTACCAGCGCCAGCAAAAAAAGCGTGGAAGTGAAGGTGCTGGAAGGCAAGATCGACGATCGCGAATCTCCGCTGCATATTCACCTCGGTCAGGTGATGTCGCGTGGTGAAAAAATGGAATTTACGATCCAGAAATCGATCGAACTCGGTGTAAGCCTCATTACGCCACTTTTTTCTGAGCGCTGCGGCGTTAAACTGGATAGTGAACGTCTGAACAAGAAGCTCCAGCAGTGGCAGAAGATTGCAATTGCTGCCTGTGAGCAGTGTGGTCGTAACCGGGTGCCGGAAATCCGCCCAGCGATGGATCTGGAAGCCTGGTGTGCAGAGCAGGATGAAGGACTGAAACTGAATCTTCACCCGCGCGCCAGTAACAGCATCAATACGTTGCCGTTACCGGTTGAACGCGTCCGCCTGCTGATTGGCCCGGAAGGCGGTTTATCGGCAGATGAAATTGCCATGACTGCCCGCTATCAATTTACTGATATCCTGTTGGGACCTCGCGTTTTGCGTACAGAGACAACTGCGCTCACCGCCATTACCGCGCTACAATACGATTTGGCGATTTGGGCTAACGGAGAAGAATAATGATCAAGCTCGGCATCGTGATGGACCCCATCGCAAACATCAACATCAAGAAAGATTCCAGTTTCGCTATGTTGCTGGAAGCACAGCGTCGTGGTTACGAACTTCACTATATGGAGATGGGCGATCTGTATCTGATCAATGGCGAAGCCCGCGCCCATACCCGCACGCTGAACGTGAAGCAGAACTACGAAGAGTGGTTTTCATTCGTCGGTGAACAGGATCTGCCGCTGGCCGATCTCGATGTGATCCTGATGCGTAAAGACCCGCCGTTTGATACCGAGTTTATCTACGCGACCTATATTCTGGAACGTGCCGAAGAGAAAGGGACGCTGATCGTTAACAAGCCGCAGAGCCTGCGCGACTGTAACGAGAAACTGTTTACCGCCTGGTTCTCTGACTTAACGCCAGAAACGCTGGTTACGCGCAATAAAGCGCAGCTAAAAGCGTTCTGGGAGAAACACAGCGACATCATTCTTAAGCCGCTGGACGGTATGGGCGGCGCGTCGATTTTCCGCGTGAAAGAAGGCGATCCAAACCTCGGCGTGATTGCCGAAACCCTGACTGAGCATGGCACTCGCTACTGCATGGCGCAAAATTACCTGCCAGCCATTAAAGATGGCGACAAACGCGTGCTGGTGGTGGATGGCGAGCCGGTACCGTACTGCCTGGCGCGTATTCCGCAGGGGGGCGAAACCCGTGGCAATCTGGCTGCCGGTGGTCGCGGTGAACCTCGTCCGCTGACGGAAAGTGACTGGAAAATCGCCCGTCAGATCGGGCCGACGCTGAAAGAAAAAGGGCTGATTTTTGTTGGTCTGGATATCATCGGCGACCGTCTGACTGAAATTAACGTCACCAGCCCAACCTGTATTCGTGAGATTGAAGCAGAGTTTCCGGTGTCGATCACCGGAATGTTAATGGATGCCATCGAAGCACGTTTACAGCAGCAGTAACCCACCTTAGCGAGAAGGATCTCGTTGAGACTCTGAGTGACAGCGCCCTTCTTTCCACGCATACTGGGCGCTGTTGCTTTTTTGAACCAGGAAACAGAACCTCTGACAATGAATTTACAGCATCACTTTCTTATTGCCATGCCTGCTCTCCAGGATCCGATTTTCCGTCGTTCCGTGGTCTACATTTGCGAACATAATACCAATGGTGCAATGGGGATCATCGTCAACAAGCCGCTGGAAAATCTCAAAATTGAAGGGATTCTGGAAAAGCTGAAGATCACGCCGGAGCCGCGTGATGAATCAATCCGTCTGGATAAACCGGTTATGCTCGGCGGTCCGCTGGCTGAAGATCGCGGGTTTATTTTGCATACTCCGCCCTCCAATTTTGCTTCCAGCATTCGCATTTCAGACAACACAGTGATGACCACTTCCCGCGATGTGCTGGAAACGCTCGGCACCGATAAACAACCGTCTGACGTATTGGTGGCTCTGGGTTGCCCTCCTGGGAAAGGTCAACTGGAACAAGAAATTTCGATAACGCGTGGCTAACGGCCCCGGCGGATCTGAATATTCTGTTCAACGCCGATTGCCGACCGCTGGCGCGAGGCGGCAAAACTGATTGGTGGGATATTCTCACCAGTTCGGTGGCAGGGCACGCCTGATGAGTGGAACTCCACTTCGAATTTCGGCAAAACGCATTGGCGTATGGTCGGCCAGTAGCATTACCGGCACTGCCTCGCCCTTTGCCTGCAATTAAAGCACAGGACGGTACGCCGGACTGGAACCTCATCGAACGTTTACTGAAAGAGTGGCAGCCGGACGAAATCATCGTCGGTTTGCTTCGCTGAATATGGACGGCACCGAGCAACCATTGACTGCCAGAGCGCGTAAATTTGCCAACCGTATTCATGGTCGTTTCGGTGTTGAAGTAAAGCTCCATGACGAACGTCTTAGCACCGTGGAAGCCCGTTCCGGTCTGTTTGAACAGGGCGGCTATCGGGCGCTCAACAAAGGCAAAGTCGACTCTGCCTCTGCGGTTATTATTCTCGAAAGCTATTTCGAGCAGGGATATTAAGGCGATCTAAAAGCCTGGCGGATAGTCGTTACCGCCATCTTGCCGGATGCGGCGTGAACGCCTTATCCAGTACACATCTGGCAGCGGCTGTAGGTCTGATAAGACGCGTTAGCGTCGCATCAGACATTTATTGCCTTTATAGGCCCTATAAACTTGCGCATCGGGCATGGCAACGTCACAAACGCCCTTCCCCCACCCGCTGCTGATAACTCTGCTGAAACGTTAACATCCCCACCTGCTGCCCGGTTTGAATAACATGCGGTAACTGGTGGGTTTTCCCTTCGCGAATCAAATTCCCCACCGCGGGAGTGTTAATCAATAATTCAAACAGCGCCACGCGTCCTTCCTGTTTATCCACTTCCAGCTTTTGTGACAACACGGCCCGTAAACTACCTGCCAGTTGATTACGTACGGGATCTTTTTCCTGCGCCGGAAATGAATCCACCAGTCGCTCAACTGCCTGCGCGGCACCACGCGTATGTAATGTTGCCAGCACCAAATGCCCGGTTTCTGCCGCCGTCAGTGCCAGACGGATTGTCTCGCTGTCACGCAGCTCTCCGAGCAAAATCACATCAGGATCTTCCCGCAATGCGGCCCGCAATCCCGATGCGAACGTCATACAGTGCAAACCAATTTCCCGCTGCTGGATCAAACATCGCTGGCTGGCATAGAGATATTCCACAGGATCTTCCAGCGTCAGAATATGCGCATCGGCATGTTGATTAAGATAGCCAACCATCGCCGCCAGCGTGGTAGATTTGCCACTCCCCGTCGCCCCCGTCACCAGAATCAGGCCATTCTCGCTCTTGAGTAATTCCGGCAATACCGGTGGCGCACCAAGCTGTTCGAGCTGTGGACAGTGCGAAGGTAACAACCGTAATGCCAGAGAAATACCTTGCCGTTGCGCGAACGCACTGCCACGCAACCGCTGGTTTTCCGCCAGCGACACGGCAAAATCCAGCTGGCCATTTTCCAGCAATATTGCCCGCTGATCGTCATCCAGCCACTCCCGCAGTAGCTCTTCGACGTCCGGCGCATCAAACGGCGCAGCTTCCATTAGCCCGCGAATGCGCCATCGTGCGGGCCAGGCGCTGCACAGGTGTAGATCCGAGACGTTATGCTTTACACTAAGGGCCACAATTTCTTCCATATTCATACTAAGATCCTCGGAAAATGAACGATATTGCGCATAACCTGGCACAGGTCCGGGACAAAATCTCAGCGGCTGCAACGCGTTGCGGCCGTTCTCCAGAAGAAATTACGCTGCTTGCAGTCAGTAAAACAAAACCTGCGAGCGCCATCGCAGAAGCCATTGATGCCGGGCAGCGTCAATTTGGTGAAAACTACGTTCAGGAAGGGGTAGATAAAATTCGCCACTTTCAGGAACTGGGCGTAACAGGATTAGAATGGCATTTTATTGGCCCGTTGCAGTCTAATAAAAGCCGCCTGGTGGCAGAGCATTTCGACTGGTGTCATACCATCGACCGTTTGCGCATTGCTACCCGCCTCAACGATCAGCGCCCGGCAGAACTTCCCCCTCTTAACGTACTGATTCAAATTAATATTAGTGATGAAAACAGTAAGTCCGGGATTCAACTGGCAGAACTGGACGAGCTGGCAGCGGCGGTCGCTGAACTACCGCGTTTACGTCTGCGCGGGCTGATGGCAATCCCTGCGCCTGAGTCAGAATATGTAAGGCAGTTTGAAGTTGCACGCCAAATGGCTGTAGCATTTGCCGGACTGAAAACGCGCTACCCGCATATCGACACGCTCTCTCTGGGAATGTCGGACGATATGGAAGCCGCCATTGCGGCAGGTAGCACGATGGTTCGTATCGGCACTGCAATTTTTGGTGCGCGTGATTACTCTAAAAAATAAGGAATTAAAGGAACGCCATGAATACGTTGACTTTCCTGCTTTCAACGGTCATTGAGCTGTATACCATGGTGCTGTTATTACGCATCTGGATGCAGTGGGCTCATTGTGATTTTTACAACCCCTTCTCACAGTTTGTAGTGAAGGTAACACAGCCAATTATCGGGCCACTGCGCCGCGTTATTCCGGCAATGGGTCCCATTGATAGCGCCTCGCTGCTGGTTGCGTACATTCTCAGTTTTATCAAAGCCATCGTGCTGTTTAAAGTGGTGACCTTCCTGCCAATCATCTGGATTGCCGGTTTACTGATTCTGCTGAAAACCATCGGCCTGCTGATTTTCTGGGTCCTGCTGGTGATGGCGATTATGAGCTGGGTAAGCCAGGGTCGTAGTCCGATTGAATACGTGCTGATTCAGCTGGCCGATCCGCTGCTGCGCCCGATTCGCCGCCTGCTACCGGCAATGGGTGGGATTGATTTCTCGCCGATGATCCTCGTTCTGCTGCTGTATGTCATCAATATGGGTGTCGCAGAAGTATTACAGGCAACCGGAAACATGCTGCTGCCGGGGCTGTGGATGGCGTTATGAGTGCCGTAACAGTTAATGATGACGGTCTGGTTTTACGGCTCTATATTCAGCCGAAAGCCAGCCGTGATTCTATTGTCGGTTTACATGGCGACGAAGTTAAAGTCGCCATTACCGCGCCGCCGGTTGACGGCCAGGCCAACAGTCATCTGGTGAAGTTTCTCGGTAAGCAATTCCGGGTTGCCAAAAGCCAGGTGGTGATTGAAAAAGGCGAACTTGGCCGCCACAAACAAATTAAAATCATTAATCCGCAACAAATCCCGCCAGAAATCGCGGCGTTAATTAATTAGGTATCCTATGCAAAAAGTTGTCCTCGCAACCGGCAATGCCGGTAAAGTGCGTGAGCTGGCGTCGCTGCTTAGCGACTTCGGTCTTGATATCGTGGCCCAAACAGACCTCGGCGTAGATTCCGCTGAAGAAACTGGCCTGACCTTTATCGAAAACGCGATTCTGAAAGCGCGCCATGCGGCAAAAGTGACCGGTTTACCGGCAATTGCCGACGACTCTGGTCTGGCGGTAGATGTGCTTGGCGGCGCGCCGGGCATTTACTCCGCGCGTTATTCCGGTGAAGACGCGACCGATCTAAAGAATCTGCAAAAACTACTGGAAACACTGAAAGACGTACCGGACGACCAACGTCAGGCGCGTTTCCACTGCGTGCTGGTATATCTGCGTCACGCGGAAGATCCGACTCCGCTGGTATGCCACGGTAGCTGGCCGGGCGTGATTACTCGTGAACCAGCGGGCACTGGTGGCTTTGGTTATGATCCAATCTTCTTCGTACCTTCCGAAGGAAACCGCCGCCGAACTGACCCGCGAAGAAAGAGCGCCATTTCCCACCGTGGTCAGGCATTGAAACTGCTGCTGGACGCTTTACGTAATGGTTAAATTACCGCCGCTGAGTCTCTACATTCACATCCCGTGGTGCGTGCAGAAATGCCCGTACTGCGATTTCAACTCTCACGCGTTGAAAGGAGAAGTGCCGCACGACGATTACGTTCAGCATCTGCTTTGCGATCTGGACAACGATGTGGCTTACGCTCAGGGCCGTGAAGTAAAGACAATCTTTATTGGCGGTGGTACGCCGAGCCTGCTTTCCGGCCCGGCGATGCAAACGCTGCTGGACGGCGTGCGTGCGCGTTTGCCGCTGGCAGCGGATGCAGAAATTACTATGGAAGCGAACCCTGGTACGGTAGAAGCCGATCGCTTTGTCGATTATCAGCGTGCTGGTGTGAACCGCATCTCTATTGGTGTGCAGAGTTTTAGCGAAGACAAGCTGAAACGACTTGGGCGTATTCATGGCCCGCAAGAAGCGAAACGCGCGGCAAAGCTGGCGAGCGGGCTGGGGCTGCGTAGCTTTAACCTCGATTTGATGCATGGACTACCGGATCAATCACTGGAAGAGGCGCTTGGCGATCTACGCCAGGCCATTGAACTGAATCCGCCGCATCTTTCCTGGTATCAACTGACCATCGAACCCAATACGCTGTTTGGTTCGCGACCACCGGTGCTGCCGGACGATGACGCGCTGTGGGATATTTTCGAACAGGGGCATCAGTTATTAACCGCAGCGGGTTATCAGCAATATGAAACTTCCGCTTACGCCAAACCCGGTTATCAGTGCCAGCACAATCTCAACTACTGGCGATTTGGCGACTACATCGGTATTGGCTGTGGCGCGCACGGCAAAGTGACCTTCCCGGATGGGCGCATTCTGCGTACCACCAAAACGCGTCATCCGCGTGGTTTTATGCAGGGAAGGTATCTGGAAAGCCAGCGTGATGTCGAAGCCGCAGATAAGCCGTTTGAGTTCTTTATGAATCGCTTCCGTCTGCTGGAGGCCGCGCCGCGCGTGGAGTTTATTGCGTATACCGGGCTTTGCGAAGATGTGATTCGCCCACAGTTAGACGAGGCGATTGCCCAGGGTTATCTCACCGAATGTGCGGATTACTGGCAGATAACGGAACATGGGAAGCTGTTTTTAAATTCGCTGCTGGAGCTTTTTCTGGCTGAGTAAACTTGTATTGCCGGATGCGGCGTGAACGCCTTATCCAGCCTACATGTGGCAACGGTTGTAGATACTGTTATGGCCTGCAAGTTTTCTGGTCCGGTTTCCCGGATTGCAGGCATGCCAGACACAGCGCCGTCAGGCGCTGTTTTCATCCCTTCCGCGATTTTTACGCCGCTACCGGATTATGCCGTGACGCATCGAACGGCACGCCTGACTTCAGCACTCCATACGCCACCTGTGCCAGCTTGCGCATCATCGCGCCGAGAATCACCTTTCCTTTCTTGCCATTAGCCGCCAGACGGTCGCGGAACGCCCGTCCCCACTCAGTCTTACTGGTGGCTACCATTGCGGGCATATACAACGCCCTGCGAAGCGACACATGTCCGGCCTTACTCATCCGGCTCGCCCTCTCACACTGCTACCTGATTCATAACGCCGTGGTGTCAGACCCGCAAAAGCGGCGAACTGTCTGGCATGGGCGAAGCGGTCCTTCAGACCGATATAAGCCAGCAATACCGCAGATGTTTTCTCTCCGATACCCGGGATGCTTTCCAGCAGTTTCCTGCGGTGTTTCATATCCGGATCATCGTCTGTCAGGTCTTTTATCTGCTTCTCAAGACGCTTCAGCTCTGCTTCAAGCCACAGAAGGTGAGCATCAATGCTCGGTCTCTGGACTTCCGCGCCGTTTCAGTGCGATTCAGTTCCTGCGTGTGCATATCTGTCAGCGCCTGGTGGCGGACTACCAGGGCACGCAACGCGCGTTCAAGCGGGTGAGGCGCTTCCCAGGCTGCAGGGCGCTTCTGACGACAGAACTCTGCCAGCATGCGCGCATCCACGGTATCAGTCTTGTTACGCAGTCCTTCGCTCTGAGCGAAGCTTTACCCAGCGCAGGATTAATGACTGACACTATGTAGCCAGCATCGTAAAGGCACTCAGCGACAGGTTCCATATAGGTGCCGGTCGCTTCGATGCAGATATGCGCATGGTCAATCTTGTGACCTTTCAGCCAGCTCACCAGCTCATCGTGCCCTTTAGTGGTGTTAGCGAATTTTTTGGTGCGATGACGACCATCAGGACGCAACACATCGACATCCAGTTTCTCTTTAGCGGTGTCGATACCGATATAATGAAGTTCATGTTCCATAGTGAAACCAACCTTGCAAATACGGATTACCGGGAAAACCGGTCCATGATACTGTCCGGTTTATCACTTTGGGAGAAAGGCAGTCCGCTGCATAAATCTACGCAACAGGTTAGAACCCAAGGCCCGATACGGCATGCGGACTGCAGGCAGAGAAAACTGGCCGATTTTCTCTGCACTGGAGGGATAATACAAGGTCTGATAAGACGCGCAAGCGTCGCATCAGACGTTGATTGCCGGATGCGGGGTCAACGCCGCATCCTGCTACAAATCGTGCACTATATCAAACTTACTTAATCACCCCATTGCGCCGCAGTTGTTCGGTATCTTTTTTCCAGCGTTCATTAGCTTGGTTGATATCGTCAATTTTCATCAAAATCGCGACTTTTTTACTGTTTATTTCTGAAACTTTCATCGTTAACGGATATTGCCCTTTTTCAAGCGTTACCCAGTCATCCTGCAATTTACGGCTGAGTTTTTGTGATTGCAGAAAAGTCTGTCGCCGTTGTTCGTTGATATCGAAATCTCGTTTCTGCTGAATCGGCACTTCATAACACTCTTCACTCTGTTTATGACATGCCGCAATCGCCGGTTGATAAACCTCTTTGTCATATTTAACCGCGAACGCCTCGCTATCGTTCTGTTTATTAAACTCATCACGCTGTTGGTGAATTTTTTTAAAGGCTTCTTCGCGGGTCATTTGCTTACCGTTTGCATCTTTTCCCCAATATGCATCCGCTGCTTTCTGCGCCGCCACCATTTGCTTATCAAGCGCTTTCACTTCCTTTTCCAGCGCAGGAATCGAGTTCTTCTGGGTATTCAACGCAGATTCAAGCTGACTAAAGCGATAATTGAAATCTTCGCTATTCACGATCAGATATTTATTATTCGTTTTGATATCGTCGACCACCCGCCCACGATCGCTGGCTGCCGCCTGAAAAGAGTAAAAGTTCACCGACCAGCCAGACGCGGGCGTTCCTTTACTGGTTAACATCGCCGAGAATTTTACCGGTTTATCTTTCGTCCAGGTCTGTTCGAGCAGTTCGTAATCTGCCAACTGACCGACCCAGTATAGAGATCGTCACTGGAAGAGAGACATCGCCTTCCGCTGACCAGGGCCTGATTACCCTTAGCATCAAGATTTTTAAGGTGATAGCATCAAGCGAGAATGCCGTGATACTGCTTTTGAATTGATCTTTTAAGATATTTTCAGTTGGCGGTTCGCCATCTGCCCAAGCATTACCAGTCATCAACATAAGCAGTGCCGTGCCAACAATCCATTGCTTTTCCCGAAAACCTCGCGGAATAATTTATTCCGGTGATTATCATTAGGGTAATGAAAATTGGCAATGGACGTAAGTCTGAAGTGAAAAAGCCCGGCACGATACCGGGGCGAGGTGATTAAGTACTGATTGAAGATCTGCTGGATCTGCTGCGGATCTTTGGTTTGCGTCAGAGCCAGCTGCAGCAGGACGCGCGCTTTGCGGGTTCAGCGTGCCAGAGGCGACGAGCCGTATTTCGCATCATCCACTTCAGCATCCTGAGGTGGTAGCACCCGTCGGGTACGCGGGAAGAACACTACTGCAGTGCCGTTTTCGCGGCGGTTGCGGTGTCGAACACGGTTATACAGGTTACCATTACCCACACCAGCGCTAACGATGCCATCATAGCCCGCATCTACCAGTGCTTTAGCCGGAAGATCGGATGCGTTAGCGTAGTTATAAACGATGCCGACTTTCGGCAGCTCATTCAGCAGAGACATCGAATGGCGTATCGCTGGTGTGCTTACGTGCCGGTACGTTGGTAGTCAATCTTACCGTTGTGAATGTATCCCAGAGGGACCGTAGTTAACAGACTTGAAGGTCGCTACGTCGGTGGTGTTGGTTTTGGTGACATCGCGACCGTCCAGTACGGTGTCGTTCATCACCACCAGCACGCCACGATTAGCGGAGGCTTTATCAGCTGCGGTCACTACCGCGTTATACAGGTTGAATGGACCGTCTGCGCTCATGGACGTGGACGGGCGCATTGCGCCGACCATCACCACCGGTTTGTCGCATTTCACCGTCAGGTCGAGGAAGTAAGCGGTTTCTTCCATCGTGTCGGTACCGTGGGTAATGACGAAGCCGTCGGTTTTATCGCAGTCGGTGTTAATTTTTTTCGCCAGTGTCAGCCAGACATTATCGTTCATGTCCTGGGAGCCGATATTCACTACCTGCTCGCCTTTAACGTTCGCAATGTCTTTTAGTTGCGGCACCGCATTAACCAGATTTTCTACGCCAACTTTACCCGCTGTGTAGTTAGATTTGGTTGCGGAGTCACCACCACCGGCAATGGTCCCGCCGGTTGCTAAAATGGTGATATTGGGTAATGCCAATGCTGCACCACTAAAACCCATAACCAGTGCGGCAAGTGCCGTCTTTTTGAAAAACTCCATTTCATTCCTCCAGTTACGTGAACGCTACGCATTATCCCTTAGCTCTGTATGGGAAATTTGACGTTAAACAATTTACAACGTGAATATATTTTGGAGATCTACAAAGTTAGAGGCAGGTAACAAAACGAAGAATTAAACGGCATAAAAAAGTATTATGCCGTCTTAAAATAGAGGATTATTTTAAATTCCCGACCAGGGCTTTGCGGCTATCTTCCAGAGTCACAACGCGGCTACAAACATCTTTGCCAAACTGCTGGAAATCTTTTTCCTGCTTTTTCCACTCGGTTTGGATTGAGGATTGCAGCCCCCCCAGGCTTCCCAGCACATTCTGTAATGGGTTACCGCCGCTTTTCAGCACCGCTTTCGCGCCCATTTCATTAATGCTGTCCTGTAAAATTCCACCCATTGCCTGATTCACTAATTGCTGGCCTTCGGCGCGAACCTGATCAATGGCTTTATAGTGAAACGTCAGGCCATCGCTGCGCGTTTCGATAATGCGGTTCATCTGCTCTTTCAGCTGCGCATCAAGTTTGGTCAGACGGCTGCGCATTTTGCTGCTTTCGCCCATCTCTTGAACGATAATTTTATCCAGCGCAATACGGGCTTTTTCGACGCGGCTTTTCGCGCCTTCATCAATCCACGGCAGCGTGCTGCGTAGTTCAGCCTGATAATCCTTCGCCTGCTCGCGCTGGGCGGCATTCAGGGAATATTGCTTACCGTTATACATCACGTTGCCGTCTGGCGTGATCACCAGATTGCCGTTTTCGCCCTTCACCTGCACGGTTTGCGGGCTGACAATCACATCGTCACGCGGCGTGACGCTGCACTGGTAGTCGGCGTGAGCGGTCATTGCCGTCACTGAAAGTGCTGCCGCCAGCAGCATTTTGCGCATCATAGTCTTCCCTCAAGAAAAAATCAGGCCAGCATTTGCTGGCCCCAGATTGATAACAAAGTACGCGTTTTCCATGCCGGATGCGGCGTAAACACCTTATCCCGCCTACTCGATCGTGCATCTTTCCAGGCATGATAAGCGTAGCGCATCAGGCAGTTTTGCATTTGTCATCGCCCGTATGCTTTCTTAGTCCCACCAAACGTCGAAAAGTTCGCTGGTGCGTACCTCATCCAGTTTGCGCTCTTCCAGCCACTTACGCACAATCGCCTGATGTTCTTCGGTGCATTTGCCGATTTCCTGCATGCAGATCAGACCTTCCCAGGCCAGATAACCGCTGCCGTCAAAGGCCAGTTTGTTCGGTTCGATAACCTCGTTAATAAAATCATCAACGGTTTTATCAATCTGTTCTTCCGATGTACCTTCCGGGAATCGCCATGCCACCGAAAATCCTAATTCCTGGAATTCGTCGATGTGCATTTTTTTACGCAGACGACGGCTACGGTTCTTTGCCATTATTTCACCCTCTCGAACATTAAGTCCCATACTCCGTGACCAAGACGATGACCACGTTGTTCAAATTTCGTCACCGGACGTGATGCCGGACGCGGTACGTAATCATTGCTCTCTGACAGGTTTTTATAACCGTCAATAGAAGACATCACTTCAAGCATATGTTCCGCATAAGGTTCCCAGTCGGTCGCCATATGGAATACGCCCCCCAGCTGCAGTTTGCTTTTTACCAGTTCGGCAAACGGCACCTGAACGATACGGCGTTTATTATGGCGCGCTTTGTGCCACGGGTCAGGGAAAAAGAGCTGCACCATGCGCAATGAATTGTCAGGAATCATTTTATGCAGCACTTCAACCGCATCGTGACACATCACGCGCAGGTTGCTTAAACCTTCTTCATGCGCAGAAGCCAGGCACGCACCAACGCCCGGTGAATGCACTTCAATGCCGAGGAAGTCCTGCTCGGGGCGATCTTTAGCCATTGCCACCAGCGACGCCCCCATGCCAAAACCAATCTCAAGCGTCACCGGCGCTTCACGGCCAAAAAGCGCGGGGAAATCCAGCATATCTTCGCTGAACTCAACGCCCATCACCGGCCAGTAGTTTTCCAGCGCATGTTCCTGGCCTTTGGTCAGTCGCCCCTGGCGGCGCACAAAACTACGGATACGGCGCAGTGGGCGGCCGTTTTCATCAAATTCCGGTGAAATGACGTCGTTTTTCATAAAGATTTAGTCGCTTGTGAAAGTGTTCTGAAAACGGGCATTATCCAAAGTTAGTTGCCGGATGCAAGCATGATAAGGCCGTGGCTGCGGAAAGTTCCGGTTTACACCCTGCCGTCGCTGTGCTGCAATCTTGCCCCCAACAACAGTGAATTCGGTGACCATGCAAGCGTCGCAATTTTCAGCCCAGGTTCTGGACTGGTACGATAAATACGGGCGGAAAACGCTGCCCTGGCAAATTGACAAGACGCCCTACAAAGTATGGCTCTCAGAAGTGATGTTGCAACAAACTCAGGTTGCGACCGTTATCCCCTATTTTGAACGCTTTATGGCGCGCTTCCCGACGGTGACCGATCTCGCCAATGCGCCGCTCGACGAAGTTCTCCACTTGTGGACCGGGCTTGGCTATTACGCCCGCGCGCGCAACCTGCATAAAGCGGCACAACAAGTGGCGACCTTACACGGCGGTAAATTCCCGGAAACCTTTGAAGAAGTCGCGGCGTTACCGGGCGTCGGGCGTTCCACCGCAGGTGCGATTCTCTCGCTTTCTCTGGGTAAGCACTTTCCGATTCTCGACGGTAACGTCAAACGGGTGCTGGCGCGCTGCTATGCTGTAAGCGGCTGGCCAGGGAAAAAAGAGGTCGAGAATAAATTATGGAGTTTGAGCGAGCAGGTGACGCCCGCGGTTGGCGTGGAACGGTTTAATCAGGCGATGATGGATTTGGGTGCGATGATTTGTACGCGCTCGAAACCGAAATGTTCGCTCTGTCCGCTACAAAACGGATGTATTGCCGCCGCCAACAATAGCTGGGCGCTTTATCCGGGCAAAAAACCGAAACAGACGCTGCCGGAGCGCACCGGCTACTTTTTGCTATTACAGCACGAAGATGAAGTATTGCTGGCGCAGCGTCCGCCGAGCGGATTGTGGGGCGGTTTATACTGTTTCCCGCAGTTTGCCGACGAAGAAAGTTTGCGGCAGTGGCTGGCGCAACGGCAGATTGCTGCCGATAACCTGACGCAGCTGACCGCGTTTCGGCATACCTTCAGCCATTTCCACTTAGATATTGTGCCTATGTGGCTTCCCGTGTCGTCATTCACCGGCTGCATGGATGAAGGCAATGCGCTCTGGTATAACTTAGCGCAACCGCCGTCAGTTGGCCTGGCGGCTCCCGTGGAGCGTTTGTTACAGCAGTTACGCACTGGCGCGCCGGTTTAGCGCGTGAGTCGATAAAGAGGATGATTTATGAGCAGAACGATTTTTTGTACTTTCCTGCAACGTGAAGCAGAAGGTCAGGATTTTCAGCTGTACCCCGGCGAGCTGGGAAAACGCATCTATAACGAGATCTCCAAAGAAGCCTGGGCGCAGTGGCAGCACAAACAAACCATGCTGATTAATGAAAAGAAACTCAACATGATGAATGCCGAGCACCGCAAGCTGCTGGAGCAGGAGATGGTCAACTTCCTGTTCGAGGGTAAAGAGGTGCATATCGAGGGCTATACGCCGGAAGATAAAAAATAAAAACAGTGCCGGAGCACGCCTCCGGCAACTTGCATAAAAACAAACACAACACGCACCCGGAATGATGAAAAAATATCTCGCGCTGGCTTTGATTGCGCCGTTGCTCATCTCCTGTTCGACGACCAAAAAAGGCGATACCTATAACGAAGCCTGGGTCAAAGATACCAACGGTTTTGATATTCTGATGGGGCAATTTGCCCACAATATTGAGAACATCTGGGGATTCAAAGAGGTGGTGATCGCCGGTCCTAAGGACTACGTGAAATACACCGATCAATATCAGACCCGCAGCCACATCAACTTCGATGACGGTACGATTACTATCGAAACTATCGCCGGGACAGAACCTGCCGCGCATTTGCGCCGGGCAATTATCAAAACGTTGCTGATGGGTGACGATCCGAGTTCGGTCGATCTCTATTCCGACGTTGATGATATTACGATTTCGAAAGAACCTTTCCTTTACGGTCAGGTGGTGGACAACACCGGGCAGCCGATTCGCTGGGAAGGTCGCGCGAGCAACTTCGCGGATTATCTGCTGAAAAACCGTCTGAAGAGCCGCAGCAACGGGCTGCGTATCATCTACAGCGTTACCATTAACATGGTGCCGAACCACCTTGATAAACGTGCGCACAAATATCTCGGCATGGTCCGCCAGGCGTCACGGAAATATGGCGTTGATGAGTCGCTGATTCTGGCGATTATGCAGACCGAATCTTCCTTTAACCCATATGCGGTCAGCCGTTCCGATGCGCTGGGATTAATGCAGGTGGTACAACATACTGCCGGGAAAGATGTGTTCCGCTCGCAGGGGAAATCCGGCACGCCGAGCCGCAGTTTCTTGTTTGATCCTGCCAGCAATATTGATACCGGCACCGCGTATCTGGCGATGCTGAACAATGTTTATCTCGGCGGAATTGATAACCCAACATCGCGGCGTTATGCCGTCATCACCGCCTATAACGGCGGCGCAGGCAGCGTGCTGCGAGTCTTTTCGAATGATAAGATTCAGGCTGCCAATATTATTAACACCATGACGCCGGGCGATGTTTATCAGACGCTGACGACCCGCCATCCCTCTGCGGAATCTCGCCGTTATCTTTATAAAGTGAATACCGCGCAAAAATCCTACCGCCGCCGATAATTCCATTAACCGCCCCTGACGATGCTCAGGGGCAAAAATGTTATCCACATCACAATTTCGTTTTGCAAATTGGGAATGTTTGCAATTATTTGCCACAGGTAACAAAAAACCAGTCCGCGAAGTTGATAGAATCCCATCATCTCGCACGGTCAAATGTGCTTTTTCAAACACTCATCCGCATCACGATGTGAGGAAATTAACATGAATCTTAAGCTGCAGCTGAAAATCCTCTCTTTTCTGCAGTTCTGTCTGTGGGGAAGTTGGCTGACGACCCTCGGCTCCTATATGTTTGTTACCCTGAAGTTTGACGGTGCTTCTATTGGCGCAGTTTATAGCTCACTGGGTATCGCAGCGGTCTTTATGCCTGCGCTGCTGGGGATTGTGGCCGACAAATGGTTAAGTGCGAAATGGGTATATGCCATTTGCCACACCATTGGCGCTATCACGCTGTTCATGGCGGCACAGGTCACGACACCGGAGGCGATGTTCCTTGTGATATTGATTAACTCGTTTGCTTATATGCCAACGCTTGGGTTAATCAACACCATCTCTTACTATCGCCTGCAAAATGCCGGGATGGATATCGTTACTGACTTCCCGCCAATCCGTATCTGGGGCACCATCGGCTTTATCATGGCAATGTGGGTGGTGAGCCTGTCTGGCTTCGAATTAAGCCACATGCAGCTGTATATTGGCGCAGCACTTTCCGCCATTCTGGTTCTGTTTACCCTGACTCTGCCGCATATTCCGGTTGCTAAACAGCAAGCGAATCAGAGCTGGACAACCCTGCTGGGCCTCGATGCATTCGCGCTGTTTAAAAACAAGCGTATGGCAATCTTCTTTATCTTCTCAATGCTGCTGGGCGCGGAACTGCAGATTACCAACATGTTCGGTAATACCTTCCTGCACAGCTTCGACAAAGATCCGATGTTTGCCAGCAGCTTTATTGCAGCATGCGTCAATCATCATGTCGATTTCGCAGATCTCTGACCCTGTTCATTCTGACCATCCCGTTCTTCTTAAGCCGCTACGGTATTAAGAACGTATGATGATCAGTATTGTGGCGTGGATCCTGCGTTTTGCGCTGTTTGCTTACGGCGACCCGACTCCGTTCGGTACTGTACTGCTGGTACTGTCGATGATCGTTTACGGTTGCGCATTCGACTTCTTCAACATCTCTGGTTCGGTGTTTGTCGAAAAGTTAGCCCGGCAATTCGCGCCAGTGCACAAGGGATGTTCTGATGATGACTAACGGCTTCGGCTGCTATCCTCGGCGGCATCGTGAAGGCGGTAAAGTTGTTGAGATGTACACCCAAACGGCATTACCGACTGGCAGACCGTATGGTTGATTTTCGCTGGTTACTCCGTGGTTCTGGCCTTCGCGTTCATGGCGATGTTCAAATATAAACACGTTCGTGTCCCGACGAGGCACACAGACAGTTAGCCACTAATTACGCAAAGAAAAACGGGTCGCCAGAAGGTGACCCGTTTTTTTTATTCTTACTTCAACACATAACCGTACAACCGTTTCATGCCATCCGCATCGGTTTCGCTATAAACACCTTGCAGCTCCGGCGAAAATCCCGGCAACAAATTCCCCCCTTCTTCCAGTGCAAGGAAATAACGTTGAACCGCCCCACCCCAGACTTCCCCGGGTACCACGCAAAGCACGCCAGGTGGATAAGGCAACGCCCCTTCTGCCGCAATTCGCCCTTCGGCATCACGAATCCGCACCAACTCCACTTCACCGCGAATATAAGCGCTATGCGCATCCTGGGGGTTCATCACCACTGACGGGAAACTCTGCTGGCGGAACATCGCTTTTTGTAGGTCTTTGACGTCGAAACTGACATACAGATCGTGCATCTCCTGACACAACTGGCGCAGGGTGTAGTCGCGATAGCGCACCGGATATTTGTTATAAACGCTCGGCAACACCTCAGCCAGCGGCGAGTCATCCTCAATATGCTGTTCAAATTGCGCCAGCATCGCCACCAGTTGTGCCAGCTTCTCGTGGCTTTCCGCCGGAGTTAATAAGAACAGAATGGAGTTGAGATCGCACTTCTCCGGCACAATGCCGTTCTCACGCAGATAGTGCGCCAGAATCGTCGCCGGAACGCCAAAGTCGCTATATTCGCCAGTTTCGGCATTGATACCTGGTGTAGTGAGTAACAGCTTGCACGGATCAACAAAATACTGATCCGCGGCATATCCTTCAAAGCCGTGCCACTTCGCCCCCGGCTCAAAACTGAAAAAACGGCGGTCGCTGGCTAACACAGATGTCGGATAATCCTGCCACAATTTGCCATCAACAACGGGCGGGATAAACGGGCGGAACAGCTTACAGCGCGCAAGAATAGCCTTGCGCGACTCAATACCCAACTCAACGCACTCAGCCCACAGCCGACGCCCACTCTCCCCTTCATGAATTTTGGCGTTAACATCCAGTGCAGCAAACAGCGGATAGAAAGGGCTGGTAGAAGCATGGAGCATAAAGGCGTTATTCAACCGCTTATGCGGGCAAAAACGCGCCTGTCCGCGGATATGGTTATCTTTTTTATGGATCTGCGACGTCTGTGAGAATCCCGCCTGCTGTTTGTGCACCGACTGAGTCACAAAGATCCCCGGATCGTTTTCGTTAAGTTCTAATAGCAGCGGCGAGCTATCCGCCATCATCGGGATAAATTGTTCATAACCGACCCACGCGGAATCAAACAGAATGTAATCACACAGATGCCCAACGGTATCGATCACCTGACGGGCGTTGTAGACAGTGCCGTCATAGGTTCCCAGCTGGATAATCGCCAGGCGAAACGGGCGCGGCAGGTCGGCTTTTTCTGGCGCAACGTCGCGAATTTGCTGGCGCAGATACTCTTCATTAAAACAGTGCGCATCAATACCGCCAATGAAACCAAACGGGTTACGTGAAGCTTCCAGATAGACCGGCGTCGCCCCCGCCTGAATCAGCGCGCCGTGATGATTCGACTTATGGTTGTTACGGTCGAAGAGCACCAGATCGCCACGCGTTAACAGCGCATTCGTCACCACTTTATTCGCTGCCGATGTGCCGTTCAGCACAAAATAGGTTTTATCGGCATGAAAGACTTTGGCTGCGAATTTCTGCGCATCTTTCGCCGATCCTTCATGAATAAGCAGATCGCCCAATTTTACGTCAGCGTTACACATATCGGCGCGAAAGACGTTCTCACCAAAGAAATCGTAAAAATGGCGTCCGGCAGGATGCTTTTTAAAAAACGCACCATGTTGATGTCCAGGGCAAGCAAAGGTGCTGTTGCCCATCTCAACGTACTGCGTCAGCGTGTCATAAAACGGTGGCAGCAAATTCTCTTCATACTGACAGGCTGCGGATTCCAGCTCCAGCCACTGCTGCTCGTTGCCGTTGATTACCGCCGTAACGCCCGCAGGTAATTCAACAGCATGTTCGGAATACAAAAACACCGGTAGATGAAAACCGGTGCGCTTAAGCAACGCAAGAATGCCACTGCGACTATCCGCAGCGGTAATGACGACTGCCGCGACGTCCGTAAAATCAGTATCTCCCAACGCCACCACGCGACGATGAGAAGAAAGTCGGGATACCAGATCACTACTGGCGGCAATATTCATTGATTTCATAAGCGCAAACCCGTTTCGGGGAAGTAAGAATACCGGACAAGGTGGAAAACCCTGCCCCATGAGATATGGGTCAAACTGGTCACCAGCTCCGACCGCCAGACATCAGTAAAAGCAGAAACGCTCTGATTTTACTGTTGTCCTGCAGTGAGCGTGCGTTAACTTCACCGCATGAGCAGTAACATAGAAAGGGAAACGTTTCGCGCGAAACGGCGATAAGCGAGAGAATGTAAGGAGGTGGCGTGCATCGGGCAAACTCCGTACAGAGAGGAGAAAATTCGCGCAATCATGGCACCTTTCGCTAAAGCGTGCAAGCCAGGACTTTGCGAACAAACAAGCCATCGACGGCACCAAACGGTCATAATAAGAAAATCAAACAATACAGTTAACAGGAACTCTTGTGGTCATCGGCCCTTTTATCAACGCTAGTGCAGTATTACTGGGTGGCGTTCTCGGCGCACTGCTCAGCCAACGCTTACCGGAACGTATCCGCGTCTCCATGACATCTATTTTTGGTCTGGCATCGCTGGGGATTGGTATTTTACTGGTGGTGAAATGTGCCAACCTTCCAGCGATGGTTTTAGCTACGCTACTTGGCGCTCTAATTGGCGAAATTTGTTTGCTGGAGAAAGGTGTCAATACAGCAGTCACCAAAGCACAAAATCTGTTTCGTCACTCACGTAAGAAGCCAGCGCATGAATCTTTTATTCAGAATTATGTCGCGATTATTGTCCTGTTTTGCGCCAGCGGCACCGGGATCTTCGGGGCGATGAACGAAGGGATGACCGGCGATCCGAGTATTTTAATCGCCAAGTCATTTCTTGATTTCTTTACGGCGATGATCTTCGCCTGCTCGCTGGGTATTGCGGTATCGGTGATTAGTATCCCATTACTGATCATCCAGTTAACGCTGGCGTGGGCTGCCGCGCTGATATTACCGCTGACCACACCGGCGATGATGGCAGACTTCAGCGCCGTAGGCGGTTTATTGCTGCTGGCAACCGGATTACGCATCTGTGGCATTAAAATGTTCCCGGTGGTCAACATGCTTCCAGCACTCCTTCTGGCAATGCCGCTTTCCGCCGCCTGGACCGCCTGGTTTGCCTGACAATGCGTGCAATAGCGGCAAAGTGATGATAGATTGTGCAGTCTGCAGTAAATTGAAGAAATTTGATTGACGAGACGAGGCGAATCAGGTTTAATGCGCCCCGTTGCCCGGATAGCTCAGTCGGTAGAGCAGGGGATTGAAAATCCCCGTGTCCTTGGTTCGATTCCGAGTCCGGGCACCACTAATTCTTAAGAACCCGCCCACAAGGCGGGTTTTTGCTTTTGGATCTGACAATAACCTTCACGAAAAAAGTTTGCTTATAAAGTCTGGGGGAATTACTCTCGCCACGTTAACGAGAGTAATTTTATTGATACTAATCTCCTGATACTTTACCCCCGTCCAAACTCCAGCCGCTGCACATTCACCATCCCAGTCTTCTCAGCAGCACTGGCATCAATTTGTGTCACCCGCAGCGCATACTTTTCATCCAGCGCGTTTAACCAGTTCAGCAGGTCATTAAACACCACCGGATCTATCCAGACCTGAATATTCTCCCCACGCTCGGCTATCCGCTTGATGACTACCGAGTGCGCGGAAGCGCTGTCACTGATAACCCGCGATACCTGCGCAGGCGTTGTTGTGGCGGATTTTCGCGCCACCATAATATCCGGCGCGGCGCTCCTCAGTCTGGTGTTCATCGCCACCAGTTGCTGCAACATTGTCTCCTGTTGTTCTATCCGTTCGCTCAACGGCTGCCAGATGAGGACGTAATATCCGACGCTAAACAGGAACACCACCGCTGCCAGTAACATGCCCTTTTCACGCGGAGAACGCCCCGCCAGGTGTTGTGCCAGCCAGTGTTCGCCACGGCTTAACTGGCGTTCACGCCATTGCTGAAAATAGTGAATAAATTTATCGCGTAACATGTTATTTCCTCCGCAACGTTACGCCGCCGGAAACCGCATCACCCTCTTTCTGTAATGCGTCCTGTTGCACAACATAATCGGTTGCCAGTGCACTACGCAGTTTAATCAGAAACTGGCAGAGTTAGCGGCGGCGCTGGGTGAAGCGTGACAGGCGTTTTTGATCAAAGGTGAAACCACGCATTTCGATGTCGGAAAGTGACGCTGATTTCAGGGTGCTGGCTATCGCTGACAACTCGGCGAGCAGCCGGGTATCGTCGGCCTGTGGGCGATATTTTTTCAGCGCCATCGTCACCTGAGAGCGTAAATTCACAATCCGCTTCTGCTCCGGGAACAACGTTAAGAACTGTTCCTCCGCCTGGGTGCGGCTTTGCGCCACCTGTTCGCTGACGCTCCATAACGTCACGCCCCGCTCCACTGCCAGCGCAACCAGAATCAGCAATATCGGCAGAATCATCACCCGCCAGCGCGCCCACTGTTTTCGGTAGCTGACGCGAGGCTGCCACGGCCCTGTCAGCAGGTTCCCTTCCGGTTCGCCATAAGTGGTAATGGCGGGCAGAGCTGTAACGGTCAGGCGTTCAGCGTCTGCGCCAGCCCATGCTGATAGCTTTTCCGGTGCAATGCCGACTACGGTTAGCGAAAGCGGTAAATTCTGCTCATTGAGCTGGGCGCGGAACATGACCGGAGCCAGCGCCCGCCCGGCGCTCCATCCCCGGCATTCATCGATGCGGCAGATAACCCGTTGCGCATCGCCAGCCATAAACCCACAAGGAATGGACATCCAGTCCGGCGCGACGGTAGCGCGGGTGATGCCGTTTTCCTGCAACCACTGCGCAATGTTGCGCATATGCTGTTGGTGAATCACTGCTACGGTTGCCAGTTGCTGGTCGATTTTCAACGGGGCGAAATGCAGTTCATCGATATCCTGGTTCAGCTCTTCTTCCAGCAAGGCGGGCAGAATAGTCGGTATCTGCTTGCGGGCGACATCAGGCAGTTCAACCTGCCAGACGCTGATCCATTCGCCGGGAATGTAGAGTCGAATCGCATCGGTTTGCAGCCATTGCTGAAGCTGTTCGTCAGCAACGTCAGGCCAGATACCGTGTTCCACGTCGGGTGTACGGCGCTGCCAGCGGACGGTATCGGAGGCGCAAAGCGGGAAAAAAATCTCAAGGATGGAACTCACTCACTTTCTCCTGTCTGATGCCAGAGAACCGAAAAGTGTTGTGGGCCCATGCGGACAATTAACGAGTTCATCGTCAGTTCAATCTCATTCACGGTGATATCTGAACGCAGCCAGAAGTAATTGCTGTCCACGCTCAGGACGGTTTTTAGCTGTTTTTTAGTACGCTCATCGACGTCAGCAAGTAGCGGCTGTGCAAGAAACTGATCGACATCTTCCCAGCCCTTCGCCGGACGTTGTTGTAATAACGCCCGCGCCTGAACAGGGCTTAACCACGGGTCAAACAGCGCCTCAAGAATCACACTTTGCGTGACGTCTAAGGTATTGATGTTGATTTGCTGGCGGGTCATCGGCAGCGCACAGACCAGCGGTTTCAGTTTTTGATAAAGCCCGGCGTCCATTCCCTGTACCACGCGCATCTCACTGATATCAGCCAGCGGTTGATTCGCGGCGTAGAAAGGCACCGAACGGGCGAGATACTCGCTGTCTTCACGCCCCAGCCGCGTCTGCACGCTGCGATCTTCGTCAATAAACTCCCACAGGCTTTCGGCTATCAGTTCGGCTCGATAAGCAGGCACATCCAGGCGCGAGATCAGGGCAATCAACTGTTGTACCGCAAGCGGACGCGACGCCGTTGTCGGCTGAGCAAGGGCATTCAGGTTAAAGCAAGCCTGTGCGTCACGCAGGGTGACCGCAATTTGCCCCTGCGGCAGAGGGAAGAAACGAGGGCCGGATGCCCACGGCTGTGCCAGATGCACGCGCTTTTCATTTTTCAGTCTCAGACTGAGCGCGCTCAGCGCCAGGCTTTCCGCACTGGCGCTGTACCACAGCGCCTGCTGGTACTCCTGCTGGCTGCGCGTTCGCCCAAGTTGTTGCTGCATCCGCCCGGAAAGCGTGATGGTTACCAGCATCATAACCGCCAGCAATACCAGCACCACAACCAGTGCCATTCCGCGTTTTGGTGGTGGGTGATCATGATAATTGCGGCCCGCGTAACAACCAGATGCGTTCAATCCTCGCCCCATTGCGGCGAATGCAGAGTCATGCGCACTGCCACAGGGATCGCCTGTACTGACGACCAGCTCTCCTGCCAGCGCGTACCATCATAGAACTGCAAACGGAGCGAATCCGCCGGAATCAACTTTTGCATTGTCGGCTTCACGCTGCCTGCGGCATCGGTCAGCGGCCAGGCTAACCGTTCGAGATAACCGTCATGAATGCGGTAACCGACGGTGAGCAGATTGCTGCGTGGCAGACGCATCAACGGGTTAACCACGCCGCCGCGCACAAAGCGCATGCCTTCACTCTCAGACGCCAGCACGCCAGCGCCAGCCAGTAACGCTGGTTCACGCTGGCCCTGATCGCCTCTTACCGGACGCGGCATCATTTGGGTCAGATCGTGGGTCAGAAAACTCATCGTTTGCTGCATGAGGTTTAGTTTTTGATCGTGTCCGGCGACGGCGCTATTCACGCGCGTGACGCCGTTAGTCACCTGCTGCGCCATCAGTGCCAGCGAGGCAAAAATGGCAATTGCCACCAACATTTCCAGTAACGTGAAACCAGCGCGAGTCCTTCTCACTGTTGGCCTCCCACGGCGCTAAACCAGGCGCGTCGTGACTGAATCACCGACGAAAAGTCTTCGTGAAGGCTGACTTCAATATCCACCGCCTGGAGCAGCGCGTTGCCTGTACTCAGCGGTGTGGTTCGCCAGTACCAGCGGCTTCCTGCCATATCGCTCTCGCCCTGCTGCCTGACCGCCCGCTGCTCGCGGGTCATCAGGTAGAGCAGCGCGGTCTGGTTTTCAGCCACCCAGCCCGCTACCGTTTTTTCCTCAAGAATTTGCTGATTACTCAGCGCACCGCTGGCAATCTGTAACACCGCCGTGGCAATGGCGCAAAATCGCCAGCGCGGCATCCTTCAACGGGTAAATCCGCGCTTCATGGCATCCTCTCATCACATTGATTGAGGGATAACGCGCCATCGTGTGCCAGCTTTACCGCCCAACATGCGTTTTGCGCCGCCGAGTAGAAGCGCAGCGTAAACGGCGTGGCGGGTTCAAAAGGCGAAAAACGGATCTGCGGCGTCTTCTTTTTCGCCTCTTTTTGCAGCTCAAGTTCAATATCGTGCAGCGTCAGTCGACGACGTTGCAGCTCCAGCGCATATTCCTTCTGCCAGATATCACTTCCGGGTTGTAACAGCATCTGCACCTGTTTCGGCACCGTAACCTGTGCCGATAACCGGGTCGAGGAAACGGGCGACCACTGCCCCTGACGACGCTGCATAAACTGGTAGCCAGGCGGGTCGATTAGCACACCGAGTGTTTTCCCTTCGATCACTGCCCTGTCCTTAAACTGCGCAAAGCGAGTCAGAAAATCCTGCGCCGCTTTTTTCGCGGGCGATTCAGAATCGGTCGCAAAAGTCTGTACCACGCCCGCACTGGCAAGGCCGATAAGAAAAATCACCAGCATGATTTCCAGAAGTGTGAATCCGCGTTCAGGCACTGCTTACTGAAACTCCTGCAAATTCCAGTTACCGATATCTGCGCCAGCGCCTTCCCCGTTTTCCTGACCATCCGCCCCCAGGGTATAAACATCAAACAGCCCTTTTTCACCCGGACTGAGATACTGATAATCATTGCCCCACGGATCCTTTGGCAGTCGTTTAATGTATCCACCAGTACGGTAGTTGCGGGAGTCCGCCATATTGGCTGGCTGCTGGATCAGCGCCTCAAGCCCCTGTTCTGTGGTCGGATAACGCCCGTTATCCAGTCGGTACATATCCAGTGCGTTTTCCAGCGCCACGATATCGCTGATGGCTTTTTGCCGATCGGCTTTCTCTTTGTTGCCCAACAGGTTAGGCACCACCAGACTTGCCAGGACGCCAAGAATAACAATCACCACCATCACTTCCAGCAGGGTAAAACCTGCCCGTGGTTTTTGTGTGCGGGATAACGAATTCATGTGATAACTCCGTAAATTACATTCCAACCATATTATTCAGTTGCAGCATCGGCTCGAGGATGGCGATGACAATAAACAGCACCACGCCCGCCATCATCACCACCAGCGCCGGTTCAAACAGCCCTAACGCCAGCCCCACCTGGGTATCAAATTCCCGTTCCTGGTTGACTGCGGCCTGCTCAAGCATGGTTTCCAGTTCGCCGCTCTGTTCGCCGGAGGCGATCATGTACAGCATCATCGGCGGGAACAGGCGCAACTCCGCCAGCGCGGCGCGCAGACTGCTTCCTTCGCGGACGCGATCTGCCGCCAGCAGTAGTTGTTGTTCGACATAGCGATTTGCCGACACGGCGGCAGCAGTCTGAATACCTTCCAGTAGCGGAACACTGCTGGCGGTGAGGATGCTTGGTGCGGGAAAAACGCGTATTCAGCCCTGCGCGCAACACGCCCGTCACAGGCAGGCGCAGCACGGTTTGATCCCAGCGCAGGCGCATAGCGGATTTTTAAGTAGCCGTTGCCCCAGCACCAGAAGCCCCAGCAAACCCGCCAGCCAGTAAACGCCGCTGGCCTGTAACGCGTCGCTCATGGCAATAAGCGTGCGGGTTGAGGCGGGTAGCGCGTGTCCGAGATGATCAAACTGTTCGATGATTTTCGGCACCACTGCCGTCAGCAAAATAGTGACTACGCCCGTTGCCACCACCAGCAGAACCAGCGGATAGAGCATGGCCTGCAATAGACGTGATTTCAGGCGCTGTCGCTGTTCGGTGTAATCTGCCAGGCGATTAAGCACCACGTCGAGATGCCCGGATTTTTCTCCGGCAGCAACCATCGAACAAAACAGAGAATCAAAGACGCGGGGATGTTCGCGCAGGCTGTCCGACAGGGTGTAACCTTCCTGAATCCGGCTGCGCAGCGCCATTCCGAGGCTTTTTACATGCAGTTTTTCACTTTGCTCACTGACCGCCTGTAAGCAGGTTTCCAGCGGCATTGCTGCCTGTACCAGCGTTGCCAGTTGGCGCGTGAACAGCGCAAGATCTGCCGCCGCCACGCGACGATGTGCGTGCCGCCGACGCTGCAACATCCCCCCTGACGAAGTATTCATCCGGGCTTCAATATGCACGGGGATAAGCTCTTTACCGCGCAACAACTGGCGGGCATGACGCGCGGAATCCGCCTCAATCATACCTTTGGTTTTGCGACCATTACGCTCCAGCGCCTGATAGTAAAACAGTGCCATTACGCCTCCATGGTTACCCGCAGAACTTCATCGAGAGAGGTTTCTCCGGCGAGCACTTTCTCAATGCCGTTGCTGCGGATACCCGCAGAGTGTTGTCGGACATAACGTTCCAGCTCCAGCTCCCCGGCCTGACGGTGGATCAAATCACGCAATGTGGCATCCACCACGATCAGCTCATGGATGGCAGTCCGTCCGCGAAAACCTTTGTGATTACAGGCGGGACAGCCCTGTGGATGGTACAGAGTGACGGTACGGGCGTCGGTAATTCCCAGCAGGCGTTTTTCTTCGTCAGTGGCTGGTGCGGGCTGGCGGCAGTCGGGACACAGCGTGCGAACCAGTCGCTGCGCCATCACGCCCGTCAGACTGGAAGAGGCAGGAAGGCTCCACGCCCATATCCTGCAACGTGTGATCGCCCCCACCGCTGTGTTGGTATGCAGCGTGGAAAGGACCAGGTGTCCGGTAAGTGAAGCCTGGACGGCGATTTCTGCGGTTTCGGTATCGCGGATTTCACCGACCATCACCACATCCGGGTCCTGACGCAAAATCGCGCGCAGCCCACGGGCAAAGGTCATGCCGACGCGGGTGTTAACCTGCGTCTGACCGATCCCTTCAATCATGTATTCGATGGGATCTTCAACCGTGAGAATGTTGCGCGAATGGTTGTTCAGCTCCTGCAATCCGGCGTACAGCGTGGTGCTTTTGCCGGAACCCGTCGGCCCCGTCACCAGAAAGATGCCGTGCGGTTTGTGTAACAGCTGGCGCAACTGCGCGGTCAGTTGCTGGCTAAGCCCCAGACGCTCCAGCGTCAGGCGGGCCTGGTTTTTGTCCAGCAGTCGCAGCACCACGCGCTCGCCCCAGGCAGAAGGCATGGTGGAGACACGCACGTCAATCGCCCGGCCGCCCAGCAACAGCGCAATACGTCCATCCTGCGGCACGCGCTTTTCGGCAATGTCCAGCCGCGCCATCACCTTGATACGCGACACCAGCAGCGAGGCCAGTTTGCGCCCCGGACGCAGCATTTCATGTAATGTGCCGTCAACACGAAAACGGATCACCAGACTCTTTTCAAACGTCTCAATGTGGATATCCGAAGCGCCTTCTTTGATTGCCTCTGCCAGCATGGCGTTGATCAGTTTGATGATCGGCGCATCGTCGTCGCTTTCCAGCAGATCTTCCGTTTCCGGCAGTTCTTCCGCGAGGGTAAAAAAGTCCTCGGCAGAACCGAGATCTTCCATCAGTTGGCGAGCCTCGGAAGAGTCCCGCTGCCAGACCGCATTCAGCCGCTGTTCAAATTCGGCTTCGTCGATTTGCCGCAGCGTAAAGGGCGCGTTCAGCCCCCGCTGCAGCTCCTGCAAAACAGAGAGCGATAGCGGATGAACGTGGAGGATCTCCAGCGACGCTTCGCACCATGCCACCAGGCTAAACCGACGGCTGAAACTGTAGGGCAGACGCACGGTGTTGGCGGTGGTTTCCTGTGCTACAGGCACCATTAACGCGTTCTCCCGGCATTGAGGAACGCGCGAACTTCCGGCGGTAAGGCCTGGTTTTGCGCTGGCAGTACCGGCTGTGCGGTGTGCGGCATCAGGCTTAAACCTTGCTCATCACGATAGATCTGTTCGGCGCGCATATAGTTATATTTGCGCTGCGACACGCCGTCTGCCGCCATACCGTCACGCAGAATGGTCGGGCGGATAAACACCATCAGGTTACGTTTTTCTTTTTTATCCGCCGTCGATTTAAACAGGTTACCAATCAATGGGATATCGCCCAGCAGCGGCACTTTCGCCACGCTTTCTCCCGCCTGATCGTCCATCAGACCACCAAGCACAATCAGCTCACCATCGTTAGCCAGCACGGTGGTTTTCAGTTTGCGCTCACCAAACACCACGTCGAGGCTGGTCTGTCCTTCCACCTTCGAGACTTCCTGCTCAATCACCATCTGTACCGCGTTACCTTCGTTAATCTGCGGCGTGACTTTCAGCATGATGCCGACTTTTTTCCTTTCTACTGTATTGAAAGGATTGCTGTTATTGGAGCCAACGGTAGAGCCGGTTAATACCGGAACGTCCTGGCCCACCATGAAGAAGGCTTCCTGGTTGTCCAGCGTGGTGATGCTCGGCGTGGAGAGCACGTTCGAGCTGGAGTCGTTTTTAACCGCCTGCACCAGCGCCATCCAGTCGCCTTTCACCACGCCAACCGCCGTACCGCTGAATCCAGAAAGAAGCTGGGCGAGTGTGGAGAGATCGCCGTTGGTATCCGGATTAATGGTGGTAGCGCCGTTTTCACTGATCACCGTGGAGCCTTTCTGCGGTTTCGCCTGAGAAATGGCTGCCCCCAGCGTGCCAATAGGGATCTGCGTACCGTTAGCAAACTGCATTAATCCGGCATCTTTCGACGCCCACTGCACGCCGAAATTGATATTGCTACCTTCGGCAACTTCCACGATCAACGCCTCGACGTGCACCTGAGCACGGCGAATATCCAGTTGTTCAATCACGCTTTGCAGCGACTGCATGATGTCCTGCGGCGCAGTAACAATCAGGGCATTACTGTGTTTGCTGGCGGCGATGGAGACAACCTCACGCCCGCTACCGACCGTGCCTTCCGCCTCTTCTTTAGCCGCCGTGAGCGTGCCGCTGACCTGCTTCAGCACATCGACCAGATCTTCGGCTTTGCTGTATTTGAGATAGAAAACCTGGCTGTTGCCGCTGCGTTCCATTTCTGAGTCCAGCCGACGGATCAGGCGGCGCATTTTGTCCCGCGTGGCCGGGTCACCACTGACAATCACACTGTTGGTGCGTTCGTCGGCGACAATTTGAGATTTCAGCGTCGCAGGCTGGTTCTCGCCGCTGTTTTTCGTCAGGCTTTCCAGCACGCGGGCGATTTCCGAAGCCGAGGCGTTATCCAGCGGGATCACCTCTTCGGTGCGATTACCCGCGTGATCCACGCGCTGGATCACTTCTGTCAGGCGCTCCACAACGGAGGCGCGTCCGGTGAGCATAATCACGTTGGAGGGATCGTAATTAACAACATTGCCTGAGCCTGCGCTGTCGATCATCTGGCGCAGAATCGGTGCCAGCTCGCGTACCGACACATTACGTACCGGCACTACTTTGGTGACCATTTCATCGCCCGCGTAGTTGTCGCTGCCTTCACCGACCAGCGGCAGCGGCTCGACTTTCGCAGCGCTGGATTTCACCACCTTCAGCACGTCGTTTTCCATCGGTACGACGGCATACCCCTGTGCTTCCAGCAGGTTAAGGAATAGCTGGTAATACTGGCGTTCATTGAGCGGGGTCATGGTGCGAATACTCACTTTCCCCTGTACGCCCGGCCCCATAATGATGGTTTTATTAAGGTTAGCGCCGACGGTTTCGATGAACGATTTCAGGTCGGTATCTTTAAAATTAGCGGTGAAAGTGGCTTCTTCCGCCCAGACCGGTGAACTACATAATGCCGCTGCCAGCACCAGCGGCAGTAAACGCTTTTTTGTTTTGAGGCCAGTTGTCTTCTTACGCCAGACCGACAACGTAATATCACGCCAAAACACGATGAATGATTCTCCTGGATTAAATGCGGTTAGCGCAGCGCGATGGAAATGTCGTGGCGCGCACCCTTGCGTAAAACCGTAAGTTGAATGGAATCCATTGAAGGTAACTGCCGCATCAGAGCAATCATTGCTCGTGGATCAGTGAAATCCTGCTGATTTAGCGCAATGGCGATATCGCCTTCCTTGAAACCGCTGGCATCGAACAGAGAACGATCTGCCCCCGGCTTCACTGCATAACCGACAATTCCCTCCTTACGCACAGGCGTAAGCTGGATATAGTTAAAAATTTTCTGCGGATCTTTCGCCAGTGCCTGACGCACGGCAGTCGGTATCTCAACTGGCGCACTGACAGCAGGTTCAGCAACAGCTTGCTTTGCTTCGTCACTGACAGCTTTTTTGTTGGTCGCGGCAACGGTGGAACGCTCCTCTTCAGCCAGGCTCAGGCGCTCTATTTTTCCCTGATAGCGCAGCATCACATGGTCGCGATTGATTTCCTCAATCACCGCGTTGTGAGAACCAAGCCGTTCCCCCTGCAAATAGACCTGCTGTTTGCCACCTTCTTCAATAACCGCGCCGGGTCTGGCACCAAAGGCGATCCCACGCAACACCACATTAAGACGCGTTTCTGCCACAGGTGCAGGTTCGGGTTGTTTTACCGGCGTGGCGACGGGCTGATATTTGCCAAACCAGTTTTGCTGGCTGATTAATTGCACGTCATTTTTATCGAACGTTTTTGCATCCGCACGGGGCGGTTTATTCGCCGATGGGGAAACAGCCGTATATTCCGCAGAAAAAGAGAAATAGCGCCAGAGTGAATGCGCCACTTTTGCAGAAATAATAAGCAGCATCAGCCAGAACATCCCGCGTACAATTTTTCGCAGATGCTCTTTGTCTGTATTAAGAGATTGTCTCTGGTTAAGAGTGTGACGAATTTTTGTCAGCCATTGAATGAGATAAATTCGTGCGTCACGAAAAACAACCCGCGCCAATTTATATCTACCCGACGTTATGCTTTGACTATTCCACAGGTGGTACGATCCAGTTTCCGCTGATACTGGTTACCTGTACGTGTATCATTAATCGTTATGCTGTAATTAATTCCCTCAGTGAGCATTAATTTCACTGTTGGGTCAGTGCACATTTGTCGTTGATAGCTGGTTAAAAAGGCGTCAGGCGTCTGCGTGGTCTGAGTCCCCGCTTCGCTGATAATGGTCATTTTTACCGTCGTGCCGCTACTTTGTGCCAGCACTAAGGTATATCCCGCAGATTTAATCGGCAGGTTTTGGCTGATATTTTGCGCCTGTTTTTTCGCCAGTAAACTGGCATTTTCATTATGGCTGGCACAGCCACTTAATAATCCTGTAACGCTCAACAATAGCGATATTAATACCCTCCCTGGCATTTGTTTTATCGACATAGTAAATAATCTCTAAGGTTATTAATAAGAGTTAAAATGTCACTTTGATAATGACGTGGTTATCATTAAAACAATGCCTGTAGATAAAGTGTTGCTATACCGCCCAGACTTAAACACGGTCCAAAAGGCAGTGTGGTTGATCCTCTTTTTGTAATAATGGCATATATCAGGCCGCAGCATGATGCGATTAAAGCAACATTGGGCAGTGATAACGGCCCCACCCAGCCACCTAACGCAGCGAACAATAATACATCGCCCATGCCTAATGCTTCTTTACGCAGAACTATTCCGGCTATCCAGCGCAGGGAGTAAAAAGTGATAAACCCCACCAGGACGCCGGTAACTGCGTCTTGTAGCGTTAACGGACTCTGTTGCGCCCATGCCGCAATCAGTCCTGTCCACAATACGCCCTGAGTAAAAACATCGGGCAGCCATTGGTGATCGAGGTCAATGACGCTCGCGGCAATCAGCCAGGCGGATAATATCATCACCGCCAGCGCCCATCCACTTTCCGGCCAGACCAGACTCGCCAGCAAAAAAGCGAGTGCTGTCAATAACTCCACCAGCGGATAACGCTTGCTGATTTTCGCCTGACAGTCGCGGCAGCGCCCTTTGAGCATCAGCCAGGAGAGCAGCGGAATATTGTCACGTATCCGGATGGTCTGCTGACAATGTGGGCAGTGCGAACGCGGTAGCGCAAGGCTTATTTTTGACTGCGCACTCGGCATTTCTCCATGAAACTCCGCCATTTGTTGGCGCAGCATGATGGGGTAACGCCAAATCACCACATTCAAAAAACTACCGATGATTAATCCTCCGACGGTAGCCAGTATGGGCATCGCCACGGGGTATTGCTGAAAAACATCAAAAAGCATGGTTAAAGGTTGTTTGTTGTAACTTGCCGGATGCGGCGTAAAACGCCTTATCCGGCCTACAGGTATCTGCCAACGCAAGTAATCGCGGCTTTCCCTGAAGACCCGATAAGATGGCGCATCGGGCATATGTGTTAACCCGATGCGCCTTATTTCATGCTGGATGCGGCGCGAGCGCCTTATCCGGCCTACAGGTGTCTGCCAACGCAAATAAACGCAGCTTTCCCTCTCTGTAGGCCCGATAAGCTTGCGCATCGGGCATATGTGTTGACCCGGTGCGCCTTATTTCATGCCGGATGCGGCGCGAGCGCCTTATCCGGCATACAGGCTTACTCGGCTGACATCTTATGCTCGGTAACCTGATTAATGGTTTCCGGCCCTTGCTGCGGTTTCGGCAGACCAAGCGACGCCAGCGTGTTGTATGCCGACTGGCTCACACCGCCCTCGAAGCTCATCTCCGTCGCTCCCGGCAACTGGTAAGCATTCGCGCCCGGATTCCATTTCTTAAAGAATGCGGAAAGGTCCGTCTGAGCGACCCAGGAGGCACACAGCATCAGCGTGTCCGCAGCGTTACCGTTGGATTCAGCACAGTAATTCTTGCCACCAAAGGTCTTGTCACCAACGTCATCGCCGCGTGCTTTACGATGCATCAACTGGAACAGGTTCCAGCCTTTCATCCCTTCACGCTCGCTGTAGAACTTAGGCAGGTTACCTTCTGGATACCACTGTTTGATATCAAAGTTTTTCTCTGCCCATTCCTTCAGCTGCGCGTACATCAGCAGACGGTCACCCGCACCGCCACGTGCCCATGCCTGGTTGTTGCTCTCCTCCAGATATTCCGGTGCGACGGTAATATCGTCAGCAACACGGTTCATCTTGCCGAGATAGCGATCCTGCATGTACAGCGCCAGCACGTTGTTCGCCACTTCGGTCGCGCCTGGAACAGTCAGCGGCGTTTCTGCGGCGTTGTGCCCTACTTCGTGCCAGATCAACCAGTCGTTCAGCGGCGTCGTCGGCAGCGTGGTGCTGTTCGTCGAGAAGCTGCTGTTCATTACCGGATAACCCGAGTGCGCATCACCGATGGAGATCTGCACATCGTTGGTGAAACGATGTTTGTGACCCGTCAATGCTTCATAGGTAAACATCCGGTGGTTACCGCTTTCGCCATTACGACCATAGAAGTCATTCATCGAGCTGGCAAAGGTATCCAGATCTTTAGCGAATTGTTCCAGACCGCCCTTGTAATTGCTGGCCTCAAGGTTCTTCTTCGGTGTGGTGTAGACGAAAGAGTCTGACTCCAGCTCACCCAGCGGAGCCGGTGAGTTCAGAGCGTTTTTCCATTCGCCGTCTTTATAGAACGGCGCTTTTACCACGCCAGTAAAGGTGAAGTTGGCTGACTCATTCGTTGGGCTGTTGCCCTTGATATAAATCAGACCACCGTAAGGCACCTTGAATTTCACCGTGCCATGAGCATCCAGATCATAGGTTTTCGTCACTTTTGGCGGACGGTTCAGCGCAACTTCATGCTTCTCGCGTCCGGTCAGATCGTCGGCCAGCGCCACGGTGACAGTCACAGAAACGTTCGCCTTAGACTCAATGGTGACCTCTTTCTGAGCCGGAGCCCACAGGCCAGTAGACTGCATGTTACCCGCAAACCATTTGGTCGGGTTCGAGTACAGGCTGATGCTTTCAGTAACCTTCTCACCTTCAGCCGATACCGCTCCCGGATACTTCTCGACATCAACTTTGATGTTCAGATCCCACCAGGAACGCCCCAGCATCAGGCGCGTCAGCGGTTTTTCCATATAGTTGAGCGGATAGCTCGGGTTCATCATGCCCGCTTTGCCACTACTTTCACCGTAGATCATCTTGTTATCGACCAGCGATTTTTTGAGATCTGCAGAACACTTGGTGCCGCCTGCATAAGCATCATTGGCGTAGCAGTTCAGGAACTCAGTGAACGTTTTAAAGCCCAGCTCGTCATCCTTGTCGTTTTCATAGCGATATTCAATTTTATTCCACAGCCAGACCGACATGTTCTGGTACAGACGTTCCAGATCGACGCTGCTCAGACGCTCACCTTTGCGACCATTGGTACGGAAGTAAAGCTCGTGCTGATACAAACGCTGAATGTTGGTGCCTAAATCCGCCGCCTGCACCATTGCTTTCGCAGTGTCGGCGCTGAGATTCAGTTGCGTATACTGCGGAACAAACATGCCACCGGTTACCGGAACGTTCGTGCCAGGACGGTATTCCAGACAGTTGACCTCGTAGTGATATGTCGGGTCCGTACACTCCTTTAATCCCTTGAAAGTATCCAGAATTTTCTTCTTCGCAGCATCCAGAGATTCTTTTGTTGTGTATTCCGCTTCATCAATAAAGGCATAACGCGTTACCTGTTTGCCCTCAACTTCCTCCTGCCAGCTAGCAACTTCCAGTTTCGGTTTCTTATCAGGTTTGTTATCAATCTGATATTTCCAGGTAACTTTTCCTGTTTGGGAATCAATGGTGTACGGCAGCTCACCTTCCACAACCGGATAACGTTCATAAACCCAGATGCCAGTCGCTCGACGCTGACGAACGCGGTTCGGATACCCTTGCGGATCGTTATTTACTACCGACTTGTTCAGTGCCATCGACAGACCTGCGGCATCCAACAGACGCACAAAACCAGACGCGCTCTCTTCCTTAAGATTGCTCATCACGTTTTCCATGATCAGCACCGATCCACCTTTGTTCAGATAGGCGATCAGATCGGTCACATCCTGCTGAGTCAGCTTCGGTTTGCTGGTATCTGCACGCAGCGGGATTGCATAAGGATCGTTACCCACCTGAGTCACATATTCAAAGCCGTTAAGGATCAGCAGCGGCATTTCCTGCGGATCGAGATCGCCATAGCTACTTAAATGCTCAACAGAGATGCCCGCAAAATCCGGATGGAAGTCGAACGCAGCGCTGTTTCCTGTAACCTGACCATGACGTTTGAAATAGACAGTATCCAGGTTGGTGCCTACGGTCATGCTGGCTTTCGCGTCCGGCGTCCATTTATCGTCGGACAGATAGCGCAGCACGTTCTCCATGAAGTTCTTCATGTCATCCGGGTCGCTGTTGAGCGTACACTGCCCATCTTTATTAACGCCCCCGTTCCAGCTGTAACCGTTCGGGCAACGCAAAATGCTGTTGTAGTGTGGGTTTCCGATAACCATCAGTTTGCCCTCACCGACTTGCCCCAGCGAAATAAACGGCAGGTTGAAAGTGGCGGTATCGCGCGTAACGTTTTCCGGCTCAACAAGAGAAGGCGCTTCCGTAATGTACGCCAGCTCGTTTTTATCCCAGGCGCGTTTTTCGCCAAACGCCAGCCAGTAGTTTTTATCATTACGCGCCATCAGAATCGGGAAGGCCGCGTTGGAGATATTCACCACCGCCTGACCGCGCGCATTACCCGTGCTGCCATAGAAGTTAGTAGAGTCATGGAATACATGGAACTTGCTGACAGATTTGTAGTTCGTATCCACGCCCCACAGCTTGTTGATAACGCCCTGAATCTGGCCGTCATTAACATTGCGCGTCGTCAGCGAGAACCAGCGAGCCTCGTTACAACCGTCGGTTTTCGCACAAATCGCGGTATCGATCTCTTTGGCCTGACCCGTCTTAAACTGCTCGATAAATTCGTTTGGCAGATTAACAACTTGCTCACCTTCATCCAGCGTCGCACCGTTGGATAACGAGAGATTGATAATCTCGTTAATCACGTTGGGATATTCGGCAAAGACCTTGCGTACATCATCCGGAACAACACGGGTATTATTTTGCCCGGTCGTCGAATAGCGATGAATAAGCTGATCGATATTCGCCCCGCGAACTTCATCACCCAGTTCAGTCAGCGCAATGGTCGACTTATTGCCGCGCACTGAACCCAGTTCAAAGGTATCGATACCAAAGGAGATGGTTTCGCCCCAGCTAAAAGAAAATTCACCATTTTCCCCTGTCACGCCACGGCCTGAATTGGTGTAGTAGTTGACGCCAGCAACACCATATCCCTGGCTATCCACCAGGCGACCTTCTGAGAGAATGATTTCCGAAGGTTGATACTGATAAAACTGTTCCGCGTTAGCCGACACGAAGGAGGCGTTTAGATCCGGTTTTGTTCCCGGAGTCGTGACGGGGACTACCGGTGAAGTATGAGTGGATGGCGCTTTATCAGTCGCGGCATTGTTTTCCACCTCTTCATTGACCAGCTTTTTGAACTCTTCCGGTGCCAGATCGATTTGCTTATACAGCGAGTCGAAACGTTTACTCTCGATCACCGAGGAGAACTCCAGGCACACCTGTTCTGTATTCGCCGGGCAACTGTTCATGGAGGTGACCAGCGAGAGCGCATTGCTTTTCTTGTTGTCGGAACCCGCCAGTTCTTGCGCGTCCTCAAGACTAAACGACACTTTTTCAACCGCACGCAGGCTACGCGCAGCTTCTGACTGGGTGTCGAAGGTAGCAATTGTCGTGTTGTTCCCTGCCACACAGGTGACTTTGTCGCCTGGTGTAAAGGTAAAGCCATCGCTGGATTCATCATTACAGGTGATATCACCAGTTACCCGCAGGCTTCCGCCCAGGGTCAGATAACCCGTTTTCGTAGGAACAGGTTCTGGCTCCGGTTCTGGTGTTGGCTCAGGATCAGGTGTCGGTTCCGGCGTAGGTTCTGGGTCCGGCGTTGGCTCAGGCGTCGGCTCCGGGTTTGGTGTTGGATCAGGTTTCACTTCCGGCAAAGACCCTGTTCCAGAATCTACAGGCGGCGTATCGGAGGAAGATCCGGAGCCACCGCCATCACAACCGGCTAACAGGGTTGCACTCAAAATAGCCGCTAAAAGCGATTTCTTATATTTAAATTTCTTATTCATTAATAACGCAAGTGACAAAACAATGTTAAAAAATTCGTAACTGGGAGAAATAGTTTTATGCTTTATCTTCTTTAATAATTTCCTCCATTCTTAAGAAAACGACATCATTGATAGAAAACAGGTGAAATTTATAAGAATAACCCCTATTTGATGTCTGGCTGGCTATTTTTACGAAATTTCAATAAACAAAAAATTAACAACATTTCACAACGCAACTATATAAATTCGTTGGTAGTTTTAACGATTAAGATTGCAAAAGCAACAGATAGAACGGTGTTTGCTCATCAAGCGAACATAATTAATACAGACTTGTTTTGCGTGATAAAAAAAATAGATGTTCTCACGCTCTTAATTATTTAGCAGGTTATCTGAACACAAAACATTATTGCCGCATGGATAATAAAGCGAGAAATAATTTTCAATTAATAAGACAGAATAATGTAAATGAAGCCGGATGATATTAACGATCATCCGGCATTATTGATTTACGAGACCAACATTCCAGTAAACACATACGCCTGCAACAACGTGATAACGCCGATAACGCTGGCAAAAATCAGACTGTGCTTCACGGTGTAGCGGAATAGTTCAGATTCTCGGCCCACCATGCCCGTCGCGGCGCAGGCCACGGCGATAGATTGCGGGGAGATCATCTTGCCAGTTACGCCGCCGCTGGTATTTGCTGCCACCAGCAGAGTGTCAGAGACGTTGATTTGCTGCGCCGTGGTCGATTGCAGTGAACCAAACAGGGCGTTTGAAGAAGTGTCCGAGCCGGTAAGGAATACCCCCAGCCAGCCGAGGAACGGTGAGAAAAACGGGAACATCACGCCTGTACCTGCCAGTACCAGCGCCAGCGTGGTGGACATGCCGGAATAGTTGGTGACGAAGGCGAACGCCAGCACCATGCCAATCGACAATATCGGCCACTTCAGACTAATTAGCGTTTCGGCAAAGACGCCAATCCCTTTCTTGATGCCCACGCCGAGGATGAAGATAGAGATAATCGCCGCAATAAAAATAGCGGTGCCGCCAGCCGAGAGAGGGTCGAATTTAAACACCGCATCCATTGGCGTTGGTTGGGCGACAATGGGTGCCGCTTTCAACACTTGTTGATGCAAATGAGGGATCTGGAAATTAATCACCAGTGAATAAAACGCGCCGCCCGGAGCAAATAACGCTTTAAACGGCTTCATGGTCCAGATGGTGACCAGCACCGTTAAGATTAAAAACGGTGACCACGCACGAATGATTTGCCCCAGACTATATTCTGAAGGCACGGGACCGCCAGAAGATGGCTTATTTACCACCATCGCACCTGCGGATTGCCCCATGCTGATTGCCGTTTCGGTATTTTTCGGCCGCCAGACTTTAAGGAATAAAGCGAGTGAGACGATACTCACCAGCGCCGAAGTAATATCCGGCAGTTCCGGACCAATATAGTTAGAGGTAAAGAACTGAGTGACAGCAAAGCTTCCCCCAGCAACCAGCGCCGCTGGCCACGTCTCTTTCACCCCTTCCAGCCGTCCATCATTGCTACCAGCCAGAACGGCACAAGAACCGACAGGAACGGTAACTGACGTCCGCCATTGCGCCAATGTGGAACGGATCGATTCCCGTTACCTGACCGGCGACCAGAATCGGCACGCCCAACGCACCAAACGCCACTGGCGCAGTGTTGGCAATCAGACACAGCCCCGCCGCGTATAACGGTTTGAAGCCCAGGCCCACCAGCAGCGCACCGGTAATCGCCACCGGCGCACCAAAGCCAGCCGCTCCTTCCAGTAACGCACCAAAGGAGAAACCAATCAGTAACACCTGCAAACGCTGATCGTCGGTGATGGAGATAACCGAGCTGCGGATAATATCGAACTGACCGCTGGCAACGGTTAATTTATAGAGGAACACCGCCGCGACAATAATCCACGCAATAGGCCATAATCCATAAATAAAGCCATAGCCCGCAGCAGCAAAAGCCATATCAATCGGCATTTTAAAGGCGAATATCGCAATCAGGATAGATAAGATAAGGGTTATTGCTCCAGCGACATGTCCTTTCAGACGTAATACCGCGAGTGCAACGAAGAAGAATATTATCGGGATCAGGGCGACCAGAGCGGATAGCCCCAGTCCTCCCATCGGCATATACATTTGGGTCCAGGTAACCATATTGTTCAGTCTCTTATTATCTTTATATGCTTGATATACTTAAGGTTGTAATAAGCAAAAGAGGACTGAACTGTAAAATATAGGCGTTATACTTTACAGCAACAGTACGCCGCTAACGCAATTGCTACCTCTGGCATAACAAGTATATCGGGTAAGGGTTTCTGTTCCGCACACGCAGGCGCAGAGTATCGTTAAGATGTCCATATTGTTGTTATAGGCCCGCTAGTAATGCGCTACGGGTATTTAATATTGTTAAACCCTGATAATCGCTCCGGTTATTTCCGGGATAAATGTACTACCGCAGTTACTATCATAGCCCCGACAATAAAACTTGCCGGGGCTTTTTTTGACGCTATTAATGACTTTCTTTTTCGCGTAAACGCCAGGCGTGTAATAACGGTTCGGTATAGCCGTTTGGCTGTTTCACGCCGAGGAAGATTAAATCGCTGGCAGCTTTAAAAGCACACGAGTTAGCGAAATTCCCCGCCATCGGACGATAAGCCGGATCGTCAGCGTTTTGCTGATCAACCACTTTCGCCATATTCCAGCGACGCCTGCACCTGTTCTTTGGTCAGAATACCGTGACGTAACCAGTTGGCGATATGCTGGCTGGAGATACGCAGCGTTGCGCGGTCTTCATCACGCCTTGTGAATATCCGGCACTTTTGAACAACCAATCCCCTGCTCCACCCAGCGCACCACGTACCCAGAATCCCCTGCACTTATCCAGCTCTTTGTTGGATCTCTTGCGCCGACCAGTTAGCGTTTTCAGCCACCGGAATAGTCAGCAGATCGTCCAGCAGCGGTTCAAATTCAGCATTGAACTCAGTCTGGGCAATGTTGGCTTGCACGCTCTGTACGTTGGTTTGGTGGTAGTGCATCGCATGGAGCGTAGCGGCAGTTGGCGACGGAACCCAGGCTGTGTTTGCCCCGGCACGCAGTTGGTCGCCCTTCTGGCTGTACATGTCTGCCATCAGGTCCGGCATTGCCCACATGCCTTTACCGATTTGCGCTTTACCGCGCAGCCCACAGAACAGGCCGGAAAGCACGTTATTACGCTCGTAGGCTTTGATCCACGGCGTCGATTTCATCTGATTTTTACGCAGCATCGGGCCAGCTTCCATCACCGAATGCATTTCATCGCCGGTACGGTCGAGGAAACCGGTATTGATGAACGCCACGCGGTTGCGTGCCTGAGCGATACAGCTACGCAAGTTCAGCGAGGTCCGACGTTCTTCATCCATAATGCCCATTTTCAGGGTATTCGGTGCCATACCGAGCATTGTCTCAATGCGGGTAAACAGTTTGTTGGCGAACGCCACTTCCTGCGGACCGTGCATTTTCGGTTTCACAATATAGACGCTGCCAGTGCGCGAGTTTTTCTGCACTTTTAAATCATAGAGGGCAATCGCGCCAGTCATGACGCCATCAAGAATGCCTTCCGGGATTTCATTGCCTTCGCTGTCCCAAATCACAGGAATGGTCATCAAATGACCCACGTTGCGGATAAACAGCAGCGAGCGTCCGTGCAGAGAAATTTCAGAGCCATCGGCGGCGGTGTAATGACGATCGTCATTCAGTTTACGCACGATTTGTCGACCGTTTTTCTCCATTTTCTCTTGCAGAGTCCCCTGCATCAGGCCCAGCAGATTGCGGTACAGCAGGATTTTATCTTCCGCATCAACCGCCGCGACCGAATCTTCGCAGTCGAGAATGGTACTGATGGCCGCTTCGACGATAACATCGTTGATGTGCGCCGGATCGTCTTTGCCAATCCGCCCGTTGGCATCAATTTGCAGTTCAATATGCAGGCCGTTATTTTTCAGCAAAATGCAGGTCAGCGCAGCGGCATCGCCACGGTAACCGACAAACTGCGCCGGGGTACGTAACGTGGTTTCTTTACCATTTTTCAACTGGATGCGTAATTGTTTATCGACCACCTTAAACGCCACCACATCCTGATAGCTGCCGTTTTCCAGCGGTAGAGATTCATCGAGGAAACGCCGAACCCAGGCGATAACCTGCTCACCGCGTTGCGGATCGTAGCCGCTGACCATCGCCCCTTCCTGCGGGATGATGTCGCTGCCGTATAACGCATCGTACAGTGAGCCCCAGCGAGCGTTCGCCGCGTTCAGCGCGTAGCGGGCGTTCATTGCCGGAACCACCAGCTGTGGCCCCGCCTGACTGGTGATTTCGCTGTCAATGCCCGTGGTTTCCACCGTCACGCGCTCCGGTTGCGGCACCAGGTAGCCCAGTTCACGCAGGAAAGATTTATAGGCCGCTTTATCTTTTACCGGCCCCGGATTGCTGCGATGCCACTCATCAAGCGCTGCCTGAATGCGATCGCGTTCTGCCAGCAACTGACGATTTTCTGGTGCCAGATCGTGAACGATCTCATCAAAATTGCGCCAGAACGCCGCAGCGTCCAGCCCTGTTCCCGGTAAAACTTCTTCATCCACAAAACGTTTAAAATTGGCGTCAATGCGTAAACGGCCCTGGGTTATGGTTTGACTCATTGTTTATCTCCTCGTTTTCGCTTATTTCGCCAACACCGCTGCTGCCGCTTTCGCGACCTGCGCATCCTGTGCTCCGGTTAAACCAGAAACGCCCACGGCACCAATAATTTGCCCATCAACAACAACCGGTACGCCACCTTCCAGCGACGTCAGTAACGGCGCAGTCACGAACGCGGTACGTCCGTTGTTCACCATCTCTTCATAGCCCTTAGTTTCACGACGCCCCAGCGCGGCGGTACGCGCTTTCTCCTGGGAGATGTAAGCCGCAATCGGCGCGCAATCGTCCATGCGACTTAACGCCAGCAGATGACCGCCGTCATCGGCAACAGCAATGGAAACAGACCAGTTATTTTTCTGCGCCTCTTCCTGACCTGCGGCAATAAATTGCACTCGCCATTTTGCTGGCTAAGAATGACTTTAGTTTTCATTTTTTATTCCTTTTCAGGGCTTGTTCTACAATTTCAATCCAGTGACGCACAGAGGTGACCGGCGCTCGCCAGATGCGTCTGGCAACCAATGTTGGCGGTGACGATCATTTCCGGTTTGCCGCTTTCCAGCGCATTCATTTTGTTATCCCGCAGCTGGCGTGCTCAGATCGGGATGCGTTAACGCATATGTTCCCGCTGAACCGCAGCACAGATGGCTGTCGGGAACGTCCGTTAAGGTAAATCCAAGACGAAGCAACACTTTTTCCACTTCGCCGTTCAGCTTTTGCGCATGTTGTAGGGTACACGGGCAGTGGAAGGCCAGTTTTTTATCGCCGCGAACTGCCAGTTTTTCCAGCGGTTCCTCGCGCAGAAGCTCGACTAAATCGACCGCCAGTTCACTGACTTGACGCGCTTTATCGGCATATAACGCATCGTTTTTCAGCATCTGCCCGTACTCTTTGACAAACGCGCCGCAACCGCTGGCGGTTTGCAAAATTGCCTCGGCACCTGCTTCAATCGCGGGCCACCAGGCATCAATATTATTGCGCGCCCGTGCCAGCCCTTTCTCCTGCGCATTAAGATGATAGTCCACCGCGCCACAACAGCCTGCTTCGTTAGCTGACATGACGCTGATCCCCAGACGATCCAGCACTCGCGCAGTTGCCGCGTTGGTGTTGGGCGAAAGCGTAGGCTGGGCGCAGCCTTCCAGCATTAAAACCCGACGCTTATGGCGCAGCGGCGGACGCGGTTTAGCTTTCACCGTTTCAGCAGGCAGTTTTGCTCTGACCTGTTCCGGTAAAAACGGTCGCAGCACCAGCCCTACCTGCGTCAGCGCACGGAAGACCGCCGGACGCGGCACTACCTGGCGCAATCCTTCGCGCAGCATTCGCTCCGGCAGTGGGCGTTTCACTTTCTGCTCGACAATATCACGCCCGATATCCAGCAAATTGTGATAGCGCACACCAGAAGGACAGGTGGTTTCACAATTGCGGCAAGTGAGGCAGCGATCGAGATGCTCCTGTGTTTTAAGCGTGACTTCGTTGCCTTCCAGCACCTGTTTAATCAGATAGATGCGCCCGCGCGGCCCGTCCAGTTCATCGCCCAGAAGCTGATAGGTTGGGCAGGTTGCGGTACAAAATCCGCAGTGAACACAGGCGCGCAGGATGCTGTCGGCTTCCAGCGCGCGCGCGTTCTGCCGCATCTCTTCAGTTAATTGGGTTTGCATAGCCTGCTCCTCAAAGTTCCGCGTACATGCGACCGGGGTTAAACACGCCGCAAGGGTCGAGCTGCTGTTTAAGCTGCTGGTGATAGCGGAATAAAGGAGCCGATAGCGGGGCAAAGCCACCATCTCCGGCACTAAAGCGGGTCGCATGACCGCCAGCGTTGCGGGCGATGCGATGGATTTGATTGTCCTCGGCTGTCGATTTCAATGGCCAGCGCGCTCCGCCCAGTCGATCAGTTGCTCGCCGGGTAAATCCATCATCGGCGCATCGCTGGGTAATGAAATGCGCCATAAGGTACCTGGTAACGAGAAGAACGGCAGTTGTTGTTCACGCAATTGCTGCCAGAACTGACCCGCAACCTCTTCGCCCCCCAGCAGTTCACGCGCCGCTTTTACCGATCCTTCGCCGCCCTCAAGGCGGATCCACAACGCATTGTCGAAGTAACATAAGCCACTAATGGGTAGCGGCTGGAGTTGCCACTGGGCGATTTCGTTCATGGCTTCTTGCAGGCTGATTTCCCGACGCAGGCTCAGGGAGGCGCGCGGTCGCGGTAACACTTTCATCGAGATTTCAGTGAGCACGCCAAGACAACCGTAGCTTCCGGCCATTAACCGTGAGAGATCGTATCCGGCAACGTTTTTCATCACTTCGCCACCAAAACGCAGATGTTTTCCAGCGCCGGTAATGATGCGCGTGCCGAGGACAAAATCGCGGACCGAACCGCTCCACGGGCGACGCGGCCCCGCCAGCCCGCAGGCGACCATCCCACCCCAGGTGGCTTCTTCACCATAATGCGGCGGCTCGCAGGGAAGCATTTGCCCGGCGCTCTCCAGCGCCGCTTCAATCGCCACCAGCGGCGTTCCGGCACGCGCGGTTATCACCAGCTCGGTCGGGTCGTAATTAACAATGCCGCGATGACAACGCACATCCAGCGTTTGCCCGGTGACAGGGCGACCTAAAAAGGCTTTGCTATTGCTGCCCTGAATCACCAGCGGCGTTTTATCGCTAATTGCCTGATTCACCTGCTCCAGCAGCGCCTGGCTGTAATCACACTCGCGTAGCATCAGAAACGCTCCAGTTCAGGGAAAGGTAAATGACCGTGATGCACATGCATGGCACCAAATTCAGCACAGCGGTGTAGCGTGGGAATGTTTTTCCCAGGGTTCAGCAAACCATCGGGGTCAAACGCCGCCTTGACCGCATGGAAGGTCGTGATTTCATCGCTGTTGAACTGGGCGCACATTTGATTGATTTTTTCTCGCCCGATGCCATGTTCCCCACTGATGCTGCCGCCAACTTCAACGCAGAGTTCGAGGATCTTCCCACCCAGCTCTTCCGCGCGGGCAAATTCACCGGGTTCGTTGGCATCGAAAAGGATTAACGGGTGCATGTTGCCATCTCCGGCATGAAAGACGTTGGCAACACGTAAATCATATTGCTGCGATAAACGGGCAATGCCTTCCAGTACGCCAGGCAGGGCGCGACGCGGGATGGTGCCATCCATGCAGTAGTAATCCGGGGAGATACGTCCTACCGCCGGGAACGCATTTTTGCGACCGGCCCAGAAACGTACGCGCTCTGCTTCGTCCTGTGCCAGACGGACGTCAGTCGCGCCCGCTTTCAACAAGATGTCGTTAACCCGCTCGCAGTCTTCCTGTACGTCAGACTCCACGCCGTCCAGCTCGCATAACAAAATTGCTTCGGCGTCGACGGGATAACCGGCATGAATAAAATCTTCCGCCGCGCGGATCGACAGGTTATCCATCATCTCCAGCCCGCCGGGGATAATGCCATTGGCGATGATGTCACCAACTGCAAGTCCGGCTTTTTCTACCGAGTCAAAGCTGGCTAACAGAACCCGCGCCACGGGCGGCTTCGGCAGCAGTTTTACCGTCACTTCGGTGGTCACGCCGAGCATACCTTCCGATCCGGTGAACAGCGCCAGCAGGTCAAAACCAGGTGAATCCAGCGCGTCCGATCCCAGCGTCAGCGCCTCGCCGTCCAGCGTTTGCACTTCAATTTTCAGCAGGTTATGTACGGTCAGACCATATTTCAGGCAGTGGACGCCGCCGGCATTTTCTGCCACGTTGCCGCCAATGGAACAGGCGATTTGTGAGGAAGGGTCCGGTGCGTAGTAGAGATTATGCGGTGCAACGGCCGGAGATCGCCGTTACGCACGCCTGGCTGCAACGCGCGCGACCAACGGGTTAATGTCGAGGATCTTTAAAGCGCGCCATCACCAACAACACACCTTTTTCCAGCGGCAGCGCGCCACCAGAAAGCCCGGTGCCTGCACCACGGGTCACCACCGGTACACGCAGGCGATGGCAGACAGCAAGAATCGCTGTCACCTGTTCCATTTGCTTAGGCAGAACAACCAGTAATGGACGCGTGCGATACGCGCTCAACCCGTCACACTCGTAAGGAATGATCTCCTCATCGGTATGCAGGATCTCAAGTCCAGGGACATGCTCACGCAGTGCCATCAGTACCGATGTGCGGTCGACATCGGGTAAAGCGCCATCAAGACGCTCTTCGTACAAGATGCTCATGAGTAGGCTTCGCTTTGTTGTGTTGTGTGGCAGCTGATTTTTGCGCGCTGCTTCTGTGAACAGTTATTAAGCGGGCTTTTCGTTTTCGTCTATCTCTTTAGCTACCGGTCAGACCATTTTTTTTCCAGCTCTGTGACCTTGCCTTGGTTAACTCAATGTTAAATTGATGTAACATAATCACTTACGTGATGTGCGTGTTTTGCGAGTTAAGAACAGAAAAATTGGTCCTACCTGTGCACGAGGTCCGGGAATGAAAGATGAACGTCGCCCTATTTGCGAAGTGGTTGCAGAGAGTATCGAACGGTTAATTATCGACGGCGTACTGAAGGTCGGTCAGCCACTTCCCTCGGAACGTCGACTGTGTGAAAAGCTCGGCTTCTCACGCTCCGCACTGCGTGAAGGGCTGACCGTGCTGCGCGGGCGCGGGATTATTGAGACGGCGCAGGGTCGCGATTCTCGTGTCGCACGGCTTAATCGGGTGCAGGACACCAGCCCGCTGATCCATCTGTTCAGTACGCAGCCGCGAACGCTGTACGATCTGCTCGACGTTCGCGCATTACTGGAGGGCGAATCGGCAAGGCTGGCGGCAACGCTGGGAACGCAGGCTGATTTTGTTGTGATAACCCGCTGTTATGAAAAAATGCTCGCCGCCAGTGAGAACAACAAAGAGATTTCGCTGATCGAACATGCGCAGTTGGATCACGCTTTCCATCTCGCCATTTGTCAGGCTTCTCACAATCAGGTGCTGGTGTTTACGCTGCAATCATTGACCGATCTGATGTTTAATTCAGTGTTTGCCAGCGTAAATAATCTCTACCATCGACCACAGCAAAAAAAGCAGATCGATCGCCAGCATGCGAGGATCTACAACGCGGTGTTGCAGCGGCTGCCGCACGTCGCCCAGCGCGCAGCACGCGATCATGTGCGGACCGTGAAAAAGAATCTCCACGATATCGAGCTGGAAGGCCACCATTTGATTCGCTCGGCGGTGCCGCTGGAGATGAACCTGAGTTAGCTGGTATTAAATCTGCTTTTCATACAATCGGTAACGCTTGTACGGCTCCGCCCCAATGCGTTCCAGCATGTTATTCATGCCTGTATTGGTTTCGAGGATCCATGACATCTCCAGCGCATCGATCTTCCGGCGGGCAAACGGATCGCGTAAGGCTTCAATCAATAACAGCGCAATCACCGGGCCGATGCGGCTGAACTGATACTCGTCGCGCACGCCCATCAGCGGTACTCGCGCAGTTCGCACACCGCTGACTTTCAAACGCCACAGCAATTTTGCCCAGCCGAAGGGAAAGAGCGATCCGTTCAGATCGGCAATCGCCTCGTTGATGTTCGGCAAGCCGACAATAAACGCGCAGGGTGCAGAATCAATCTCAGCGATGTAGATCATATCGTCCGGCACCAGATATTTAAGTTGATCGCCCATGGTCGCGAATTCATGTTCGGTAAACGGCACAAATCCCCAGTTGTGCTGCCAGCCAGAGTTGAAAATCTCACGCAGGATCTGCATCTCTTCGGCAAACCGCTGACGATTGATGCAGCGAATGGTCACCTTTTTGCGCACCTGATCCATCAGTTTTTTTAGCGCCGGAGAGAAAGTGAGATCGGTTCGCTGCATCCACCACGCCAGTAAATCAATGCCTTTGTGATAACCCAGTTGTTCAATATGCGCGGCATACCACGGTTTGCCGTGTGGCATCATCGCACAGGGTGGTGTGTCAAAACCTTCAATCAGTAATCCGCTTTCCTGATTGATATTCAGGCTGAAAGGCCCGCTGATCTTACTTGCACCTTGTGACTTCAACCACGCTTCCGCTGCGCCAAACAACGCGGCAAAAACCTGCGGATCATCAATGGCGTCAATCATGCCGAAATGACCGGTATCTTCACCGTAACGCTCACGGTGCAAGGTATCTATTTGCGCGGTAATACGCCCAACTATCTGCCCCGCTTTTTTTGCCACCCACGCCTGCCAGATGATATGGTCCGTCCCCGGATTTTTCGCAGACAAATGCTCGTTGCGTTCTATGAATAAAGGGGGTATCCAGTTTGGATCGTCGGGATAAAGTGATGACGGAAAAGCGATAAATGCCTTAAGGTCATTTTTATTAATTACTTTTTCAATTTTAATCATCAGCAGATCGCATTCCATATCTCTGTGGATAACAAATAATTAACGGTGAAAAACAGGTTGCAACAGCAACGAACGACACCTTAATAATCAACCCAATGAATACAAACAAAGAATAAATAGTATTTATTAATGATTATGATAAGGTTAGAGACTACACAGAAGCGCCTCAATGCCTTTTGTCGATTTAAGGCGACCGGACAAGGCTTCTTCTTAATATATTCATAAATTAAATATCATTCACAATAAAAACAAAAAACTTAAACTCATTATTTAAATCAATGTTCATTTTCACACCGATGAAAATACTATCTCATTTATCTTTTATGCCTATATAATCCACCGCATTATTGTCATTTTATTTTTGATATCCAATTTTTTCGTGGTGTATATGTCTAATAAAATCTTTACGCATTCCCTACCTATGCGCTATGCCGATTTTCCAACGCTGGTTGATGCTTTGGACTACGCCGCTCTGAGTAGCGCCGGAATGAATTTTTATGACAGACGTTGCCAACTTGAAGATCAACTGGAATATCAGACGTTAAAAACGCGTGCCGAAGCTGGTGCGAAGCGGTTGTTATCGCTGAACCTGAAAAAAGGCGAACGCGTGGCGCTGATTGCCGAAACGAGTAGCGGGTTTGTAGAGGCTTTTTTTGCCTGTCAGTATGCTGGCTTAGTCGCCGTCCCGTTGGCGATTCCAATGGGCGTCGGTCAGCGGGATTCCTGGAGCGCCAAACTCCAGGGTTTACTGGCAAGTTGCCAGCCCGCAGCCATTATCACTGGTGATGAGTGGTTGCCACTGGTCAATGCCGCGACGCATAACAACCCCGAATTACATGTTTTAAGCCACGCCTGGTTTAAGGCATTACCGGAAGCCGATGTTGCGCTCCAGCGTCCAGTTCCGAACGATATCGCCTACCTCCAGTACACCTCCGGCAGCACCCGTTTTCCCCGTGGCGTCATTATCACCCATCGCGAAGTGATGGCTAATCTACGTGCTATAAGCCACGATGGCATTAAATTACGCCCTGGCGACCGCTGCGTCTCCTGGCTGCCTTTCTACCATGATATGGGACTGGTCGGCTTTCTCCTGACCCCCGTCGCCACGCAACTTTCAGTAGATTATTTGCGCACTCAGGATTTTGCCATGCGTCCTTTGCAATGGCTTAAATTGATCAGTAAAAATCGCGGCACCGTTTCCGTTGCGCCGCCGTTTGGCTATGAATTGTGCCAACGCCGCGTGAATGAAAAAGATCTCGCTGAACTGGATCTTTCCTGCTGGCGCGTCGCTGGTATTGGTGCTGAGCCGATCTCCGCAGAACAACTCCATCAATTCGATGAATGTTTCCGTCAGGTTAACTTTGACGATAAAACGTTCATGCCGTGCTACGGACTGGCAGAAAATGCGCTGGCTGTCAGCTTCTCTGATGAAGGCTCTGGGGTTGTGGTTAACGAAGTGGATCGCGACATCCTAGAATATCAGGGCAAAGCCGTCGCGCCGGGTGCTGAAACACGCGCCGTATCGACTTTCGTCAACTGCGGCAAAGCGTTGCCGGAACATGGCATTGAAATCCGCAATGAAGCAGGTATGCCGGTCGCGGAACGTGTGGTAGGCCATATTTGCATCTCCGGCCCCAGCCTGATGAGCGGTTACTTTGGCGACCAGGTTTCGCAAGACGAGATTGCCGCGACGGGCTGGTTAGACACCGGCGACCTCGGTTATCTGCTGGACGGTTATCTGTATGTCACCGGACGTATTAAAGATCTGATTATTATTCGTGGCCGTAATATCTGGCCGCAGGATATTGAATATATTGCGGAACAAGAACCGGAAATTCATTCTGGCGATGCGATTGCTTTTGTTACCGCCCAGGAAAAAATCATTTTGCAGATCCAGTGTCGGATCAGCGACGAAGAACGTCGCGGGCAGCTTATCCACGCGCTGGCAGCACGGATCCAAAGCGAATTTGGCGTAACAGCGGCTATCGATCTGTTGCCGCCCCACAGTATTCCCCGAACATCCTCCGGCAAGCCTGCCCGTGCGGAAGCGAAAAAACGTTATCAGAAGGCTTATGCTGCAAGCCTTCATGTGCAGGAATCCCTGGCATGAATCAAACTGTCGCGGTGACGGGCGCTACCGGGTTTATCGGTAAATATATTATCGATAACCTGCTCGCCCGCGGCTTTCACGTTCGCGCATTGACGCGTACTGCCCGCGCTCACGTCAATGATAATCTCACCTGGGTGCGCGGTTCGCTGGAAGATACTCATTCACTTAGCAAGCTGGTTGCCGGAGCCAGCGCAGTGGTCCATTGCGCCGGGCAAGTGCGCGGGCACAAAGAAGAGATTTTCACCCGCTGTAACGTTGACGGCAGCCTGCGCCTGATGCAAGCAGCAAAAGAGAGCTGCTTTTGCCAACGTTTTCTGTTTATCTCTTCGCTGGCGGCGCGCCATCCCGAGCTCTCCTGGTACGCAAATTCCAAACACATCGCCGAACAACGGCTGACTGCAATGGCTGACGAAATTACGCTGGGCGTTTTTCGCCCGACAGCCGTGTATGGTCCCGGCGATAAAGAGTTAAAACCGCTGTTTGACTGGATGCTGCGCGGCCTGCTGCCACGACTTGGTGCACCAGATACACAGCTCTCTTTCCTGCACGTCACCGATTTTGCGCAAGCAGTGGGTCAGTGGTTAAGCGCCGAAACTGTACAGACGCAAACCTATGAATTATGCGATGGCGTCGCTGGCGGCTATGACTGGCAACGCATACAGCAACTTGCCGCCAACGTCCGTTGCGGTTCCGTGCGAATGGTTGGTATTCCTCTGCCGGTACTCACCTGCCTTGCGGATATCAGTACCGCGTTGAGTCGCCTGGCAGGTAAAGAACCTATGCTGACCCGCTCGAAAATTCGTGAATTAACCCACGCCGACTGGTCGGCAAGTAATAACCGTATTTCTGAAGATATTAATTGGTTTCCCGGGATTAGCCTGGAACACGCATTACGCAACGGGCTATTTTGATTGTCTTGTTTAAAGGTGTGTTAACGTTTCTATGGTAAATCGTGAAATAGTAATGGATTACATCCTTTCCTGTTTACAGGATTTGGTCGAAAACGGTGTGGAAATTAAGCCCGACAGCGATCTCGTCAACGATCTTGGCCTGGAATCGATCAAAGTGATGGATCTCTTAATGATGCTGGAAGACAGATTCGATATTTCCATTCCTATTAATATTCTGCTGGATGTCAAAACCCCTGCGCAATTAATGGAAACTCTACTTCCATGGCTGGAGAATAAATAATGGGGCTATACGATAAATATGCGCGCCTTGCTGGCGAGCGTCTGCAATTTAGTGACAACGGGTTAACACCGTTTGGCACCTGTATTGATGAAGTGTATTCCGCCACCGAAGGCCGGATCGGCAATAAAAAAGTGATTCTGGCCGGGACCAATAATTATCTCGGTTTAACCTTTAATCATGATGCCATCAGCGAAGGTCAGGCAGCGTTAGCGGCCCAAGGCACCGGCACCACCGGTTCTCGTATGGCAAACGGCAGTTATGCGCCGCACGGCGTTAGAGAAATTGCCGAGTTTTCAAGCGCCCTACCGCTATCGTTTTTTCAACCGGTTATACCGCTAATTTAGGCGTCATCAGCGCACTTGCCGACCATAACGCCGTGGTGTTACTGGATGCCGACAGCCACGCCAGTATTTATGACGCCTGTTCTCTCGGTGGCGCGGAAATTATTCGTTTCCGCCATAACGATGCTAAAGATCTGGAACGGCGCATGGTTCGCCTCGGTGAACGGGCGAAAGAGGCGATTATCATCGTTGAGGGCATCTACAGCATGCTCGGTGACGTTGCGCCGCTGGCGGAAATTGTTGATATCAAACGTCGTCTCGGTGGTTATTTGATTGTCGATGAAGCGCATTCGTTTGGCGTGTTAGGCGCAACGGGGCGCGGACTGGCTGAAGCTGTCGGCGTTGAAGATGATGTGGATATTATCGTTGGCACCTTCAGTAAAAGTCTGGCCTCGATTGGCGGTTTTGCTGTCGGTTCGGAAGCGATGGAAGTGCTGCGCTACGGCAGCCGCCCGTATATTTTTACCGCCTCTCCTTCTCCGTCCTCCATTGCGACCGTGCGCTCGTCGTTAAGAACTATTGCCACACAACCAGAGCTGCGGCAAAAGCTGATGGATAACGCCAACCATCTGTATGACGGTCTGCAAAAACTGGGTTATGAGTTAAGTTCACATATTAGCCCGGTAGTGCCGGTAATAATCGGTTCGAAAGAGGAAGGTTTACGCATCTGGCGCGAGCTTATTTCGCTGGGCGTTTATGTGAATCTTATCCTGCCACCTGCCGCGCCTGCAGGCATCACGCTGCTGCGCTGTAGCGTAAACGCTGCCCACAGTCGTGAGCAAATCGATGCCATCATTCAGGCATTTGCTACTCTGAAGCAGTAATGTGAGCCCGCCGTGGTGTTGCGCCACGGCGGGTTTAATGTTGTCTGTCATACCAATACACCAGGCTCAACGCCACCAACACAAACGCTACCGGTAAACCGAGCGCGGTAACAGGTGCGCTTAACGCAAATAGCAATCCCAAATTGACCATGATTTGATAGCTGATCCAGGTGAGTAAGCCAACGATGACGCCTACAGCGAGACGGCTACCCATCCCTGGCGAGCGCGGGGCGCTAAAGGTAAACGGCACAGCCAGCAAAATCATCGCCAGGGTCAGGATCGGTTGCCCCAGTTTTTCCCACAGTGCAAGGCGGTATTCGCTGCTGGGTTGCCCGGTTTCCTGCAAATAATGGATGTAATGATTAAGCTGACGGACAGAAAAAGTATTCCCCGGCATCGATAACTCATCAAGATCCATACTGGTGAAGGCCGATTGCCAGGCAAGATTATCTGATGTTTCCAGCGTTTCTTTACCGTTAAGCCATTTTTTATGATTCACACCATGCAGGATCCACGTTTTGTCGTCTTTAATGGTGGCACTGCGTGCATAAATGTAGGATTCGAGCGAGAGATCGTCACGATAATGAAAAATCTCCACGCCCACAGGCTGGCCCTGTTCATTCAGCGATTTCACCGTCACAAATTCATTGCCGCGCCTGGCCCACAGCATATTGCCGGTAATGTCATCGTCCTCCCCCAACGCGGTGGCGGTCGATTTGATTTGCAGCGCCTGTTGCTGCAATGGCGACGCCACCCACTCATCTATCGCGCCTAACGAAACAGTCCACAATATCCCGGCAACCAGCGCCACCAGTGCAATACGGAAGATAGAAAACCCCGTGCTGCGAATGGCGGTAAGCTCACTGTTTTTCGATAACTGCCCCAGGCCAACAATCCCTCCCAATAAGGCGATAAACGGCGAAAGTTCGACCAGTGTGCGCGGTAAGGTCATTAGCACCACCAGCACCGCCTGAGTCCAGCGATAACCGCCCGAGCTGACATCATCCAGTTCGTTAATCAAGTTGAAGGTGGTAAAAAGCGGCAGCAATAGCCCTGCGGCGGCGGCAAAACCGAGAAAGAGATGACGGATTAAATAGCGACTGAAAACATTCATCGGGAAAATTTCTGCAGCAAAGAGAAGTCGCGTGCGACCAGCATCAGCAGGCCCATTAGCATGAGTCCGGGCACTAACCACAAACCAGGAATGAGGGGAATCGCGCCGTTAGCCACCAGCGTACGGCAGACGTCGCCGCCATAAAAAATGGCAATAAACAGCAACGTCAGTGGCAATAACGTTGAAAATCGCCCTTGCCGCGGTTTTACCCGACTTAATGAAATGGCCAGCAGCGCCATCAACAATGCGGTCAGGCCACGGCTTTGTCGCCATTGCAGTTCGGCATGATCGGCAGGAAAGGCGGAGCGCGCCAGCTCCGTGACCGATTTTGCTTTGCGTTTGACGTTAGGGCTTTGATCCAGCGGATTCAGATGTAATTGCAGATTACGGTAGATCTGTTCGTTGTCGTCACGCCCCTGATGATCGAGAAGATAGGCAGTGCCGTTGTGCAACATAACGGTCGGTTTCTCGGGTGATGGGTCAACCACATCAACCGAACGGGCGCGGAAAATGCGGGTTCGATTGGCAGTAGAAGTATAAATCAGCGCGTCAGTCAGGCGATTATTATCCTGATCAACCGTCTGCGAAAGGATCATTCGTCCGTTATCGTTAGTGTTAAATTTCTTTGCCCGCAACTGGCGAACATCCAGCTCCGACTGCGACTGCTGCTCCAGTTGATAAATCTGCGTATAAGCCCACGGACGACCATACATCGACAGAAGGGTGACAAAAATACTTAGCGGTATCGCCAGATAAAGAACGGCTTTGTACAAGCGTCCCGGACTGCCCCCCGCCGCAGAGATAGCGGTAATTTCCGAGTCGGTATACATCTGCCCTAGCGTCACGCCAACTGACACATACAGACCAACAGGTAACAACATCTCCAGTGCAATCAGCACTTTGTAGAAAACGATATCCAGCACAACATCAAGAGCTAATGTCCCATTTGCCGCTTCGGTCAGATAACGCTGTGCGGAGTAGCTGGCGAAAATAAAGATCAGAAAACCGACGATAATCAGCACCAGACGGCGCGTACCACGCATGATGTAGTGTTCAACCAGCTTCATCTCACTAACGCCCTCAATCCTTTGAATTTTTTATTCATTGATCAGTTTCTGCGCCAGCGCAATGACATGATCTACCTCTTCCGGCGTCAGGCTGCCGTCCTTTGCCCACTGAATTTGCCCGGCTTTATTCAGCACCAGAATGGTTGAACTCTGCTCCGGCAAGCGCCAGGCAACGCGTCCCTGTCCATTGCCGTCAATAATGAATTGCGCCCACGGATAGCGGCGTTTATTTTTTTCGATTTTGCCAACAACAAAATAGCCAGTACCAAAGATGGCATCATCGGTGTTCACAATGGTGGTGGGCTGAAAACGATCCTGCGGAAAGTTTGCCGCTTCAACCGCTTTAATTAACAGTGAGTTCTTTTTCTTCGCCGACTTACGCCCGGCGATATACTGAATAATGCGGACTTTTCCCGCTAATTGTGTGCTGTTCCACTTTTGGTAGTGAATTTCGTCGTCGCTATTCAGAAGCAGCTCGCCGCCTTCCTGGATATAAACAGGGGTAACCGTTTTGCCAGTGACGAAATTGTGTGCCTGCACACCCGGGGCTAAAAGCATGATAATCAGCGCAATAATCAAACGAGATGACATCATTGCTCCGGTTATAGCGGAAAACGCGAAATCAGCAGCTCTAAGCGCTGGCGAATATCGCTATCCAGCGCCACCGGTGCATCATACGACTGGCGGTTTTCCATATCATCCGCCACCATGTCGTCGTGTTTATCTCCCATCAGGCCATTAATGGCGGCGAGGAAACGGGAAATCTGTAACGCCTCTTTATTTTCAGGATCAAGCGATCTTAAGGTGTCGTAATAAGAAACCTGTTGGCTGATGATTTTTCGCACATCATGAAATTCCCTGCCGGTTAGTCGCGGTTTGGCAATAATCTCTTTCAGGGTATGCATTTGCTTTTGCCGATAGGCAATAAAACCGCTTACGCTTTCTAACTGGCTATGGCGTAATGAATAGTTCACCAACGACCAGACCGGAGAGCTTAAATAAATCCGTAACAGGTTGCCGTAATACGACACAATATTTTTCTTACCGTTACGAAAGCCGTCCTGAAAACGCCCCAGAAAAACGGTCGTTTTGCCGAATAAAAATCCGGCCTGATGCTTCTTTAAATACAGCCGTTGCGCAAAACGCGGAGGTGCTTGTAGCGCCGCTCGCATGTATTTAAATTGTTTGCGCTCATCAGCAGTCAGCTCATCGCCTTTGGCTTGTTTGCGAACTAAACGCAGTAATTCCTGACGATCAACGCCATTGAGCCAGAATTGCAGGCATAACGCGTAATTATCATGAATGATTTCGGTGGTACAACTTAGTGCAATAGTCGGCGGCAAACTAACCTGTGCATCAACGACATCATCTTCTTCAATCGCAACAAATAGACGCTCGCTCGCCTCAAGCGGGAAATATTTTCTCATCATCAGGATTTCTCTCCGGCTGCGTTATAAAGCAAGGAATGGCGCTGAAAAATGCCTTTAAGGTTGGAATTAACGAGAGCGCCACGTCCAGACATTCCCACCGAAGTAAGCAAACGCTGCCCCAGCACCCAAACAGATGACAGAACATGAACAGCAATACGATGTAGCCGATTGAGGCGATGGTTTGCGCCACGAGAAAAGCGCGCTGTTTTCCCGCCATCAATAGCAATGACTCCTGAGGGAAGCCCAGCATCGAAATCACAATTGCGCCCAGCATCACCTGAATCAGGTCATACGCTTCGAGATACTTAACGCCAAACACCAGCGAAATGAGCGGCTTGCCGACGATAAACACCGCGAGCGCCACCAGAATACCGATTCCGCCCGCCAGTAAACCGGACTTCACACCTAACAACCACGGTCTGGTGGTGCGCGGATCTAAACGCATCACCTCTGGGTAAAAACTTTTACCCAGCAAACCCGCTGGCGTTCCGGCGGCGTCGAAGAATGTCATGGCGATTTTAAATAACCCGGCGGCAGCGGGTCCTAACACGATCCCCACCAGCACTGTGCTGCACGAGTTACGCGCCGACCAGATGGAGTGGGCAATGTTGGTTGACCAGACAAAACTCCACGCGCCTTTGATGTGTCGGGCAGACTCAAACAGATTCAATTTGAAGGCATTATGGATATTTCGGCGGCGTAATTCGCGCGCGGCAAACCACCAGTACATGGTGCCGCCAACCAGATTCGACACGTACCGAGGCAATAACAAAACCCGCAAAACCAAAGTCAAAATACCAGGCTACGACGCTCCCGCTGCGCGCAGAAAGGTTTCGTCGCCTGCTGTACAGCAATTAAATCGAAGCGATCTACCGCACGCAGATGCCGGTCGGCGTGGAGGAAGCCATTGAAGGAATGAGCGTGCAATAGAGCGCTGCCAATAAAACTTTGGTCATCCAGACCTAATGAATGGGAAAGAATGGCAGGCATGCCACCGACAATCCCACCGCGCCGCTGACGATATCCAGCGAAGGAAAATGAGACGACATTGCGGAATTGCTGCGGATTATTTGAAGTTGGCTGGTGTTCCGTACTGAACCACCAGTTGCCATCTGAAACTAATAAAATCGCTGATCGACTTGGCGTACGTTGCACAATCACCAGTACGCCAAACATGGCGGAGCGTCATCCCTTTACCGGCGGCTACACGAGCGCCAACAGCCCCAGCAAGGCGCTCACGACATTACTGGAGCCTAACCAGGCGCTATTGCGAATAATGGTGCGAAAACGCGCCATCTGCAAACCAATGTTTGATGTTAAAACCCGCCAATTCAGCCTGACCTTATCGTTGATAGTAAAAAGTATCCCGCCAGCCTTAAGTTAAACTTCGGCGGTCAGAAACGATGGCAACCAGAGAAACCGCCTTCTGTGCCTGTTCCAGCACTTCGCTGTAGGGCGCTCTGGAATCAATCTCAAGAATTTTTGTGCCGTTATAGCCAATCTTCGACATGACACCGATTTTGTCCTGCAGCTCGGCATAGTCATGGTCAGGCTTGCGGGAGATGGCAGTCTCAATATCAATGCCCAGGCGAATAATTAATTCCGGGCGATATTGCGCCATTTGTTGGTATAAACGCCGTTCGCGCTGCGCCAGAAACATGCTGATTTTCCCGGTCGCACGTTCGACGCCAATCCCCGGTCCGTCATAATAAAAGCCCGAAATTTCAGCCTGCGGGAAGCGATCGCTGACCAC
>SCPN01000365.1_pt1 | contig 77187 bp, 113 predicted proteins | sample 6106831 | NCBI WGS metagenome assembly SCPN01 (sample SAMN10720447, study PRJNA508395) | human gut metagenome | isolation source: Participant 1, 0 month
CCTTGTACAAGATCAACACCCGTTTTAACAGATCGATCTCTTTCTGAGTTTCCTCCTTCTGCTACGACTTTATGTCCCAGATTCTGCATGACTGCGACAATATTTTGTATAATAGTGCGATCTGGTCATCATAGCAGATTCCATTTAGCAAAGAGCGATCCAGTTTGATCGTTGAAAATGGCAGTTTTAATACCGTATTTAGATTCGCATACCCTGATCCAAAATCGTCCAGACAGATTTGAATTCCTGATTTTCTGAAATCTGCGATCGTCTGATATAATGCTTCAATATACTCTGTAGCAACCGTTTCTGTGATCTCAAATTGAAAATACGAAAATGATATGTCAAACTCTTCGATCGTACGGGAGCAGTTTTTGCTATATCCTGGTTTTAATAATTCCAATGGAGACAGATTATACTTTATACTTTCAATCTTTTCCATGATCTGTGGATGCTCTTTTATGAACTTACATACCTTTCGGAATTGAAGATACCCAAGCTTTGTGATCTGTCCATGTTTCTCTGCAATTCCAATAAAACTTCTGGTGAGATCATTCCAAGTGATGGATGTCTCAATCGGCTTAATGCTTCCATTGTACGGTATCTTTTTTCTTTTTAGATCATACAGTGGCTGATAATATACTTCAAAAAGATCCCTTTCGATCGCTGTCGCCATATATTTTTAACTTCCTGTTCATAAAGAAATCCTTCTTTGTATGTTGATCATTCTGGATCAGTATCGTTCTGTCTGATTTCGGTTTTAACTGTACCAGATATTCCAGATAATCGATCAATAAGTCTATCTCTTTCATTTCTTGAACGTTGATGATACCATATCGCAGCGGAAAAAGTAATCCGTTCCCCTTTTACTTTAAAAGGCCGTTCGAATAGTTGCATGATTGCATCTTTATTCATTTCATAATTCATCAAGGACGATGTGAACACAAAAACGATTTCCATGAATCCTGAAAACATGATTTGTTTCATTGATCTTGTGAAGGTATTCTGCGATCTGGATCAGCAATTCATCACCTATTGTAACTCCATATAACTTATTAACTTGTTTTAGTTTCCACAGATCGATCATAAGCAGATGAAGTTCTCTCTTTCTCTTGATCTGCTCTGGAAACCATCGCCTGAAATATCCTTTAGGAATACGATCCGGTCAGACTGTCTATATATAACTGTGGATTATAAAGTGCCCAAAACAAGATCGTAATCCCTAGAGACAATCCAAATCCTGTCATTAACACAGATTGAAATTTCATCTGCACCGTGACACAGACCAATGCAACTCAGGAATTCCTTGATCGCCCGAAGCTCATTCTTCTGATATTCTTCCTGATTGATAAAGCAATTTATAATGACAACAGCTATACAGATTAATGTAAAAATATATGTTACCAAATATGCTTTTCCATGAACATACTGCCCTGTGCATTACAATAGAAAAACTGTTTATGAAAACATTGGTCACGATAGCTAGTTCCATACACAGTATCGGTACTGCCATGATCTTTACGTTTCTTGTTCTTATATCTTCATTACAGTGTCTTAATGCCTGTGTATAATTAAAGAAAATATATACAACGATCATCTGCAGGATATAAAGCATTGTGGAAAAAAAGATCATCCATGAATTATAAGCAGGATTACTTTTTACCAATAGTATGGAGCTTAACAGATCAAATGTGATATCAAATATTCCTGCAATAATTAAGAACCAGAATGTTCTTCCACTGATATTATTCAGTTTTATAACGCTGAAAATGAATCAACAGAAATATTAAAAATACAAGTCCTGCGATCAAAAAATCTATATTATAATCTGTCATTTATATTTCTCCTCTTTTTGTTACAATACATATCCTGATCGGCCTCATATTTCCAATCACTGATCTTCTTCTGTTTTCCTTCTGTATCTTTTAAGAAACTTACCCCTCTTGCAATTGAAAGATAATATCTGTTATTTCTATTATACTTTTATGATCTCTTGATCCATTTGTTTCAATAATTCATCCATATTCTCTATTGAATCAAAAAATAAGCACACCAAATTCATCCCCGCCGATCCTGTAACATTTTCCATATGTTGCAAATACATTTTATACATAGCGCCGCAGAAATGATCAGTTCGTCCCCTGCATTATGTCCATAAAGATCGTTTGTATTTTTAATCCATCTACATCCATAAAGATCAATGCAGCATTATCGTAATCTTGTGCGTGATCCTCAATGTCTTGAAGCTGTTCCTCGAATGCAGTCCTGTTATTAATACCTGTCATACGATCTTCTTTTAGAAGTCTTTCATAAACTTCAAGCTCAGATCTTGTTTTCGCCTGTTCAACAAGATTTACAAAAATACTAGTTAATAACAACTGTTCAAAGATCAAAACACCCACTTCAAAATGGTTCCATAAAAGGAATCTCAAGTTTCCAGTACATGCATAATGATAATACCCTGCAACGGCCATGATCCCAAATGCATTCATAATGATCTTAAGTTCGCTATCTTTTGTTCTTCGGTATTCTTCTATCATCAAAACAACAATGGTTATTACTGCAATGAACAAGAGCACATGTGTTACGAACAGCATATGGACCATATGGATTTTCAAACATTTGTTTAAAATTCCCTGAATCAACGCATTCGCATAAAATAACAAATTGATCACATCTAAGACTTTATATTTTTCAAACTTCAGTGTATTTTTTACAAAATGAACCATCGGTACTGACATTAGCATAAATGCATAAAAGAAATCATTCCTGTCAGTGCCGGAAATGATGTATATTCCTGTGCTAATGCTGAATCTGACAAAACCAGATCCCACTTAGTGCCAGAAATGCTGCTATGTTTAAGAATCTGGTGCTGTTTAATTTAAAATGCTTCAGATAAATTCCAGTGATCAACGCTACAAAACTTAAGAAAAACATGATCGCGATCATCACGATACCGACTATTTCCTGTTGAACATGAAATCCCATAACTACATCCCCACGTCCAACTAAAATATCATCAAGGTCATAGATTCCGTTGCTTCCGTTCTGATATATGATCTTGATAACGGTTCCTTTTTTCCCTGTTCTGGGATTCTCGCATCGCAGCAATTTAGATTTCATTTGATCATTGCGATGAAAATTAGAATCACTGTATTGATAGATCAACTGATCTCCAGCATAAATTCTGACAGAATATTTTGCTGCCTTTGTTGTCATCAGATATCCTTTGTATTTCTGGGCAATCGTATCATTATATAGTACAAGTTTTCCTTGCGGATCTGCCTTTATCTTCTGATTTAGATCTACTTGCACTTTTTATTATCTTGTATTCGATACCACCCAATTGTCTCTGTTAATTTTCCTTTTGTATTCTTTACCTCTTTTTTATGATCGCTATGCAGAGTAACGTCATGACAACGATCACACAACAGAGCAATATTCCTTCTGTTAACTGAATTATTTTTTTCTTTTTATTCATATATTTTCCTTCTCTTTTAAATTTCCAATATATTCATTATAAAGAAAAAAATGACCTCTGACAATCTATTTAGAGATTATCCTGAGGTCATTTTTATGATTTCATTTTTTTCAGTTATTTTTGTTCTTCAGAAAACCGTTTTTGCTCTTACGACTTCCTCTACATGTTTTGCTACGGTTGTACAACATCCTCCAACTGCACTTGCTCCAGATTTCATATAATTGTATGCGTATTGTTCAAATGACAAGGCTGACTGTTTGCCAAACCAGACTTTCTTCACTGCATCGTATTCTTCCCCGCTGTTTGGGTAAACTCCGATCGGAATATCACAGTTTTCTTTGATCTTATGGATCAATCCTGTGATATATTCTGGTTTTGTACAGTTGACACCGATCATTTTAAATGGGGATATCCTTTTGCAAATGTTGTTGCACATTCTGCGATCGGTGTTCCTTCGCAGATAATATTTTCACTTAGACATGAGAAACTGATCCAGTAATCATATCCATATTCTTCAGCAATTTCTGCCTCAACTTTAGCTTCTTTTAGAGATGGTACTGTTTCAAATAAAATGATATCTGCTCCTGCTTTGAAGTAATTTTTGTGAACCTGTTTGATCAGTTCTGGCTGTTCCGCTAAGATCTTAGCTGTCCACAACTTGGAATTCAGAGACCCCCTATTTTCAAGTGGTGTGGACATAGAGTCATCAATGACCATGATCTTATTTTCTTTGATGATATTTTCAATAGAATTAAAGATCAATATGACAATGACATAAACTGCACTTAACAAGTCGGTTGCCGCCCATAAAAGATCGGCCTTGATATTATAAAATAATAAGAAATATTGTATTATGCATTTCTTACGTTAATATTTGACAACATTTTATTTTTGTGCTAAAATACGAACATAATTGAACGTGGATCGTGACTATTATATGAATAGGCGAGACTAGAATTTATGATAAGGTTATTTTTATACCCTTATTATATTTTCTGGTCTCTTTTTTTTTGGAGGATACAAGTATGAAGAAAAACACTACATAAAGAAAGTGCTCAATAATAATGTAGTATTTTCGAAAAACAAAGATGGAAAAGATATTATTTTAACTGGCTTAGGATTAGGCTTTCAAAAGAAAAAAGGAGAATTTGTTGATGAAAATAAAATTGAGCATATTTTTAAAATTGAAAGCGATGATATCAACACAAAATTATCCGCATTATTAGAACAGATTCCTATTGATTACTTCTATATTGCAGATTGCATCAAAAACTAGCCGAAGATGATCTTAACAAAGAGTTAAGTGATAATATCTATGTTACACTTTGTGATCATATTTATTATGCCGTTGAGAGATATCATAAGGGCTTGATCTTCCAAAACCAGCTGGTCTGGGAAATTAGGCGTTTTATCCTGAAGAGTATCAGGTTGCCAAAAATCAATTGCTATTGTCAATGATGCTTTAAATATTTCACTTTCTGAAGATGAAGCAAGCTTTATTGCGTTACATATCATTAATGCTGAGATCAACGGAAAGAACTTCAATCTGTTATTGAAATGACCAAACTAATAAAAGATATTTGTAACATCGTTCAATATGAATTTAACATAGCATTTGATGAGGAATCTTTAACTTATACCCGGCTTATTCTTCATTTAAAATTCTTTTCACAACGATTACTGCTTCATGAAAATGTTATGGAAGAAGCTAATTTTCTTTATGAGCAAGTAGAGCAAAATATGTCAGAAGCTTTTTTATGTGCTAAGAAAATCTCTACTTATATTAAAAAAAGCTATGAATACGAAATATCAAAAAGTGAAATTGTTTATCTGACAATCCATATTCAACGACTTTTAACACAAGGGCAAAATTATAAGTTTCCTTATGTACCTAAGATTGTGACTACTTCGAGTAGGCAAGACTTAAGATAAATTTTAAATCTTAAGGAGGAAAAGAAAATGACTAACAAACAACTCGCAGAAGAAATTTTGCAAAAAGTAGGAGGTAAGAAAAATATTAATTCTTACTCACTGCTCCACAAGGCTTCGCTTTGATCTTAAAGATAAAAATTCTATTGACAAAGCTGCCTTAGAAAGAACCGATGGCATATTACAGGTAATGGAAGTTGCCGGGCAAACACAGGTTGTAATTGGTTCAAATGTTCAATATGTATACGATGAACTTGCCACATTACTCCCACAAGGTAATACATCTTCTGAAAAATCAGACGGTAAAAAAAAGGGAGTCTTCGGATCTGCTCTAGAACTAATCTCAAGCTTATTTACTCCGCTGATTGATGTGTTAATCGGTGCAGGTATACTAAAGGGGCTTTTAAGTATCCTTACAGCTACCAATTTATTAACTGACGCAAGTGGTACCTATCAGATTTTAAATGCAGCCGCTGACAGGTTGTATTATTTTTACCAATTGTTATTGCAATCACATGCTCTAAGAAATTAAAAACAAATATGTTTGTTTCTGTAACAATTGCTGGTGCGCTATTATACCCAAATTTAACTGCATTATATGATGCAGGAACTGCAATTACTTTTTAGGAATTCCCGTTCATTTGACTGCATTTAAGAGCAGTGTATTTCCAATTATTTTTGCTATTGTGTTGCTATCTTTTGTAGAGAAAGGACTAAAAAGATTATTCCTGATTCTATTAGAAGCCGAATTGCTCCTTTTTCTCATTACTGATCGTAGTTCCAGTAACAATTGTTATTTTGGACCTTTAGGATCTATGTTAAGTGATACAATCGCTAACTTTTATATGAGTCTTTACAAATTTAATCCAACAATTGCTGGTGGTTTCATTGGTGCAATCGCTCAGGTATTAGTAATTTTGGTATTCACTGGGACTGTTCCCTATTATCTTCTCAATATCGAGAAATTTGGATTTGATACAATTTTAGCTGTTTTGGACCAAGTATCATCGCTCAGTCTGGTGCTGCATTTGGTGTATGGTTAAAGACAAAAGATAAACGTTTAAAACAGATTGCATCCCCTGCAGCTATTATGGGATTCTTTGGTATTTGAGAACCTGCGATTTATGGAATCACTTTAAAATATCGTAAAGCATTTGCATGTGCTGTTATCGGTGGTGGTATCGGTGGTGCGATTGCTGGGTCTTGCGGTGCTCGTGCTATGGCTGTCGCTGTTGCTGCAGTTCCAACCTTCCCTGCTTACTTTGGAACGGGATTTACTGGATTTATCATTGCTTACTTTGGAGCATTCTTAATTTCAGCTGTCTTAACTTATTTTGTAGGATTTAATGATTCCATGATCCCTGAATCTGAACGTTATGATGCAAAAGGAACTGTTACACCTGTTGCATCTTCTATTGAAAACAATGGGGCTATTGCAATGAAATTCTACAGCCCTGCTGATGGAAACGTTGTACCTTTAACAGAAGTATCTGATCAGGCCTTTTCTTCAGAAGCTTTAGGAAAAGGAATTGCTGTAAAACCAATCAATGGAACAATTGTTTCACCGATTGCTGGAACCGTTTCTGCTGTATATCCAACAGCTCATGCATATGGAATTAAAGGAAATAATAACGAAGAAATCCTGGTTCACATCGGAATTGATACTGTAAAATTAGAAGGTAAATATTTTACACCAAATGTAAAACAAATGATATTGTAATGCCTGGAGATCTTCTGGCAACGATTGAATTAGATAAGATCATTGAAGCTGGTTATGATCCAACCGTTATGGTTATTGATACAGCTGACAGTTCCAAACGAAATGTTACATTATTAGCAAAAATACGGTTCATGCAAAAGACGATCTTGTCCTAATTGAATCTATATAAGGAAGTGATATCATGTTACAAACAACAACGATGCCTTTATCGAAAGGCTCCCTACATTCATGTACTTTTAAAAGAATTCCTGATGAAACACGTTTTCACGTTGTTGATCCTAACGTGATCCAAAGGTAGAATCTTCTGGAAAATATATTCTTACATATAAAGAACCTGATACAACCTATTTGAATATTCATGAATTAAGAAAAGAGATGGGATCTCCAAACCTTGATCTGTGTACTGAGGAAATCGAAGAAATTCCATATCTTGTTTCATTATCTGACCGGAAAATTCCGATTACTTTTTCCGAATTCCAAATAAGGAAAAACAATCTGCCATCGTGTTTATTCATGGTGGCGGGTATATTGGGGCAGCACTTTGGTCTTACAAAATCAATGCCGTTTTCTTGCTGAGCAGTCTGGTGCAACTGTAATCTCCATTGATTATCGTCTAGCACCTGAAGCTCCATTCCCAGCTGCTTTTGATGATTGTAAAGATGTGGTCAAATGGTTAGTACATCATGCTGATTACTGGAATATTGATCCTAATAACCTTTCTATCGCTGGTGAAAGTGCTGGTGGTGCTCTGGCTGTTTCCTGCGGTTTATCTGAAGTTGGAAAATACTTAAAACTTGTGATTCCTATTTATGGAGCTTTGGATGTATGTTCCGCTTCTGATCTTGATTATTGGGATTATGATCTATACAACGTGATTCCTGAACATAAAAATATGTTATCACTCGTTTAAATCGTTTTCGAAATTTAAATGGTACATTACAAAACTTATATCTTAATGATATTTCAGATGCAAAAATCCTATGGCATCTCCTTTGTATGCCACAGATTTATCAAACCTTTCTAATGTATTAATGATTGAAGCAGAATATGATTATTTTCGATTATCTAATGATCTGTTTGCCGAACATCTATGGAATGCTGATATTCCTTGTGAAGTTATCCGCTATCAGGGAATGGATCACGGATTTTATGACAGACTTGGATATTGTGAACAGACAAAAGACTGTATTCTTGAGATTGCAAAACATATAAAATAATATATTGATACCAAACAGAAATGAATTCTTGGTTCGTAAGAATTCATTTCTGTTTTGTCTACATTTTCCAATTTATATGTGTTACAATTGATTCTTGTATTCTACATGAAGAAAGGAAAATAAAGATGAATAATAATAAAGAATTCTTGGCAACCGAACCCATCGGAAAGTTACTGCTAAGACTTGCGATCCCGACTTTGGCAGCGCAGATGATCAATATGCTTTACAACATTGTTGACCGCATTTATATCGGACATATTCCAGGAAGCGGTGCTTTGGCTTTAACTGGAGTTGGAGTTTGTATGCCCTGATCATGATTATCTCAGCATTTGCTGCTCTCGTTGGAAATGGTGGTGCACCTCGTGCTTCGATTTTGATGGGAAGAAAGATCTTGATTCTGCTGAAAATATTCTTGGAAATTGTTTTACGATGCAGATCATTATCTCTGTGATCTTAACTTTGATCATGTTTTTGGCAACCGTACATTTTGATGGCATTTGGCGCCAGTGAAAACACGATTGAATATGCAGTCAGCTACATGAATATTTATTCTCTTGGCACGATTTTTGTACAGTTAACACTTGGAATGAATGCATTTATCACTGCGCAAGGATTTGCGAAAACTTGTATGTATTCTGTTTTGATCGGAGCCGTGATCAATATCATATTGGATCCGATTTTTATCTTCGCATGCCATATGGGCGTTCGTGGTGCCGCACTGGCTACAATTATTTCTCAGGCTTGTTCTTGCATCTGGGTATTGAGTTTCTTATTTGGGACAAGATCGACACTTCGTATCAAGAAACAAAACCTGGCACTGAAAGCTCCTGTGATCCTGCCTTGTCTGGCTCTTGGTCTTTCTTTGTTTATCATGCAGGCGAGCGAGAGTATCATCTCTGTGTGCTTTAACTCTTCTTTGCTTAAATACGGTGGGGATGTGGCTGTTGGTGCAATGACGATCCTGACCAGTGTAATGCAGTTTGCGATGCTGCCTCTTCAGGGACTTGGACAGGGTGCACAGCCGATCATGAGCTATAATTATGGTGCAAAGAATACGGATCGTGTAAAGGGTACTTTCTTCCTCTTGTTAAAGGCAAGTTTAACTTACTCTATCATCTTATGGGGACTCGTCATGTTATTCCCTCAAGTGTTTGCTGGTATTTTTACTTCAAATCCAGCTCTTGTTATATTTACAAAGAAGGCTCTTCGTGTGTTTACATGGCAGTTATGTTTATGTTTGGAATTCAGATTTCCTGCCAGATGGCATTTAACTCTCTTGGAAAAGCAATTTCTTCTATTATAGTTGCGGTCATGAGGAAATTTGTACTTTTAATTCCTTTGATCTATATCATGCCTCATATTTTTACAACAGATCAGACCATGGCTGTTTATATGGCGGAACCTGTTGCTGATTTTATTGCAGTAACATTTACAGCGATCTTGTTTTCTGTACAATTTAAGAAAGCTCTTGCTGCGATCCGTTTGAACTAAAAGAAAAGTCTGGAAAATTCTAATACTTTTCCAGACTTTTCTTTTTATCATAGGGCCATAGACGAAAGAGTCTTAATCTCTCTTTAATTTCACTGCCACACCTTTTTTTTCATGAACTGCTTCTGCGATCAATTCTGCCTGTAATCCATCGTTTCCATCAGCTATAAATGGAAGATCATTCTGTAAACAGTAAATAAAATCGTTAATTGGTTCAATTCCAAATCCACTTGGCCGTCCACAGTTATTTAAGATGAAATAAAGAGTTTGGTGTGCGTAATTTGCTATTGTTATAGATTTCTACTCCACGATTCTGAGAGTCAATCCTAAACATTGCATTTTCGCACAGGATCTGTGTTCTTCCATCATTATTTTTTGCGAATCCTTTTGGTAAGATCCAAGAATTTTCTACTGTCCAGTAGCATCCATTTTCCATTTTCAGTGTTGCCTGGATAGAGTCGTATGTATCAACTCCTCTTGCTTTTAACACTCTCCTTGTTCCTACTGCGTATACTTCTTCTACTTCGCATCCCATATACCAACGAACCTGATCATAACAATGTGTTCCTAAGAAATGTACAGGGCTTGATTTGTCTGCCCAGTTGAACCATTCTGTTGGAACATCAATGATATCATCCATGCACATATATCCACGGATTGGTGCTCCTGATTCTTCGTTCTGAAGTTCATTTCGTACATTGATCGCCGCTGGATCCCATCTCTTATGATAGTCGACCGCAACTCTTACATTGTATTTTTCAGCTTCTGCTAAAATTTTCTTTGCATCTTCTGATGTTGTTGCTAATGGCTTCTCCACCAGAATTGGTTTTCCATGACGGATCGCTGCTAATGCCGGGTCCATGTGGAAAGCATCTGGTGTTGCAATAGATACAGCATCAATTTCTTCGTTGTCTAACATTTCATTTACGTCATTGTATGTTTTTACATTGTATTGTTCTGCAATGCGATCTGTGATCTCTTTATTTAAGTCACACACTGCAACTAAATTTGTGTTTGGATTCCACGTATATGCATTTACATGGTTAATTCCATAGATTCCTGCTCCTACTACTGCAACATTCATAACCTTCATTTTAAATCTCCTTTTTAACTACATGACACTTTAATTTTCTAGAAAATTCCTACAAAAGAAAGCAAAATGGAAACTGCGATGATTCCAATTACGATCTTTCCGGTTCCTACTTTTTTCTTTCTGATCAACCAGTAGATCAAGAATAAAACGATCAGTGGGAATACATTTGGGAAAATAGAATCTAACTTATCCTGTACTACGACTGTACTGATCTTTAACACAGTTTTAATGTTACCATGGAAGCGGTCATAGCACCCATCATAAACATGGCGAGTACATTGGCTCCAGAGATAACATCCTGCATTAAACCAGATCCCATGATCGTTTTAATAGATTCTCTTCCCTTTTTGTATGTCATATTTGTTGTTAAGATCAATTCACCAATACAATATCCAACGAACAGTAATAATACGACTAATGCCAGTGGATTTCCTGCTGCCGCAAGTGTTGCTGCTGCAATCTTCATCAATGTTCCGATGATTCCCCAGTCAAAGCTGTCTCCTAAAGCTGCGACAGGTCCCATCAATCCTGTTTTTAAACCTGTGATTGCCATATCAGGCATCTTAGATGGATCTTTCGCTCTCTGCTCTTCCATTGCAATGGTTGTTCCAAGGATCAGACCACCTGCTGTTACATTACAGTTATATAATAATAGGTGACGTTTTAAGGCTTCTGATAAATCTTCTTTTTTGGTATATAATTTCTTTAAAATATGTGAAATACTTCCGCAAAATGCAATTCCCTGCATATTTTCAAAGTTCAGAGGCATCTCAGCGGACATGTACCAACGGAACATTGCTTTATTTAAGTCTTTTTTGTGTTAAGACTTTCTTTTCTTCTTGTGTATTCATTTCATTACTCATGTTCTCTTACCTCCTCTCCAATTTCCTGTCTCTGGAATACTGTGATAAATGCAATACAGATTGCGATGATTCCAGCTGTTAATGAGTTTACTCCTCCAACGGATACTACGATATAACCTAAGAATACGAAAGGAATCAGTTTGTTCTTTCCGATCATATTCATGATCAGTGCGAATCCTAAGGCTGGTAAAACTCCTCCTGCTACTTCTAATCCATGTCACAAATGTTGGAAGTGCCTTCATAATGTTAATTACTACATCCTGACCTACCATGTTAATAATAAACACTGGTAAGAATAGTAGTGGAATTGCTAATAACGCTGGATAAATCGTTGCGCATCTCCAGATAGCATCTGCATTTCCTTCTTCTGCATATTTATTTGCTTTTGCTACAAAGTATGTGTTGATCACTTTTCTTAAATTGGTTACGAATGATCCGAGTAATCCAACTGGTACTGCTAATGCGATCGCTGTTGTTGCATTCATTCCTGATCCGATCGCGATCGGAATAACGCATGTTGCTGCCAGACACTCGTCTGTTGGAAGGTTCGCTCCTGGTGCAAAAATACCTGCAAATACCAGTGCGATACCACCACCGATAATTAATCCTTGCATTGGCTGTCCCATCAGTAACCCTGCTACAAGTCCTACCGTTACAGGGCTTGAGATAAACAGGAATCCGAAATATGATAAGATCATTCCTCGGCACCACCAATACATAATTCCCATGACAATTGCTATGATTACAGTATTCATATATTTTTCCTCCTTTTGTTACATCTTACGTTTTACTGCATCAGAAACTTATTGCTGATATTTCAGGCATTGGCTGGACAGTGATCTCAATACCTTTACTATTTAATTCTTCCAGCATATCAAGTTCCTTTTGTGAAATTGCAACTCCTGTTGTGATCAGTTTTCTTCCTTCCTCATTTGGTACTGCTCCAACATTGATCGCAGGTGAATTCAACTCCTTTCTCTACTACTAATTTCAGACGTGTCTCAATATCTTTGGAAATCAAAAATACCGTATCGTCTAGTGTTATCTAGCACCTCTTTTGGCTTTATCAATGGTTACAATATCAACATCTGTTCCTTTTGGAACTGCCATCTTGTAAAATGTCACTCATAAATTCGTCACTTCCAATGTACATCATCTACTAATACGATTCGTCTTACTGGGCAAACCTTTAACCATCTTGCCACTACCTGTCCATGGATCAGTCTGTAATCTACTCTCACTAATTTAATTTCTGCCATAATTCTTACCTCCGCTCTTTCATTATTTTTGTTGGACATTTAATTCCATCCTGTGCTGTTTCGATACAACTTTCTACCAGTTCATCTAATGTGCGTTTCTCGCTCTGTCACAAACTGAATGATCATTGGAAGATTCACTCCTGTTACTGTTTCAACGTTTTCTTTCCTCAAAGCAATTTTGTTGCCAGGTTGGAAGGTGTTCCTCCAAACAGATCTGCCATGATCAAGACTCCTTCTTCCTGATCTAATTCGTCTACGTATTCTTCTAACATCTGCTCCCCTTTTTGAATATCATCCCAGGGTTTAGGGTCCATGCTCTGCACTGACTTAATGGTCCTGCAAACATCTCTGTCTTTGATCAATTCAACACTTGAATTGCCGTGTGTTAAATGATTAATCCGATCATCATACCTCCTCTTGGTCATCCATATTTCTATTTCGACACATTTTAATTTTTTTTTTCACATCTTACACTTTTATAAAGCAAGACCCGTGCCAACTTTTTATTTAAAATAAAAACACATATTCATTTTTCGCATAAATACGTGCTTTTTTATCTTAAATTTTTAATTATTTTCTGTCAGATAATAGATCATCAAGATCTCCCGCTCATTCAGCGACACATTGTACTTGTTTTCTATGACACTAAAACTCTTTTAAATTTTTTATGAAACTTTCCCGACACTTCCAGATCATCTGTCATATCTTCCTGTGGCAGCCTTCCTTTTCAAGTATCAATCGTTCTACCATGACACACATATGAATATACAGCATCTTTTTGATCGATCGAATAGGTTGTATCTTCTAAAATCTCCAGCTTGCTGACAGTTTCTTCGACATCTCCCATGATCTTATCTGGATTCAGGATCGTAAGCTGCCCGATCAGATTCTTTATTGTAAAGCTCCTTACGATATTCTCAATAAATCGTTGTGTCTTGTCCTTGTCACAATATCGTCCTACTGTGGAATAAATAACTTTCTCTCCTCTCGTCAATCAATTCATTTAACATAAGTGTCGTAACGCCTTGGATCATAAGCTTGCTTGTCGTTATGATAAACTGTATATCATATTTACGAAAGACATCACATCGGTTTCCCTCCGTACTTAATTCTGCATAAGTCATCTCCACAACATCAATATCAATGCCTTCCAGGCATCCTTGCAGCAACATCTTCATCTTATCTGTCGTTCCTAAACCTGTTGTACAGCATAAAAGAATTGCTTTTGGTTTTTGTTTGCTTGGAACAAATGATTTCTTTGTAACATGATGCTCGATGATCGTATCCATAATATTTTGAAGATCTTCATGTTTTAAGATCAATTCTCCTGCTTCCAATGCCATTTCTGTCGTAATATTATTGACAATCCCCAAATCTCCTTCGACATCATCTTTTATGTCTTCTGAAATATCAAGTAATGATCCCATATCAACAAAGATCAACAACCCTTTGGATGTATTCGTATTTTGAGATATCGCTTAATACGTTTTACTACATCTTTCTTTGGCGTATCATATTCCATATCAAAAGCTTCAAATATATAAGTTTCAAATACCTTATTGACAGTACTTGTAATACTAGATGCCGTCGCTGGTCCATGTGATACGATGATCGCATTTGTATAATCCATCTCATCCCTTGCAATACTGTAAAAATATAACATCGCAAACATCCTTACAAACCATGGATTTGTCTCATAATCTACTGCCTGATGAAGCATCTCATAGAAAATAAGTCCCATCTTATAATAACGGTACATCACTCTCTGCAATTGTTTTGCCAGATGTTCGTATTTCCTGTCGTCTGTATGCTTATTCTGATTATTCAGTACATAAAGCATCTTTACAAATACCATTTCCATCACACCACTGTATTTGAGGCCGTAATTATCTTGAAGATAGATCAAAATATTTCTCACTGCCTGTGTATACAGATTCTGCACATATGGATGAATTTCCTGATCGATCACGATATCTTCGATTCGATTCACTTCATCATAAATGATCTTTCGAAACTTAATGGTTGATATATCTTTCTCAAGATATTCTTGGATCAGATCATTGATCACTTTCTCCGAAAAATCCACATCCGCCTGTTCTGTCATAGAAATCTTCCACACTGCGTCCTGATCTGGTGACACTTCGATCATTTCATTGATATATGGAATTGATTCTCCATTTCCAAGAAGCAATGTATCGGAAGACAGGTGGCTTAAATTAAGAGGTATCACTTCCTGTCCTTTACTTCTTTCATTGTATGCCTTTGCACAGGATAATCGAATGATATTTTTAACGTTCCAATATTGCCTTTTCCTTGGAATGTCAGCAATCGATTGATCACATTGCTACTCACCTGAAATGTAGTATTCATCGTTTTGGATTCCTGATGGATCAAAACAAGATCAATTCATACTTCTCTTCAAAGTTCTTTCCTGAAAATCTGGCAGCACTACATCTACTGGAATTCTTCTTAGAAATGTATCCAGCATAGTTTCTCTGCCTTCTGTTGTTGCAAAGATCAGTCGAACATTCAATTCACAATTTTGTCCACTGTCTCCCATTCTGGAAATAATCCCTTTATCCATATATCGAAATAACTTTTCCTGTCCTTCTGGCGATAGGCGATGAACTTCATCCAAAACAGATACCCTTTGTCTGCTTCTTCGATCAGGCCTTTGTATCCTTATTGGCCCTGTAAACGCTCCTTTTTGTATCCAAATAAGACAGACGATAATAATTCTTTATTATTCGCATAATCCGCACAGTTTAATACAACAAAAGGGGCATCCTCTGGAATTGTTCCAATGAATTTTGCATATTGGTAGATGTACTCTGCCAAAGGCTTTTTCCAACTCCACTTGATCCAAATAATAAAATCGGCATACCCTTGTTTGGATAACCTGCCGATAACTTACACTTCTCTGCGTCTTTTAAACTTTGATCTGCTCCAATAAATGTTGTAAATGGATCCTCTGATAATTGATCTTCTAGTTGTATGTAAGAAAATATAACCGGCCGTGTTTTCTCTTTCTGGACAATTCCTTCTCTTACAAACTCGTTTAAAATTCCACTCGCTGTGTTTCTCTGAATATTTAATTGTACTGCAATACTCTCCGCCGTTTGATGATTCTTACATTCCTTCAACAATTTCAGAATACGATCCTTATTATTTTCTTTTGCCATATTTTTCTTATCCTTTCTTATTTCGTACTCCAAGTCTCGTCTTCTTTGTTGTTCTTAAATATATACAATTCTTATTCTCATCATACCACACATGATCGGCAATTTGTTAAAATATTTGCCACTTGAATATTATTATGTTAAAAGGAACTGCATGATCCATTTGCAGTTCCTTCTATTATCATTCTACCATTTATAGTGATGCAGCTGTCCTTCCATCTGAAATGCCTTAAATCCCTGATGTCTCAGCACTTCATAGGCAACGATCGCTACAGAATTAGATAAATTTAATGACCGGATATGTGGCAGCATTGGGATTCTTATAGAAGTCTCTTCATAATTCAATAAGATTTCTTCTGGAATTCCAGCGCTTTCTTTTCCAAACATGATATATACATCTTCGTCATCTTCATATGCTGGTGCCGAATATACATGTTTTGCTTTTGTTGTTGCCATGTAAATCTTGGGATCATTGTTCTTCTCTAGGAAATCCTCAAAATTGATATATGTACGTACATCTAATTTATCCCAATAATCAAGACCGGCTCTCTTGATCATCTTTTCATTTAAACGAAATCCTAGTGGTTCGATCAGATGCAGAACAGCACCGCATGCCACGCAGGTTCTTCCGATATTTCCAGTGTTTGCCGGCATCTCCGGCTCATGTAATACTATGTGAAGCATTATTAACTCTCCAATCTCTTAACTTTTTATCTATTGCTTCTTTGGAAGATGATTGATAAATCGTTCCAGACGCCCTAAAGCTTCTTTTAGTTCTTCAATGGAATATGCATAGGAAACTCTGAGATATCCTTCTCCACAGGCTCCGAAGGCAGATCCAGGAACGATTGCTACTTTCTCTTCATTTAACAGTTTTGTTGCAAATTCTTCAGATGTCATGCCAAATTTCTTAATAGATGGAAAGATGTAAAGGCACCTTCTGGTTCAAAACATTCGATTCCCATTCGTTGAAACTCATGTACCAAAAAACGTCTGCGCTGATTATATGCAATCCTCATCTCTTCGACTTCATCATCACAGGAACGCATCGCTTCGATCGCTGCATACTGACTAGTCGTCGGTGCTGCCATGATACAGAACTGATGAACCTTGACCATCTGTTTCATCATGTACCTTGGTGCTGCAACATAACCAAGTCTCCATCCAGTCATTGCAAATGCCTTGGAAAATCCATTGATCACGATCGATCTGTCTTTCATCTCTGGCAAGGATGCGATACTGACGTGATCTCTTCCATAGGTAAGTTCTGAATAAATCTCATCAGAAATTACAACAATATCATGTTCTTTTGCAAACTCTGCGATCGGTTCTAACTCTTCTTTGTCATGATCGCACCCGTTGGATTGTTTGGAAATGAAATGATCATTGCTTTTGTTTTATCTGTGACAGCGGCTTCTAACTGCTCTTTTTTAAGCTTAAATTTATCTTCTTCCTTAAGACTTACGATCACAGGAGTTCCACCTGCCATAACAACACATGCCACATAAGAAACGAAACATGGCTGTACAACGATGACTTCATCTCCTGGATCAAGGATCGTACGCATCGCAATGTCGATTCCTTCGCTTCCACCAACAGTCACTATGATCTCATGATTTGGATCATAAACCAACTCGTATTTTCTTTCTAAATATTCACTGATCTCATATCGCAGCTCCTTTAACCCTGCATTCGATGTATAAAAGGTTCTGCCTCGCTCCAATGAGTAAATTCCTTCTTATCTGACTCTCCATGGCGTATCGAAATCTGGTTCCCCTACACCTAAGGAAATGGCATCCGGCATCTCGCTTACAATGTCAAAAAACTTGCGGATTCCGGATGGTTCCAGACTTACAACTCTCTTTGATAAAAAATCTCTCATTATGGAGTCACCGCCTGTCTCTCATCCACTTTCTTTGCTTCAAGAACAGTTCCATGATCTTTATATTTCTTCAATACAAAATGTGTTACTGTACTGACAACAGATTCCAGTGGTGCTAATTTAGATGATGTGAACATAGAGATCTCTTTCATCGTCTTTCCTTCTAACATAACCATGAAATCATATCCCCAGACATCAGATAAACGGCTTTTACTTCTGGAAAATTATAAATACGTTCTGCAATGCGGTCGAATCCCTGACCTCTTTGTGGTGTTACTTTTACCTCGATCATCGCTGTCAGTTGATCCTTGCTTGTATTGTCCCAGTTGATCAAAGTATGATACCCACAGATGATATGTTCTTTTTCCATATCTGCGATCTCATTGGCGACTTCCGTCTCCGCGACATCTAGCATCACCGCCAGATCATGGATCGCTAAACGACTGTTTTTCTCGATCAATTTTAAAATCAGTTCTCTTAATTCTGTGTTCATACTGTTTCCTCCATTTTCTCTCTGAAAATTATCTGCGATTATTTTCAGAATATATTTTATATAACTCGTCCTGTCTAGGTGCTTCCAGATTCGCTGCCTTTCCCTGACGATAGATTACTTTATCTCTGGAATCTGTTGTATGACCAATAATAGTTGCTTTGATGCCTGCCTGTTCCAGTTCATTGACTAATGTTCTTCCATGATCTGTTGTGATCAGCATAGATCCACTTGAAATCAACTGATATGGATTCAGATCATATCGTTCACAAAATTCGATCGTATGTTGTCTTAATGGAATATCTTCAATGCAAACTTCCACCCCGACACCAGATGCTTTGGAAATCTCCCATAAAGCACCATAAACTCCGCTTTCGGTGATATCATGCATACAAGATGCATATTTTCTGGCGATCAGACCTTCTGGCACGACAGAGATATCATCTAGAAATGCCTTTGCATCATCAATAAATGTATCAGAAAACCATTCTTTTAACTCATCTTCTTTTTCATTTGCGATGATTCCCGTTCCTTCCATACCAAGATATTTTGTGACTACGATATCCTGACCTGGTTTCGCACCACCGGATAAGATCAATTCATCTTCTTTCACTTTTCCGATTCCTGTCACAGATAATACTGGCTGCGTAACTGCTGCCGTAATCTCTGTATGACCGCCTAATACCATGATATTTAATTTCTCACACTCTGCATTGATCTGCTGCATCATCTTCTTGATCTGTGCTTCCTTGATCATTGGTGGCAGAAGTGCTGTCACCATAAGTCCGATCGTCTCAGCTCCTGCGGATGCAAGATCGTTGGCAGTTACATGAACTGCCAGACGTCCGATCTCTTTACCGTGCCTGTGATCGGATCTGTTGATGTGACAAATACTTCTCCTTCCTGAAGTTTCAATGCCGCACAATCTTCCCCGATTCCAGGTCCTACTAAGACTTCATCTCTCCTTGTATGCAATTGCTCAAACACAACTTTCTGCAATGCAGATTCTGATAATTTTCCTATTTTCATCCTTAATTTCCTGTGCTTCCCTGAGATTTCACAGCCGCTGATCTCTTCGCTGTTGTAGACTTCTGTGCTGCCGTTGTAGATTTCTGTGCTGCTGTTGTTGTCTCAGACTTCTGTGCTGTTGTTTCTTTTGAATCTTTTTCTTATCCTTTTTATCGTCTTTTTTATCTTCCGCTTTCTTTGTTCCTACACGATAAACCGTTGGTGTTGACATATATGTGGAAGTATTAAATACCTTTTTGGATACCTGTTTACCATTGATCTTCACGATCTTCCAAAGTCTTGCACTGTATCCTGTATGTCCATAGCTTTCCAAAACTTTCTGTCCTTCGGCAAGCGTATTATCGCTAACTGTACTTTCAGAACTTTCTTTTACCTGTGTTGTCTCAGATAAGAATTCTACCGTACGTTTTGGATCTTTTTCTTTCCATAGACCGTAAATGTGATCGTTGAACCATTTGCTTTTCCTTCAATATAGATTGGCGTATCAAACGTATTCTTAAACTTCATATCTTTATGAGTTCCTGCGATCGCTGCATCTGCAGATCTTGGCACATAATGTACGGTCATGGAATGTGGAAAACGTTCTACGATCTTTAATTCTGCACGGATAACTGCATTATACAAAGTAGTAGATACCTGGCAGATTCCACCACCATATGTCTGAACCGTCTGTCCATTTTCATAGGAACCTGCGAGTGCATATCCATTTTCTTTTGTAAATGGTGATACGGTTTTATATACAGATAATGTCTCTCCTGTATAAACCATGCTTCCATTGATCTTACTTGCACCATTAGCAACATTTACTTTACGACCATATGGAGATCCACCGTATTCGGTTGTATAAGTTCCAAGTACATCTTTGATCTCTGCCATATCTTTGATGTATATTTTGCTTTTTCTTTACAACATCCAGTTCAAATTGATGTTTTCCAGCTTCAACTGCTTTTTTGAAATTCGCAAATGTTTCATTCATATTTAATGTATAACCTGTCTTTTCTTTGATCACGACAAATTTGCCAGCCTTACGTTTCACACTTGCATTTCTTGGTTCTGAAACAATCTTCTTTGTTGCTTTTTTTACATTCTTTTCAAACTTCGCTTTATCATATTTGCGATAAACCGGAAGTTTATGTTTCTTCTCTTTACATCGGAATACTTTGTAAAAATACTTCCACTTCTCCCAAGTGCATAAGCTTCTTCCACTGTCTTGTCTGCCTCAGCGAATGCTCCAAGATCTTCGATCTTGGCACTTGATCTTTCATCGTCTACATAAAGTGTGATCTTTTCCTGATGAATCTCCTTCATATGAGATTCAATCGCATCTTTTGCTTCTGATCTTGTCATTCCACCGATAGAAATTCCCTCACATGAAACCCCTTTTATGATCTTTCCATCTTTTACTGCACTGCTCACCTTATGGTTTAGGTAAAAAGTTCCACCTGCTGCCAAAATAACGATCACTGCAACCGCAATGATAATTTTTTCTTCATCGTCTCTTCCTTCTTCCTCTCCAAATTCATTCTTACATCATCAAATATCCTGCTACCATTGTTCCAACCATCACAATGATCAGAAGAATCGCAATAACGGATACAAAAAATCTTTTCTTTTTCATTTCTTCATCACTCCATAATTTAATATAATATGATCAATCTTCTTTGATGCTTCTCTCTGTGTCATCTGATCAATATCTAAGCACTCCCCTATCGCATGATATTTCATCAGATTCTCTAGATACTTCTTTTGTTTTGGTGTAGCCGGACGTTCTTTCTTTACCTTGAATTGAAGCTGCTGTGGCTGAAAGATTTCCTCTTCTGTTGGAAATTCTTTCTTCATCTGCTCAAACACAACAGCTGTTGCCAATGCATCATCGTAAGCACGGTGTGATGCCTGATTCACATAATGATAATGAGGACAGAGTGTCTCCAGCTTCTTATTTTCAAGTCCAGTTAATAACTTCCTTGCTACTTTTAGCGTGTCAACTCCTGTTTTCTCAAACGGATACTTAAATGAAGCTGCTGCCATCTTCATAAACTTATAGTCAAACATGACGTTATGTCCAAGAACCGGAAGATCCCCGCTAAATTCCAAAAATTCCTCAACACCTTCTTTCAGTGGAATTCCCTTCCTTAACATATCCCTGCTGATTCCTGTTAAATTGATGATAAAATCACTGACTTCGATCTCTGGATGAATGATACAGTTATACTTTCCACTGATCTTCCCATCTCTGATCTTAACAGCTCCAATTTCAATAATCTGATCTGAATCTGGGGATAACCCCGTTGTCTCCAGATCAAATGCAACATAATCTTTCATCTGTCGTTACCTCTGAGAATTTATACTTATTGACACTTACATCATATTATACACAAATCAACTTTTGCCTCAACCCTGTTTTCTACTATATTTTATGCTTTTTATGTTACGATTAACCTAGATATAATTAGAAAACAAAGGAGGACGGCAAGATGATAAAGCTGATCGTTTCTGATCTTGACGGAACACTGCTTAACAGCAAACAACAAATCAGTGATCGTACACTCCGTGCGATCAAACAAATTCAAAGAAAGGGACTCCGTCTTTTGATCAATACGGAACAGAATTATTTTGATGCCAAAAAACTCCTCGATGCATACGATATTTCTTGTGATATCGCATGTTTTGGCGGTTCCTGCATCTTTGATACTTCTGGGGACCAGCTGCATGCTTCTTATATTCCAACCAAACGTATCCCTGAGATGCTGCGGATCTTTGGTTCCTGTCGTACTTTTTATGAGATCCACAGTACCCGTGGATTATGTGTCTTAGGTTCCAAGGAAGGATATGCAAATTATCTGTCTTCTGAAGTTGTTCCCGCTTTGAGAGAAGAATTTCCAAGTCAAACACTAGATGAAGAATCTTATATCTGTGAACGACTTGAAAATGCTCATTTTTATGATAATGGACAACTTCTTCTTTCTGAGAATCCACAGATCATTAAAATCACGACACAGTCCTTAGACCAGCAGAAACTTGAACAGCTTACAAACAGCCTTCATACGCAAGTCCCACACTTTGCAGTATCCCATCAGAGTCCATATCGTCTCGATATCACAGCTGTAAATGCATTAAAAGGTGCAGCCGTTCATTTTATACTGAGAATATCAGATTTCACTGAAAGATACCATGGTTATCGGTGACAGTGAAAATGATTATTCTATGCTTGGACTTCCTTATATCGAAAGCATTGCTATGGGAAATGCAGATGATATCATTCAGGAGATCTGTCTGCATCATACAGCTGATAACGATCATGACGGCGTTGCGATCGTGCTGGAACAGATTCTTTCCAGACAATGATCATTGAAATATATTTTAAAGCAATTTGGAATGTTTTATCTATTCCAATTGTGATACTATAAAGATGAGAAGAAATTACACCCAATACAGGAGGCTATCACATGATTAAATTAATTTCATCCGATATGGATGGTACTCTTCTTGACAGCTATCGTCAGATTACCCCGATCAATGTCGAAGCGATCAAAAGAGCTCAGGAAAATGGTATCAATTTTATTATCAACACAGGACGTGAATATCCAAATGCACGCGGTCTTGTGGAAGCAGCCGGATTAAAATGCGACTTAATCTGCAGTAATGGAGCTTGTGTTTTGATAAAGATGGAAATCTTTTATTCGAGCATATTCTTGACAAAGAAACTGTCCGCACCATTTTTGATGCATTTAATAAATACGGAATGGAACCTGCATTATTTACAACAGAAGGACGTATTTCTCTTCTTCCATTAGAAGAACGTGAAATTTATACAAGAGATGTATTCATTCCTGCCATTCAGGTCAATCACCCAGATATGAAATATACTTTAGATGATTACCGTGAGTTAGTTGATGATGTTATCTTTGTTGATGGTCAGGAGGCGTTATTAAACAGTGACCACCGCATCCTAAAGATCACATCAAACTCTCCAGATCATGAATCTTTAAAGAAACTACGTGTAGAACTCGAAAAGATTCCGGGACTTGCTGTTGTATCTACGGTTCCAACGGATATTGAGATTACTTCTATCAATGCTCAGAAGGGAAGCTCTTTACTAGATTATGCAAAAAAAGATGGATTAAAACCAGAAGAGATCATCGCGATCGGTGACAGTGAAAATGATTATTCTATGTTATCTATCCCTGGTATTCATTCCGTTGCTATGGAGAATGCTTGTGATATGATCCGCAATATCTGTGTTTACCAGACACGTGCGAATACTCGTGATGGAATTGCTTATATTATTAATTGTATACTTGCAGATCGAGAGAATTTCAAGTTGTGATCTGTAAGTAGTGTTGGTCATGTATGAGTATTTATTATAATTTCCTGTCTACTGCAACATAACCTGAAAACCAATAACGTCCACCAGCTTGAATTTTCTTAATTTTATAATTGAAAGTCTTCAGGTGAAAATGAAACATGATCGAATTCCATAGGAGTTTTGATAGAATCGCAGGAGATCCAGCGGATAAGCGTTCTGTCAAAACTCCGTCAATGGAATTCGTGTTGCTCATGCTATCTTTCATTTTTTTTTAAATACTCGATGACCTTCAACTCATACAAATAAAATAACCTATTTTCGTTTTAATCTCACCACAGTCTCTACATGTGAGCTGTGGCTAAATTGGTCGACGGCGCAGACTTTTTCGACTTCGTAGCCTTGTTCTGATAGTACTTTTAAATCTCTGGCTAGTGTTGCTGGATCACAGCTTACATATACGATTCGTTTGGGTGCCATTTTCACCATTGTTTCTAACAGTTTACTGTCGCATCCCTTTCTTGGTGGGTCAACGACGATCGTGTCTGCATAGACTCCATTTTTCTCGTATTCTCTTGGAAGTACTTCTTCTGCTTTTCCTACGAAGAATTCTGCATTATCAAAGCCATTCATCTTAGCATTTAATCTTGCGTCGTCGATGGCTTCTTTGACGATTTCTACTCCATAAACTTTCTTTGCTTTCTGAGCCAGGAATAAGGAAATAGTTCCGATTCCGCAATAGAGATCCCATACGGTTTCTTCGCCTTTTAAATCTGCGTATTCCATAGCTTTTTCGTATAATACTTTTGTTTGTGTTGGATTGACCTGGAAGAAAGATAGTGGTCCGATCTGGTATTTTACATTGCCAATATAATCATAAATGTATGGTTTACCATATACTTCTTCAATCTTGCTTCCCAAGATCCTGTTTGTCTTTTCTTTGTTGATATTGACGCAGATACTTGTCATTCCTTCGACTTCTGTTAAGGAATCTACGAGCATTTCTAAGTTTCTCAGATTCTTTTGCTCCCATTCACAACAAGACAGACCATGATCTCACCTGTTTTGAATCCGACTCTTGTTACAATGTGGCGGACCAATCCTTTATGGGTCTTTTCGTCATAAGCTGTAATATTGTTTTCTTCATATAGTCCAAGACTTTTAATAAAATCTGTTCGTTCACTGGATGTTGGATCATACAGTGTGTGCAATCAATAATATGATGCGTCCTTCCTGCATAAAATCCTGTGATAAGATTCCTTCTTTGTCATATCCGACTGGAAACTGAGCTTTGTTTCGATAGTAAAATGGTTCTTCCATCCCAAGGATCGGTTCCATTTTTTCTTCAATATTTTCTAAGCCTCCAATTCTTTCTAAACAGTTTTTCACTTTATTAAATTTATATTCTAACTGCTTTTCATAAGCTAAATGCTGTAATGTACATCCTCCGCACTGTCTTGCTTTGGAACAGCGTGGGCTGACTCTGTCTTTGGATGCTTCTATGACTTCTTCTACTCTTGCGAAGCCATAATTTTTCTTTGTTTTGATGATCTTTGCACGAACTTTGTCTCCGATGACTGCATCTTTTAAAAAGGGCATAACCATCTATATGGCCGATGCCCTCTCCTTCGTTCCCAATGTCATCGATATAGAGTTCTACGATCTGATTTTTTTTAAATTCCATACGCACCTCTGTATCTTTTTCTTGGTTAAACTGTTGTATTGATCCTATTTTATTATAATTCTTTTAGATAGAGGTCTTACGGATTCTTGTATCTAATAAACGCTGGAATCCTGACCATTCCTGATCTTCTTTTTGTTTCTCCATGATCTCTGCAAATGTTTCCATCTTCGCATCTAAATTATCTGCCTGACTTAGTGCAATTGCTTCTAATAATGCAGGTTTCTTTGGAGAACCAAATTCTAATTCTCCGTGATGTGCTAACATACAGTGTTTTACTTCATTTGCAAGTTTTGGTGGGAAACCTGGAATCTCACGGATCAGGCGGTCTAATTTGATCGCTCCCATCACAATGTGTCCAACTAACTGACCTTCATCTGTATAGTCATTCTCTGAAAGCTTGATAATTCTTCGACTTTCCCCATATCATGCCATAATGCACACATTACGATCAAGTCTCTGTTTAACTGTGGATACAGATTTGCATAGCTTTCGCAAATCTTCGCTACAGATAAACTGTGCTCTAAAAGCCCTCCGATATACCCATGGTGTACGCTTTTGCTGCGGAATGTACTTTGAATTCTCTTGCAAAATTTTTATCCTCTATAAAGATCTTCTCTGCTAACTGTTTTAAATACTGGTTCTTTGTCTTGCTGATCATTGCAAGAGCTCTTTGAACATCCCATCAATATCCTTCTTGGTACTTGGCATATAATCTGCCATGTCAAACTCACCTTCCTGAGCTTTACGGATCTGTTGGATGTTTAACTGGTTAGAACCCTGGTAACTTGTTACCTGTCCTCTGACTAAAATGTAGTCCATCGCCTCGAAATGTCCGATCGCATTGGTAAGTTCCCATACCTTTCCGTCGATCATTCCTGTTTTATCTTGTAGTGTCAGGGAATAATATGATTTTCCAAATTTGGATGTTCCCGGTGATTTTGTTTTGCATAAATAAATCTCGGAAACCTGATCTCCTTCGTGCAAATCACTAATATATCTCATTGCTTTGTGCCTTTCTAAATTCGTTCTTCGCCAGCCAACTCTCCTGGCGATTTTAAATCCTCTATTTTTACCTATGTTATTATGCCACAGTTTAGTTGTAAAATCTAGTGAAATTTACTTATTATGAACGTCATGATTTCAAAAGGCACAAAACTGTTTATGAATTTACATTTTTCGCATTCAAATATGCCTGCTTATAGAAAAATTCCTGTGAATTTAGTGGTGTATCCTGATTTTTAGGAATTTTATAATTTCCATTGTGATCTTCTTCTCTTGCTTTTACATTATCACTTAACATTGTAATAAACATCTCGATCAGCTGCATTTTAATATCTGTATTGTAGATCGGTACGGCTACCTCGACTCTTCTTAATGTATTTCTTGTCATAAAATCTGCTGACGCTATATAAACTTTTTCTCTGCCCTTCGTTCCAAAAATATAGATTCTTGAATGTTCTAAGTATCTTCCCACAATACTTCTTACTTGAATATTATCTGTTTCACCCTTTACTCCCGGAATCAGACAACAGATTCCCTCGAATGACCATGTCAATCTTCACACCTGCTTTGGATGCTTTGATCAATTTCTCCATGATCTTTTTGTCTGTTAAAGAGTTCATTTTTAATCCAATATAAGCTGGTTCTCCAGCTTTTGCATGTTCAATTTCCCGATCGATCATATGGATCACTTTATTCTGTAGACAGTGTGGAGCTACTAGCAGATGATCCGTTTCTTCCACAGTCTCTCCCATAGATAATGCCTGAAAAACTTCCGCAGCTTCCAACGCAATATCTACATTTGCTGTCATTAAAGAAAGATCTGTATAAAGTCTGCTTGTCTTTTCATTGTAGTTGCCTGTTCCGATCTGTGTGATATAAGATACTTTTCCTTTTTCTTTCTTGTGATCAGACATAATTTAGAGTGTACTTTATAACCATCTAATCCATAGATCACGCGGCATCCTGCATCTTCTAACTGTCTGGACCATTCAATATTATTTTCCTCATCAAATCTAGCCTTTAATTCTACAAGGACCGATACATCTTTTCCATTTTCTGCTGCCTCGATCAAAGATGCAATGATCTTACTCTGCTTTGCGACACGATATAATGTCATTTTGATTGAAACAACATCTTTATCTTCTGCCGCTTCCTGAAGCATTTTAGAAATGGCCGCATACTTTCATATTGATAAGAGAGTAACTTATCTTCTTTTCAATCTGATCCATAATTGGCATTTCTTCGTTAAACTGTGGTGATCTTTGAGGAACTCTTTTCTCAAAAACAATTCTGTCTCTTTTCTTAAAATATCCTGAATCTTAAATACAAAAGACAGATCTAACGGAGTCTGTGTATAGAATACATATTTTCTTTCAAGTTCCAGATACTCACATAAAAGATCAATGATCTCTCCATCCATCTCTCTTGATAATTCCATTCGGACTGGTGCTAATTTCTTTCTTTTCTTGATTAGTTCTACCATGAAATCGCGGTAATCCAGATCTTCATCATACATAGAATCTGCATCAATATCTGCATTTCTTGTAATTCGGATCAATGTTTTTGCTTTGACATGGTATCCTTTGAAGATCCTTGGCACATAGTGAAGAATCATTTCTTCTGATAACATATAAGCATCTTTTCCAGAAATATTGATCAGTCTGTCAAACGTTTCATTTCCACATGGGATAATTCCTAATTTTTCTTTTCCATTTTTAGTTTCTAACACAGCAACTGCGTAGATTTCTTTATTCTTTAAAAAAGGAAATGGCTGTCTCTTCCCTATGATCGTAGGAGAGATCAATGGCGCGATTTCTGCTTGAAAATAAGCTCTTAAATATTCGCTTTCTTTTTTAGATATTTTTTGAAAATTTACCAGATGGATGTTGTGTTCTTTCAGAGAATCCATCATCTCCTCATATACGCTGTCTTTTCTTCTATTTAATTTCTGTACTTGTGGAATGATCGCATCAATCTGTTCCTGTGGTGTCATCTTTGTCTTATTTTCTTTCATATTCTTATCAAGTAACATCTGATCGATCAAAGATCCAACTCTTACCATAAAGAATTCATCTAAGTTGCTCTGGTAAATGGATGCAAATGTCAATCGTTCACATAGTGGTACTTCTCTATTCTCAGCCTCTTCTAATACGCGTTCGTTAAACTTAAGCCAGGACAGTTCCCGGTTCATAAAAATCTTCTGCTGTGTTTTCATCTTTTCCTCCAAATCTCTATACGATGTAATTTCTATTGTACTGGTCAAATGTAAAATCATACTGCTTTTTATGTTAAGTTCTCGTAAATTAACGTCTGAATTGCCATTTTCCCTATGTTTACAGTCCAAACAATCTGTGTTAAACTCTTTAGTGAGTTGCAATAATTTAATGTAAATGAGGAATTTTTCATGAATCAGAAAGTATTACAAACACTTGAATTTGATAAGATTATAAATATTTTAACAGGATACGCAACAACCGAACTAGGTAAGTTGATGTGTGCCAATTTAAAACCAATGACTGAAGAAGCTGATATCTTAAACGCTCAGGATCAGACACAGGATGCATTGACACGTATCTATAAACGTGGAAATGTGTCTTTTTTTGGAGTAAGTGATCTTTCCCCTTCTCTTGCCCGTTTGAAGATGAGAGGTACACTTGGAACTGGGGAACTTCTTGATATCGCTCGTGTTCTGGAATCTGTAAAGAATGCCGTTTCTTACGGAGTCCGCATGGAAGACGATCTTGAAGCAGATTCTCTCGACGAGCTTTTTGAAAGCCTTGTTCCTTTAGATGATCTTCTGCACGAGATCCGCCGCTGTATTATTTCTGAAGAAGAGATCAGTGATGATGCCTCTTCTACTTTAAAACATATCCGTCGTGCAATGAAACAGACAAACCAGAAGATTCATACACAGTTAACTACGCTGGTAAGCTCTGCATCCAATCAGGATAAATTACAGGATGCGATCGTTACAATGCGAAATGGGCGTTACTGCATACCAGTCAAGCAAGAGTACAGAAGTTCATTCCAAGGTATGATCCATGATCAGTCTGCTTCTGGAAATACGCTGTTTATTGAACCAATGTCTGTTGTAACATTAAATAATGAATTAAAAGAATTGGAAGGAAAAGAACAGTCTGAGATTGAGCATATTCTTTCTATATTAAGTGAACAGGCTTCTTATGGTGTTGATGATCTTGCACATAACCAGAAGACCCTTGTATTATTAGACTTCATTTTTGCAAAGGCAAAATATGAAGGATATTGATGCATCCAAACCTATTTTCCGTGAAGATGGGATCATCAATATCAAACAGGGATGTCATCCTTTACTAGACCGCAAAAAAGTCGTTCCGATCAACGTATCTCTCGGCAAAGATTTCTCCATGCTGATCGTGACCGGACCAAATACAGGTGGTAAAACTGTATCTTTAAAAACCGTTGGATTATTATCTTTGATGGGACAGGCAGGCCTTCATATTCCTGCATTCCAAGGATCTTCTCTTGGAATTTTTCGTGAAATTTTGCAGATATCGGCGATGAGCAGAGTATTGAGCAAAACTTAAGTACCTTCTCTTCTCATATGACAAATATTGTATCGATCGTTCAGCAAGCTCATCGAGATTCTTTAGTATTACTCGATGAATTATGTGGTGGTACTGATCCAATCGAAGGTGCCGCACTTGCGATCTCTATTTTAAGTGATCTGCACGGACGTGGAATTAAAACAATGGCGACAACCCATTACAGTGAACTTAAGATGTTTGCACTTTCCACCGATGATATCGAAAATGCTTCCTGTGAATTTGATGTGGAAACGCTTTCTCCAACATACCGTCTGATGATCGGTATCCCTGGAAAAAGTAATGCGTTTGCAATTTCCCGCAAATTAGGATTAGATGAACATATCATTGAAGGTGCTGCAGATCAGATTGATGAATCTGTCAAAGATTTTGAAACGATCTTAGCTGACCTTGAAAAGAGTAAACAGACGATTGAAAAAGAACAGGAAGAGATCCTTGAATACCGTAAGGAAATCGAAACTCTCCGTAAGAGTTTAAAATCTCGTCAGGATAATATAAAAGAAAAACGTGATAAGATGCTTCGCGACGCCCGTGAAGAGGCTCACAATATCATCTCTGAGGCGAAAGAGATCGCAGATTATACGATCCGTGAATATAACAAATTAAAGAAACAAAACAAGAATCCAGATGCAAATAAGAAGATGGAACATATGCGAAGTGATCTTCGCGGCCGCATGACAAAATTAGAAGGTCAAATGGCTTACAAATCCAAGAAAAAGAACAAGAAACGTCACGAGGCGAATGATTTCCATGTTGGTGATGAAGTTTATGTAACAAGTCTTTCCCTTGCCGGAACTGTTTCCACGCTCCCAAATGCCAAAGGTGATCTGTATGTTCAGATGGGTATGATGCGTTCTCTTGTTAACATCAAAGACCTTGAGATCACAAAACGGCCAAAGATGTAAAACGTGAAAATCAAAGAAATGAAAGTCGTAGCCGAGGACGTACTGCGATCAACAAATCCGCTTCCATCCGACCTGAGATCAATGTTATGGGTATGACGGTTGATGAAGCAATCGCACAGCTTGATAAGTACATCGATGATGCGTGCCTGGCCAACTTAGCACAGATCACTGTTGTCCATGGAAAAGGAACTGGTGCTTTACGTAAAGGGCTTCATAATTACTTTAAACAGTTGAAGAAACAAAAACGTATCTCCGGTTACCGTGATGGTGAATATGGTGAAGGAGATCTTGGTGTAACTGTTGTTATACTGTAAAAGATATAAAGAAGGAGATTTTATGACTTATTACGATATCTTATTTAGCTTTTTATATATGGATTTCGTGGTTGGTGTTCTGAAGTCGCTTTGCAGCTTTTAAACAACATTCCTTTGTAAACCGTGGATTTCTAAATGGTCCGATCTGTCCGATTTATGGAATTGGGTGACGGTTGTCGTTGCTTCTCTTCAGCCTTACGTCGGAAACTTGATCTTGCTTTATATTACCTCCACCATTCTCGTTACTTTTCTTGAATGGATAACGGGTTTCTTCTTGAAAAGATGTTTCATCACAGATGGTGGGATTATTCTGAAATGCCATTGAATATCGGCGGCTATGTATGTCCTTTATTTTCTGCGATCTGGGGCGTCGCTTGTGTATTGATCGTGAAACTTATCTATCCTTTTGCGAATAAACTAGTTTCTTTTCTCCCGATATGGCTTGGAAAATTTCTGCTTGTTTTATTAAGCATTGCTCTTATAGTTGATATTTGCATCACGGTTCAGGGTATTTTAAAATTCAACAAACGTCTTGCCCTTATGGAGGATATTGCAAAAGAACTGCGTAATATTTCTGATCAGATCGGTGAAAATATCTACGATAGTATGATGGATGGTCTGGAGGCTCAAGACCGATTAAAAGCTCGTGCAGATGTTATTCGAGAGAAGGTTGATGAAGCCAGACAGGAAAATGCAGATGAACTCAAAGCTCGTATGGATTCTTTAAAACAGCGAGCTGAGGAACTTCGTAGCAAATACGAAAAGATGGCAAAACTTCCTACATTTACATCACGCCGTATTTTACGTGCATTCCCTAAGATGATGCCTCGTGAACATGTAAGAGAATTTGGACAGTTACGACGCATTCTGAAGAAAAAAGAGATGAATTGAAAAGTCATGATAAATTTTTATAAAAATGTCAGGTATATCTAAGTTTCTCGAAAACTTAGATATACCTGACATTTTTCTTTTTATTTTCTATCCAATTAACACAGTTTTTCCACTTCCTGACGTTACAGAAAGAAACTAATTCGTGAATGTATTAAGAATATAATCAACGTCCGTCGTCTTCTTTAATTCTTCCAGAATTTCTTCTTCTGTCACTGCTTCTGTGATCTGTCCAAGAATCTCTAAATGTTCATCTCCAACTCCAGCAATTCCAATGACAAGCTGTGCTGTTCCGCCATTAAATTCGACTCCGTCTGGATACTGCATCACAATAATTCCGCTTCTTTTTACGTCTCTTTTTGCATCTTCTGTTCCATGTGGAATTGCAAGTCCTAATCCCATGTATACAGATGCTTCTTCATTTCTTCGGATCATTGCTGGAATATAATCATCATCTACATATCCAAGATCTCTTAAAAGTTCCCCTGCTGCCACGATCGCTTCTTCCATGCTTACCGTTGGAAGTCCCAGTTTAATTCCTTCCCTTACCAAAATCATACCTTCTTTCGCTGGTACTTCTGGTGTTGTTTCTACAACTGGTGTTACTGTTTCTTCCTCTTTTTTTTTTTCTTATTCTTGAAAAGAATCCCATAATTGTCTCCCTCTAAATCCAATTTTTATTCCATTATTTTTCTATCTCTATTATAGCAATGAAATTTTTTAACGTCTATTTTTAGTAGTGCTAATTTTTTCAGTAAATTTTGTGTCATTATTTTGTTTTCTTTGATAAATCATTCCTTAACATATAAAATCCTTCATATGTATTTTGTGAATTCTCATTTTCTGGAATAATTTCTAACGTTATCCTCTTGTAACCATCTCCTTCTTTTCTTCGATAGGTGATCGTTACAAATTTCTTTTTATTTGCAAATTGCTTTTTCAGATATTCAATCTTTGTCTTCCTAAGATATTTCACCAAATCATCTGAATGAATAAGCCGTATATCTTCAAAATTGTGAAACCATTCTGACAGAGCTCCTATGGAATCTTGTTTCTTTTATTCTTGGTTTCTTCCCAATTTATAATCTTATAACGATCTTTTTCCAGATTGATTCGGAGAATCTGTGTATACAATCTGTAAAGAGCTACATAGGAGGGTGGCTGTCCCTGACGGTCTACTTTTTCTTGTAATACATCGCTTTTTCTTCATACATACGAATATCAGCAACATCTGATATCTCTTTCATGGAATCCCATTGGCATTCACTGCTTGAAACATATCCATAAGAAATCGAAAGCTCCTTGATCCGGTTACAGCTCCAGTACTTGATATCTCCATCAAATTGCCGTCTGATCCATTCAAACTGTTCTCTTTTCACAAATAGAATTGCTGCAAATTCATCTCCACCCATTCTATAAACTTTTCCATATCTATCAAACCTGGTCTTCATGCAAGATGCTGCTACACAGATCAATTCATCTCCCGCTGCATGTCCTTGTCTGTCATTGATGATCTTTAGTCCATTCACATCCATGGAAACATAAATAAATTGAGAATCCATGCGTATCTCTGAAATGTCTTCGTCATATGCTTTTCGATTAAGACATCCTGTCATCTTATCGGTATTCGATATTTCTGAAATAGAAGAAAGCATCACAGATTGTTCCTTATTCTTTTTTTTAACTTTCGACAACCTTAGTACCATAAATAGAATACCGACTGCTGCAATACTCAAATATACAACCATGATCAATATTGCGATCAAATTACTCTTGTTGTCTACCGCAATCCAATATGTAATACCAACGATATATTTCTGTGTTTTCTTTAAGATATAATAATTCTTTTTTCCATCGACACGAATGATTCCCGATGCGATCTTCTCCTTCGCAATCTTCTTTCTCTGCTTGCGAAGCCCCATATCATCTAATTTCACTCCTATCTTTGAAACATCTGTAGCCCCATAGATTCTTCCAGTTTCTTTATCCGCTACATATAAAGCAATTCCTTTATATACTGGAATATCTGCTACAACAGTCCTCACTTCACTTTGTTTGTTTTTCTCTACGATTTCAATTGTCTGATCTAACAACACTTTGGATGTTTTATATACATTCTGACTATTTACTAGATAAAGAATTCTGCTTCCAAAAATACTGCTGTCACGATCATACCTATCAGCAAACAGAAAATCTTCAACGTCTTATGTTTTATTTTTTTCTTTTTGTTATACATGCATTTTCCCTTATTTTACATTATTATTTAGACCAAGATACTCTATCATTCTCCCCTTGATATTCGAATACTCCATCATTCTTTTCGTCCAGTGCTTTGATCATATGATAGGTATATTCATTATATGGGGTTGGAATCCCCAATTCTTTCCCCATTCTCATCATTGCACCAGAGAACATATCAATCTCTGTATGGCGACCAGAATCAATATCCTGTAATGTCGAGTATCTTGCAGATGCTTTGACCGCACTCCCCGTCCAGACTTTGCATTGATCATACTTAAGTCGATCCCTTTCGCTTTAGCAACTGCTTCAACTTCGGCTCTTAATCCATCTCGAATCGCTGCCATATGTTCACTATCTTCATAGCATCCAACTCCAACTCCTAAGATTGCCTGTGGCAGATTATTGCAGACATTTAATTTGAATTTACCCCAGATTTCTGCCTGAATATCATCTGTGATGATCCAGTGAAGACCTGTATTTTCAAAAATATCATCGACTGCTTTTACTCGTTCGCTTTCGTATGGTTGTTGTAGTTCTCCAAAATAAATCCCTACTGTTGTTTCTGGATCAAAATGATATCCATCTTCTTTCTTCTGTGATGCTACTTTAATAAAAGAGTATAAAATATGTGATTTATCAATTTTCTCCGCTATGATCTCTTCACTGTCAACTCCGTTCATCAGACTCATGACCGTTGTATTTTCTCCTACGATCGTCTGAATATCCTGTAATGCCCCTCTCAAACTTCCGTATTTTAAAGATACGATCAAAAGATCCACATTGTGTGCTTCTTCTGGAGTCCACACTTGCGGTGTGTATTTTGTTCCGTTGATCATTAATCCTTGGGTTTTGAGGCGTTCATTTCTCTCACCATCTGCTACAACTCCCAGTGTAATATTTTTATTATTTGACAGTCCCCAGATAACGTAAGAACCTACGGCACCTGCTCCAAGAACTGCTACTTTTTTGATGTTCATTGTTTTTGTTCCTCCTGATCGTCGTTTTTGATTGTTATTCTTATTTTAACATTTTGGAGTGTCTTTGTGTATTATTCTTGTTTTATTTATATTTATTTATTATAATAAACATAAATAAATATAAATAAACATATATTCATATAATAAACATAAATAAACATAAATAAATATGGAGGTGAATAGAAAATGGAAAATCCTTTTACTTTAACATTTGGTCAAAAACCTACGGAATTCATTTCGCGCACTAACCAAATTGGAAAGATCATTCATACATTTGATATGGAAAATCCTTCAAATAAAGTTTATATGGTTGCTGGTGTCAGGGGTCTGGAAAGACGGTTTCTCTTGCTGAAATTGCTGATCATTATTCTTCAAATGATCAATGGATTGTTTTAAGATTGAGTGCTGATACAGATTTGATCGCTGGTGCAGTTTCCGAACTTACCCGCGTTTCACAATTTCATGATCTGGATCTTGGATTAAATCTAAATCTCGGAATTGCTGAGTTGTCGGTAAACAAAACAAATGATTCTTTGAAAAAGAAGCTATGCTTCGTAATATTCTTGAGAAGTTAAAAAATAAAGGAAAGAAAGTTCTTTTTATCATTGATGAGATTATAAATAATTCTTATGTCAAAGTATTTGCTAGTAATTTTCAGATTTATATTACACAGAATTACCCTGTGTATCTTGTAATGGCTGGTTTGTTTGATAATATCAGCAATCTTCAAAACGAGAAGAGTCTGACATTTTTATATCGTGCTCCAAAAATTTTTCTGGAACCACTTAGCATTCCTGCAATTACTACAAGTTATCGTTCTGTATTTGACATTTCTCCAAGTGAGGCTGTTGAGATGGCGAAACTTACAAAGGGGTATCCTTTTGCTTTTCAGATTCTTGGTTATTTGAAGTGGGAGACAAATGATGATCTTGAAAACTGCTTCCTAAGTTTGACGAAGAATTGATCATTTATGCTTATGAGAAGATATGGAGTGAACTTTCTGAACTTGACCGGAAGATTGTTTATGTAATTTCTACGGGAGTTTATAAAACTGGGGAAATTCGTGAGAAATTATCGATATCTCCACAGTTATTGAATACCTATCGAAAGCGATTGATGGAACGTGGTGTTGTGAATGGTTCTGTTCGTGGAGAACTGACTTTAGCGCTGCCTCGATTTGAGGAATATATTGAGATGTATTGTGAAGTGAATCTTTAGTTTCGCTTCACCTCGATGAAGGCTTTGGCCTTTACAGAGACATTGCCTTCTGCGTGCCATACATCGCCATTCTGAACCCTGACTTTTATTCCATCTTCTCCTGCATCTCGTGTGAAAACCAAGAAATCAATAGTGCTATTTCTTGCAAATTTCAATCATTCTTTTTACTTCCTGCTGCAATTCTCCACTGAATTCTGATAAATCATCATATGTAATCACCTTCAATCTCATGAGACGAACAATATCCCATATTGCTTCTGATTTTATGTCGCTACTCAGACCTCTAAAACCCTTTAAAATAAGGCTTTTCTCTACTTCTGAAATTCTCAAAATCTGCTGCCAGATAAAAAAGTGTCTTCGACACTTCAACTCCCCTGCCCCTCATTCTTGAGGGGTGGGTTTCTTTTTTTGTCTTTTTCCTTCATAATAGAATCATGAATATCCTACAAGAGATCTTTACAGATCATTATGAAGAAATCAAATATACTCTTCATCCCAGACCTGCTGAGATGGAAAATATCGATAAGATGATCAACTGTGGTGATCCTTCTTATGGTGGTGCCATGTATGGCTGTACCCACTGCGGAAATCTCAAGTTTGTTCCTTTCCGTTGTCACAGCCGTTTCTGCCCTACCTGCGGTAATAAATATTCCATGGATCGCACTCACCTCTATGTCCTTTAAGCTCGTTAATGTCAGACACCGTCATTGCGTTTTTACCATTGATGCATCTCTCCGTGATTTTTTCCTGCAGGATCGCTCTCTCCTTAACTGTCTCTTTCATTCTGTCTCCAGTGTTGTCCTTCGTTTATTCTCTAAAATGAACAAACACAAAAACTTTACCCCTGGTTTTATCATGGTCCTGCATACTTTCGGCAGGGATCTTAAATGGAATCCTCATATCCATTGTCTCATCTCTGAAGGCGGTTACAGTGATGATGCTTTCTGGCGTAATGTCTCTCATTTCAACTATACTTTCCTTCGCAATGCTTTTCGTACTGCTCTCCTTAAAGAAATGTTACTCCGCATTAGTCCTTCTTTTAAAAAAGTTTCTGCCAGATGTTATCTTGAACACGAACACGGCTTCTATGTTTATGCCAAACCGAACCGTTGTGACCCTAAGACTGTTACCAAATATATCGGTCGCTATCTTGGTCGCCCTGTCATTGCCACTTCCAGAATCGATTCTTATACGGGCGATCTTGTCTCTTTCCATTACAATCGTCACGAAGATGACCAATACGTTCAAGAAACCATTCCTGTCATGGATTTTATCAAACGCCTTATCCGGCACATCCCTGAAAAACATTTCAAGATGATCCGTTATGGCGGCCTTTATGCCAGACATCGTTCCATTGATAAAAAACTCCATCTCGCTATTTCGAAAGAAAAGCAGCAGACTTTCCGTAGTTTTAACCGGTGGCGTACTTCGATCCTTTCTTCTTTTGGCTATGATCCTCTGATCTGTCCTCATTGTAAACAACAGCTGGTGATCCTGGAAATATATCAAAACCATCGCCGCGTACCTCTTGAAGAATTATACGAGAAAGCAATGTCCCGCTCCCGTGGAAAGCGTTCTTCTGCATGACCACTTCTTTTTATGCTATAATCCTCATATAAAGGAGGAACCCTACCATGAAAAAGAATATCAAAGAGCTACGCGAAAAATATATTTCAAATCCTCCAGAAGGTATGACATCCGAGGACATTCGCCATATGAGCGAGGATGACCTGCTGGATATGGATTATTTTCTAAATGAAGATGTGTTTGGTGATGATTTTGGTGAAGAAGGTTTTTATATTTTCTAAAACCATGATCATCTGTTTGCTCTGCCCACTTTTATGTGGGCTATTTTTCTTTGGAAAGGAGCCAAAGGCGAACTTTCCTAAAAAAAAAAAAAAGACCATGACAGTCTGGAACTCCCAGACCATCAAGGTCATTCTTTATTCTAACTTGCAAATTATATTTTCACATGAATTTTTATTATTTCACTGGCTGAAAGTTTTGCCCTGAAACTGGATAAAACCGTTTGCCCTGTGATAATAACAACCTTATTCAAACTCGACTTTTCCTAACTAATTTTGTTTAGAAATTATTCTCTGCCGAGTATGTAAATCCTTTAATTATTTGATATATCCATATTATCCTGCCTATATAAGCTAATGTTATCATTTTGTTATCGGTATTGATAACACTTGCTCAGTAGCTGTGGATAATAGCTATATGCTATGGCTTAAATTATAAGCGAGTTCGCTTAGAAAATCAAGCCTTGTAAAATATTTAGCATACTGTATTTTTCTATTCAGATACCATCTTAATTTGCACTATCTATGCTAACCAGAAACAACAAAGTGCTTGACATTCACAAGTGTTTGCTGTTTACACTTCGGACAGTAGAGTGGAAAGTTCTTTAATTCGATATCTTCTTGTATCATCGTTTGGGTTTTATTTCCACAGATAGGACATGAATTACCCCTCCCATGCGGTGCAGTGGGTGCAGTGGCTCCTATGGAAGTGGTTTCTAACAGTCGTGACAGTTACCCATTTCTGACCAAAAAATCTGGCTGTCCGTACCAATTAAGGCATATTCATTTATGCCACTATCCTTTTGACAGGAATACTTTTAGGGTTCAGTTCGTGGAATCCATACACTTTTGGGATGAAAGGAATGTATAATCCCTGGTATCCTTCCAGATATCAGGGATTGCTTTCCTCATAATGTTTGCGGCTGCATTACAGTCTGCATTCAAGAGCGTCCCATCTGCACAACGATAAAGCCCACGTGTAATACGTGCACCGGAAAAAGTTGCATTATTGTCGTCTTTTCCGTAAGTAGGAAGATAATCATTCATGGTGATATCCGCTTTTGATGTATAGCTTTCTTCCTGCTCGATGATGCGGATACCTGCGTTCAATGCCTTATAGGAGATCATGATACGCAGGATGCTGATCGGCATAGCTACAAACTTCTGATTGCTTGCAGTACCCATGTTGGTGCGCTGCTTCCAAAGTGGATTTACTCAAGGATTAAAGTCCCAGCCTGATGCTCCAGGCAGAAGTCGATAATGTTTCGGCTGATCTTATGGCACTGGTCTTTGGTAAAATTCGCATGATGAAAAGAAAGATCTTTCAATCTTGCAGAAGTTGCATTCATCTGACTATGACCTTTTGTAATGATGGAAATGTACTTTGCCCGCTGTTTATGAAACCATTGGGTATTGGATAAGACAGCTCCGCCTTTGTAAATAGCTGATGAATGATCATCACATACGATGGCTGCGAAGTTATCCGTACCAAAATCAATGGCGCAGACATGGGGCATCGAAAGTGTTTCTGTTATATCTGGTTCTTCCATAGTCAGACAAAGAAGGAAGCGCCCATAATACGGTTTAATTTTAATCTCCTTCAGCGTAGACCTGCCGGAAATGTTAGATAACAGAATACGCTCCTTGATGAGCGGTAGTTTTAAGGAGACCCCGGACTCTTCTGGATATAAAACAGCATCCTGGTTTGTGACTGTGACAGTAGTAAGGCTGTCCTTTTGTAATGTGGCATCTTAGGTCTGCCAAGAAAATCCTCTGGATGTTTCGCATAATCCTTCAATGATTTCAGCCAGTTGTTGAAATCTGTGACTGCCTGTTTCACGATCGCCTGGGCTGTCTGCATAGGGAGTCCGGCAAAGAAATCAGGATTCTCTGTCACACGCATCAGCTTCTCCAGATGCTTGTAAGAGATCACTTTTCGGACATGGATCTGAGGATAAACATCTTGTAATGCATGAACCTCACAAAGACATCTTCTTCATTGTCTGTCCGATGTTCTTTTCATATCCGGTAAAATATTCCGGATGCGAAAGAGTGAAGCGTTATACAGCAGCTTTGATTTTCTGCTGAGATCATCACAATAATCGTAAATGCTGTCTTTTTGAAATGACACGTTGTGCTACAGAATAAGCCATTGGCTGTCTCCTTTCTAATGCATTGTATTTTATAATATAATTATACCAAACGTATGTTTGTGTGTAAAGGAGAACCGTTATGAGGAAGAAAGAAAATACAGATTATTATGTGCACAGACACAGTTGCTTTTTGTTACAGTATCATATTGTGCTTGTCACAAAATACAGACATCCGGTACTTACAGGGGACGTGAAGGATACTGTTTATGAACGTGTCCACTACATTGCCGAACAGCGCGGATTCCGTATCCTGAAGATTAATGGCGAGCCAGATCATATCCATATCCTCATGGAAGTGGATGCGATAACCTCTCCTGCAGAGTTGGCAAATGTTTTAAAGACGCAGACGGCACGACGGGCAAGAAAACTTTATGGCGAAACACTTTTAAAGAAGTATTATTAGAAACCTTATTTCTGGTCAGACAGTTATTTTATCACGACCGTTAGCGAAAACAGTCTGAAAGTAGTAAAACAGTATATTCAAAATCAAGGCAATCGGTAGGTTATGGGCATTCACCCACGCCCATGCGGTACAGCAGCTCCTATGGACGTGGTACTCTGCCTATGAAGATAGAACCCATTTTATAGTCTCCATATTTTTCTCAATCCTTACTTCTAAATATTATCCTACTAAATTTATCGCAACGGTTTTAAGTTTTGCTTCTTGATTACTTAACGGCGGAAAAAGAATGTTTTCACATAGGCTGTTGTTTACATGTCATTTTTTTGTTTTTTTAATTCTATACCCACCAGTACAACAGATAGCATAAACGCTGAAAAATCAGCAACAGGTCCCGCAAGCAATACTCCCATAATTCCGAAACGAAGCGGGAGCAGCAGGGTAAGCGGAATCAACAAAAAGGTCTGCCTTGTTAATGCCAACAGAGCACCTTTTAACGATTTTCCTATTGCGGTAAAAAAAAGCTGGAAGAAAGCAACTGCACACCATTTACCAACACCATGAAAAGATAGGTACGCATGAACAAAACAGCAAATTCAAAATACAGCTCGTCCCCATCTCCGAATAGCGAAATGATAGATTGCGGGAAAAATTGAAATGCGATGAAAGCAATAGTGGAAACAACAAGGTTCCATTTTACCGCAAGCAGGTAAGCCTCCCGTACACGATGGTATTGCCCTGCCCCATAGTTGAAGCCGATAATCGGCTGTGTTCCCTGCGAGATTCCTACAACAATCGCAAGGATTATGGCATTTGTTTTCATAACAATTCCGCAAGCAGCTAAGGGAATATCTGTTCCATATTTTGTTAATGCGCCGTAATAAGTCAACGAATTGTACTGAATGATTTGAATCACGGTAACTGCAATCTGGTTTGAGCTGCTGCTGATTCCCATGCTGCAAATTTTCATGCTTTCTTTGATGTCCAATAAAAACGACTCTTTTTTAAAATGGATTGTTTGGAAACGCCATAGATAACGGAGTGCGAGTATGAAAGAAAAAATTTGCCCAATAACTGTTGCCCAAGCTGCGCCGGCAATCCCCCAATCGCAAGCAAAAATAAAAATAGGGTCAAGAATGGTATTGATAATAGCTCCCATAACCATGCAAACCATTGAATACTTTGGTTTTCCATCTGCTCGAATCAAATTGCTCATACCATTCGTTACAATGAGAAACGGCATTCCAATCAATGTTATGCTGGCATACTGCTTTGCATATGGAAATACATCTGTCGTTGCCCCAAATGCCTTTAGGAGCAAAGACAGAAAAGCTTCACCAACCAACAAATAAATAATTCCGAAAATTCCCATCAGAACAATACCATTTCCCGCTGCTTTGGCGGCAGCTTTCGGCTCTTTGCGTCCAAGACAGAGGGAAACACGGGAAGCACTGCCAATTCCAACCAGTAGTGCAATAGCAAGGCAGATGGTAGAGAACGGGTAGGCAACATTGGTTGCTGCATTTCCCAGATAACCGACCCCTTGACCAATAAAAATCTGATCCACAATATTGTAGATTGAGCCGACAAGAGACGCCATAATACTGGGAATGGCAAAATCTTTCAACAGTTTTGAATATTTTTTCATATCCTAGGGGATTCTCAGTCATTAAATTCATCCCCCTTTCTTTCTATACGGAGTTCCGCTGTAATATTTTCACCTGCTTGAATCAGCAAATCAATAAAGAGGTTTTTATCAGATTCCCTGAAGCCTTGCAATAAAAGAGCTTCTGTCTTTTCACATACCGTCTGTACCTCATCAATTACAGACAGCGCACGTTCCGTAGGATACAGCTTACACGTCCGCTTATCCTTATCATTTGGGGAACGCATAATCATTCCCTGCTTTTCTAATGCCGCAACTGTCCGTACAATATTGCTCGGATGAACATAAAACATATCCATTAAAGAATCCTGTAAAATGCCAGGCGAACGACAGATTTTAATCAAAAACATATATTGGCTGTTGTTGATTCCAAAGGGGGCAAGCTGTTTATCCAAATAGATTTTGTAAAATCGGTCTGTTACTGAAAGCCATTTTAATAGTTTCATAGATATATTCCTCCTAACCACCAGTATTATAACACAATATGCATGCGTGCGCACGCAACTACTTTTAACATTATATCTTCCGCTTGTCAGCAGATTAAGATAAACAAACTGCTTATACCTTTGAGATACTGCAATGCCTTTGCCTGCTCTAAAAGGCTGTCCATCTGTTTACTCCGAACGCCTTTTCAGCAGTTTATAATTTTTGTTTTCCGCACGGAGGTTTTCATTCTCTCCCGCCAATTTCTCATTCGTTTTTGTCAATCTTTCATTTTCACGGTGAAGATTGCTGTTTGTGATATTCAGCCGATAATAGCTGTCATACGCTTCAAAACATCTGATAAGAGCCGTTTTAACAAGCGATTTCAGCTTTGTACCAAAGGCTCTGCCAGTTTATTTTTATACGTTTTTGCAGACATTAACCCCTGCGGCTCTAGTAGCTGATATTCAGGAGAAGTGTCAAGCACCTGCTCAAGCGTTTTTAAGTTCTCAATGCCCTTATCATAATTCTCTACCCTGTCAGACAATATTTGAAATCCCTCTTTCTTCTCTAAAATCTGCCCCTCAAGCTGAACAACCTCTTTTTCCCGCTCCTGCTTTTATGGTCAAGGACAGATAAATGTTTCTATGCGTACCCTTATGCTCCCACTCAATGCCGTGCCGCTCCATGACAGCGGAAAGCTGTTCTTTCGGACTGTACCCACTAGCTCCACTCTGTATCTCCACGACTGCCGCCCTTAACCCCCTGCTTGGCTAACGCCTGTTTGAGTGATACTCTTGTATCTAATCCCCGCTTACTGCCTGTCGTAATTTGATGGAAACAGATGCGCATACCTATAAGTGATTTCTATGCTCTCATGCCCCACAATCGTAATAAAGCCCTTCTGTTTCAGCTCATCATTCAATTTCTTAATGAGCTTGTAAGCATAAGGCTTTGACACGGAAAGCTCCTGCGCCACCTCGTCTGCACGGATAAATTTGTTGTCCATAGAATCAATCCTTTCTTTAAATTTTTGATACGCCGTTTTCCATAAATGCTGTTCCTGCCCCTGTTTCAGCGGCGTTATCTTGCTCATTCCCTTTCGGAAAGTCTTTGCAAAGTATCTCATTTATACGGTCATTCAGTTTTATTAAGCAATTACGCTTAGATTATCTGCATTATACTAAGCATTTCTGCTACCATGTAAACATATGAACAAGGAGTGAAACACTATGGCAATAGGCGAAAGAATACATTTTTTCCGCATCATGCGGGGCATGACACAGAAATATCTTGGTATGCTTGTCGGTTTTCCCGAACGGAGCGCAGACGTGCGTCTGGCTCAATATGAAACAGGCTCACGCAAACCCAAAGCAGAACTTACCGCCGCACTGGCACAGGCTCTTGACGTTGCGCCGCAGGCTCTTGACATCCCCGATATTGACAGCCAAATCGGGCTTATGCACACCTTATTTGCCCTTGAAGACATTTACGGTCTTACCATCAGTGAAACAGACGGAGAGGTCTGTTTGAAAATCAGCAAGGACAAGGGCAAAGCCGCTGAAGAACTACTACAAATGCTCACCGTTTTGCAGGAACAGGCTGCAAAACTCACCACCGAAGAAATCAGCAGGGAAGAGTACGACCAGTGGCGGTACAATTACCCGAAGTTTGACACTACGCAGCAGTGGGCGAATGTCCCCTCTAAGGAATTAAGCGATGCCTTAGTCAAAACATTCAAAGACAAACTAAAAACCGATTGACAAGAACGCAAAAAACGCCCTTAGCCATGAGTTACTACCCACAGCTAAGGGCGTTTCTAATATGGATTTATCACAGTCACACAAACCGCTTTAAAATCATTCCTCGACCTGCAAACCACTTATCCGTAAGAATAATCGCACTTGCGTAACTGTTATCAATTTGTTATCAAAGACCTTTTGTAATGCCGCAAACCCGCATAAACGCTGGATTTGCTAAGCATTTTGTTTATTCAAACTCGGCAAATCCAAAGATATTATTAAGCATATTTGTTTAGGTTTTATATCTTTTTTGCCGTTATTTTATTTCTGTTACATATATTATTTTGGCTCGCTGATTTTCTGTTGCCAATTTGTTGCCAGCAGACTTTCCTATATCTGTCCCATTTTAGTGCATTGTTTTATTTTAATGTATGTTAATTTTATATGAACCTTCTTCACTTTTCAAACGTCAAATCTTCTCCTGTAACATCATTTTCCGTTAATGCCTGAATTGCTTCTTCCCAATTAAGAATGGTTGTAACATTGTCCTGATTAGATTCTCTATGCAACTCATGTGTTACTTTTAATTTATATTTTCCGTATGATTTACCATTTATTTCAAGTTCAACAGGTATATATGTTTTTCTCCTTTCTCAGTTTTTTCCCATTTGCACTCTGAAAAACTTCATTACGAAAGTAAGTAGTTTGATCTATCTTCTGCCCATCTACTTTATATCCAGCCTGAGATAAACGTAAATTACAAGTGGGATTACTTTTCTCACTTGGTTGTTGAGTATCTGATTTTGTAAATTATGCTTTTCCCAAACTTTTTTCATCTATTACCCCTTCTTTTCTCATATTCTTTATATTATCATATTTAATTACTTTAAACAATAAAAACAGTTTTTCTTCCTACTATCAGTGTTCCCACAGCTTTATAATTTCTTCACTATCTAATTCATGCCATGCCTCTTTCCATAATTGTAAATATGGGATATCTCTTGAAGAAGGCTCCGGATCACATTTTCCAATTTGAACAATTGATGGCAACACTACTGCGTCTCCTATTAATAAACATTCTCCGACTTTTAAAGAAGGCATCTTCTCTGTAATACTTCCAGTGTATCTGGCAATAATCTTTTACATAATTTTGATCTGCAGGGTTTGTAAGCCGCAAAGCCAAAAAATTATTACATTGAGAAAATATTGTTTCAGATATCTCTGACGGCCGTTGACTCGCTAACAATAATGAAACTCCATATTTTCTTCCTTCTTTCGCTATCCTTTCTATAGATTCTCTAGAAGCTCTGTATTTTGCTAAATCATTATTTGGTATATATTTATGTGCCTCTTCATATACTAGCAATAATGGTATATCATTATTTACCTTCGTTTCTGAATCATCTATAGCTCGCAGTCTTTATAATAATATCCAAATTCAAATAAAATTTTGATATTAATGAAACAGTAATACTCAAAACTTCAAACGGCACACCACTTAAGTCTATTATAGTAATATTTGCCCTATTCGCTGTATATCCTAATAACTGCTTAAGTGTATCTTCAAATGAAATTTTTTTAGCTCTCCAAGCAAAATTCAAGTCGTTTATCTCCAATTTTGTTTTCTAATCTACTAACAAAATTAGACAATTTGCCATTTAAAGGACCTGCCTTTTTCCCCTCGATCCATCAAGCATTTCTTCATTTTTCTCTTTAGCAAATGTTAAAACATCATCTATATCAAAAACCGGCGAGTCGAAATGAAGTTTTCTTTTACTTCTGTGTCCCCTGAATAATATCTTTTTACTTGCAACTACTGCTTCTTTGAATACATTACGTTGGTTATGATCATTGGCTTCTGTATCAATAAAAAGCTCTTGCAATTCATCACTATTCAACAGCCAATATGGCAACACCAAATTAGATATATCAATAAAATTAGCATCCGGGAATGCCGTATGATACTCTGAATGAATATCAAAAACAACTATATGTGAATTATTTAGCCCTTGATACGTCCCGTTTTTCGAATCAATTGCCTTTTGAAGTATCTTCGCTACTGAATGAGATTTTCCCGATCCTGTTGAACCAACAATTGCAATATGTTTGTTAAAACTTATCTCCGTCTACCGGTACTGAAATCGATTTATCTGCTGATAATGTTGAAAACTAAACTTCTTTTCATCTCTCAAAGATTCTTCAAAGATTTTTGAATTTCTTCCTTTTAGCAGGTCTAACTTTCTTAGGCGGAATTGCAATCGTATCTCCACCTCTTTCAAATTGACCATTTCTAATTATGCCCAATGGGTTAGCCTCTAATATATATTTTCTATTAGGTTCTCCGATTTGATTAACTCCGACTTCAATATTGAAATTTTCAATAATTGCTATTAATACTGCATTATCATTATCGGCAATCCGAAGATATGGCCTACCTTAAGTTTTTCTTCTGCTAATTGAAAATTTTCCAAATCATCAACTGATATTTTCACTTTATTTGGTAGAACTGCAATAACTTCTGCATTAAGTTTTTCTTTTCCTCCATCATTCTCCCCTTTAAATCATCATACAAACATCTTCTGTTTTAGAAATTTGTATCCCAAAGCAAAGATTATACTCACTTTCATAAAATGGTTCATCCAAATAGAACTGGTAAATTTCTTTAATTACTGTGACTTTTCTAAAATCTCATTCAAATTTTCAATATGATTAATAATTTTTACTTTATTTCATTTTCATAATTTGCTCTACGTATAATAGAAGCAACCGCAAATTCTGCCCCTAAAAAGTCATAGCCATCCCATAAACGTATGTCTTCTCGTTGTAATTTTTTCTTTAATTCAACTAACCGATCTTCCGTAATGCCCTTAAAATAAATATATGGACAAAATGGTTTTACTTCTCTTCTGGATAATTTGCTCCAATTTTTTGATATTTTTGCAATTAGTGAAATAAGCTTTTTATCATCAACCACTTTATCACATTCAATTAGAAAAAAGCGTTCATATGGAGACACATTCTTGGGTGAAAATACTGTTTTCGTATATCAGCACAGTAATTTTTATTCCTTTGAATTGCAAATACCATTTATCAAACAACATTTTTTATTATCAATCTTATCTAAAAATTCTCTTTTACTTACAATTCTATCACATATTTTCTGTTGTACGGCTTTTTCTTTAACCAATCTAAGAGCATTGTTGTAATAATAATATTCTGCCTCAAATCTCTCACATTGAAAATTTTTCCAAATTGCTTATTACTTTTCCTGTTGTTCATAGTAGTCTTCCGCATTAATATCAACATCTACTTTGCTTAGAAATTCTTCTATATCTTTCATCAGTTAAATTCAATTCTTCATGAAGAATATGGAGGCGTTTCTTTCAGTATATGTAATAAACTTTTTTCGCAAATTCTACGCTTAATGATCCGGATATTTGTCTTGCCCTGATTGATATTTACCATATAATTTATATCGTATTTTCTTTTTTCTGAGTTCTATTGACATAATCTTTAAGCATAAGCCTAATTGGTTTTGCAATAACCGAATGATTATATTCTGTTTTGCATAATACTTACACTGTACGGCAACCATTTCTTTTTCTTCAAGAATATCAACGTCTTCTATTCCCTCTATTGTCACAGTATCTGCTTCATTTACTAAACTTTATTAATTGAAATAAAATAGTCAAACTGATAATAATATCCTTTTATTGTATCTACCGCATCCCTGCTTCTTGCCATATACTTTATCCTCTTTTTTAATCTCCTATGCTGCATCTTCTTCCATATTCCCCTTGCCATAGAACAAGTCTTCTCATCACATGCAAATACTCGTCTAAAATACCATTATCCACAATATCTAATGCCTTCTCAATGTTCTCCCCATTACGAACAATTTCATCTACCTGATATAATATTTCCTTAACCTTTTCAAGTGGACACAATCTCAAAACAGGAACCAAAACCTTTCCTACTTCTCCCGGCAATATTTCTAATACCCCGCCACCATAACTACGTCCACAGATTTCCGTAAAAGCGAAAGAAATACTATTATAGTACGATAAAACTATTCTCTCTCTGGCTCAATACCTTCTTTAAATTTTATCCTATGCATAGTATCAGTAGAAACAGCAGCACAACAATTCAATACAAATTTAGGATATAGATTATTTCTAGAAGGAAAAGCATCTGGCTCCATACAGTATGGTATTTGATACCATTTTTCTCTGATTTTACATTTATATCCTGTGTTCTCACCATTTTTCTCTCCAAATTCAATATAATCTTTTTGCCCTCGACTATATTTTTCTATTGGGGTATCTGGAAATCAATCAAATAAGCCGCTTCTTTTCCCTGCTCAACATTTTTCTTCCAGTCCTCATATTTAAAGAAAACACTATGTGCATGAGAGAACTTCTTCCTATCAATGGTCGAACAACATTAGTTAAATCATATACTTCAACCATTTTTTTATCTACTGAAAAATACTTATTATTTCCGGTTGTAATTCCTACATTAATAATACCGCCCGTTTCAGACAATGTTTGAAATCTATCATCATTTTCAAATCTAAAATCAGTTGATTTTCTTGCTCTGTTCTGTAAAGTATTTTGTCCATTTTTCATGCACATGATTGAGTTTCTGAAAACCATTTTCATATATATTAAGATTTTCTAAATCTTCAAGATTATTTAATTCTATGATCCTTATGCCTTTTTCTGAATCGCCTTTTCTCCAAAAAACTACCACTTCTTGTTCAATGCCTGGGAAAACCAATTCTTCAAATGTTAATAATGTTATTTGGGATAACTTGTTAGACAAAACAATCTTAAATCTTCCGCATACGCAACCTGTAAAATTTCTGCCGGAATCACAAATGCGATTTTCCCATTATCGCTCAACATATGAACACAAGCAACCATAAATCCAACCCATGTGTTTATCAGCTTATTGGCTTTCATTCCATGACTTGTTAAGATTTCAGCCATTTCAGATCTTTGCTTTTCTTCCAGATATTGATAGCGAATATATGGTGGATTTCCAAGTATCAAGTCATACTTATTTATATCCTTATATTTTTGATAAAACTCAAAAAAATCTCCATTCACAACAGATACATTTGGATTATTTTTTAGCTTCTCAGCCACTTTTGGGCTTCATTTTTCGATTTCTATTGCAGTTACTTTTCTATTTTTAGTCAAAACTGAGTTTCAACTAATGCATCTACAAACACCCCATCTCCGCAACTGGGTTCTAATATTGATTTAATAGATGCATCCTTCTTAAAAAAATCAACCATCTTTTCGGCTAATTTTAACGGTGTATAATAAGCACCTCTTAATTTTTGTTCTGAACTATCCTCTTTTAATATCATTCTCTCACCTAAAATTGCAAATTATAAATTTTTGTAATATCATCTTCAATTTGTTTTGCTTTAAATTTTTCTTTTCAGCTTCTATTACGCTAATAGATGCTTTATCTTTCTGTTCTAATGCAATATTCAACTCATTTATTTTCTTTGTTGAAATAAGCACTGATTCATATAGCGCTTTTGCTTTTCATCATCAAGATCTAATTCGACAAAAGGTATTTTCTTTAATAGATACGTTCCCCTTGCTGTAAATCCTCCTTCAAAATCACTTCCCATAATTTGAAATAGTTTTTCAGTATACGGATGATTCAACCATGCTTGTATATATCGTAAATCATATTTTGAACCAGGCAACTTTGCTTTGCACAATACCCGCTGTACCGCCAGAAGCAATAAGCATATTATTTTCATCGTATGCATACATGGGATCTTTACTCAAAATTCTTACAATCAACTTTGGAGTATTCACAAACGCAGTTATTGCTTGAGTTCTTCCATACTGATACCATGTATCCGCTGTTGCATTTTTTAATATCTCGGCCTTTTCCACCATTTAAGCATTTTGGAACTAACAAGTCATAGCAGTCCTGTAGATATTGATATGTTCCAGGATACTCTTTTCATAATCTCAACGTTGATCAAGCTACCATCTGCATTATATGGAAAAATAATATGCTTATCCGTTTTAACAATGAATATGTACCCATTCCTTTTTTCATCTGCCTTAGTAGGTTTAAAGAAAGGCTTTAAAATGCTTTTTTCTATATGATATCTTTTTTCAAACTTATCAACAATTATTTCGTCTTCTTTTTCCGAAACAATTTCATCTTTACTAAACCAATACACCGGCTTAGGTCTTTCTGCACTTGTTTGAATTCCGTTAAAAATATTTACTATTTCTCCTAATGGTTTGCCATGTTCTTCTACCTTGGCGATCATTTTCATAAATTTAATATCTGTAGTTAATCTCCATGGATTTTCATCTAATAATTCATTCTTTATCCTAATACTTTCCTGTTCTTCACCAGTCCAGAGATCAGTTAACGAAATAACATTTGTATATTCCATCTGCTTACTGCTTTCTTTGCATAATGTAATAATGCAACTATAAATAGTTTTATCCGGGAAAAGTTGCATATCTCCAAAATCATCCAATTTTGACACATATTTAGCTGTTATGCGACGTAGTTCTTGCCCTGCTCCTATTTTATAAAATTTGTTTGCACGATATAACACATCTGACCGTCTTCTTTTAAGAGATCAAATGCTTTTTCAAGAAATAAAAAATACTTATCAAACTGTTTATATGCACTTTTATATTTCTTTTTATAAACTGCAAATTCTTCCTCTGTCTCTAATGTGTGTATATCCTCAGTTTTTACATATGGTGGATTGCCAACAATAGCGTCAAATTTTGATCCACTATTAATCATGCTCCATTCAAACGGTTTTATATTGCACAATACCTCTATTGACATATCTTTCCAGATATATCTTCTCTACAGATCAATGAATTTCCATTTTTTATATTAGAACTTAAATCCGGTAAAATCGGAACACATTCTTTCACAGATGCCGGTGTTTCATCCTCTATTAATTTTATCAGTAACGAAAATTTACTAACTTCAACAGCATGTACATCAATATCTACACCATAAATACATTTCGTTAAAATATCTTTTTTATCAGTCAATGGCAGCTTCTTTTTTCCCATTGCTCAATTCTAATAAATGCTCTGGATCATTTTGCATATACCATTCTGTACAATAATCAACTAAAAATTGATATGCTTCCTCCAAAAATATTCCAGATCCACATGCAATATCAGCAATCTGAATTTTTTTATTTCGTCTGGTGTTTTTTCTCACAAATTGGTGTTAACGTGTTTTTACCATATACTTTACAATTTCGACAGGAGTCGATACTACTGATCGATACTTATATTCTTTCTTCGCAGCAAGTATTATATGGTTTTCTCTTTCAATAAGGCTTTCTGTTAAAAAACTCTCATATATTTTTCCCTAAAATTCCAGGTTCAATAATATTGAACATATAGGGAGTCTTAGGATAATACAATGAAAGAATCATATTAAAAATAATTTCATTATTTAGATCAAAAATAATATTATCACCCGCAAACAACTTAGAATTATATTTTTCTATCAACTTCCTTAAAATTTTGTTAATGCCCTCTGCAACTCTACTTTATTCCGTGCAGTTTCTTTTAAATTTTGATATAAAGGCAAGTTCCTGTCTTCACAAATTCGTCAAAAAGATAATTTGATTTATAAACTCCTGCACTACATCATTCAAAACGTCTATATCTTTGTATGTATTATCTGTACGATACAAGTAATCACCAATTTCCAATCTCCACTCATTAATTTGCTTTAAAAAGACTTCATCTACTTCTGTTGAATATCGATCTTCACTTGGAAATTTTTCTTCAACATATTCATCGTATTTTCCAGTATAAACGCTTTCTCTTGAAATCAATTCATATATTTCTTCATACTTTTTTAAATACTCTAAATAATGATATTTCCGATACAGCGACACCGTTGCTGCGTCTCCATCTTGCGGTTTATTTGTAACGTCATAAATCATCATATCCTCAAAATTTGTTAATATGGATAATTTATGTTTTGCATTCCATCCATAACGTCTTGCCTGAATTGCAGGTTCAGATTCTTCTTTTATATTCACTGCCGGCTTCTTCGCTTCAACAAAAATTTTTGATACTCCATTTAAGGTTAATGTATAGTCCGGTCTATCCCCACTATTTGAAAATTTTTCCACAACCACTTCTTTGTATTGTGGTGATGTTCCCTTTCTCATTATGTACATCCCATCCAAAACTCTCTAATAATGGACTTATAAATTCATCTCGGCAATCTTGCTCATTAAATTCTCTTGCATTTCTATAAAATTCAAGGTTCTTTTGATACTGGGTTATTAATCTTGATAATCTTTCTTTGTTCATATTTACATCCCCACTTATCGTTCAAAATTACAATGCGCTTTTACCACTTTTTACCCATTCATCTACTTCCGTTAGCTTAAATTTCCAAAGTCTTCCAATTTTATGTGCCGGTATATCTGTTTTTTTAATCCAATTTCTAATTGTATCCTTTGTTACTCCTAAATATTCTGCTGTTTCTTCTAAGCTACACCATTTATCTATTAAATTACTCATCTTATCCTCCAGGCCTATATATCTTGCATAATTAAACTATTCTTAGTTTAACTCATTTTCTCCCAAAAAGCAACCATACGTTCTATGATTTAATAGTATTTAATAGTATTTTAAAAGGAAGAAATCTATTCCTTCCCTGACATCATTCTAATTCATATATACAACATTCATTAGCACAATCTCCTCCGCACATGCCCAAATATTATTCATTTTCCCAACCCATACCATCTAATCCTGCATCTTCAATTCTTCTGTCACTCCCTGCTTTTCTTTCATCTGCTCCACCAGTCTGTCCATCATCTGATTACACTTCTCGTCAATCTGATGCAGATATTCATTTAACTTTCCAGCAAGTACCAACTCCAGATATAATCCCTTCCGATGCTCCTGCAAATATGTCTTTCTCAACATTCCATACTTTCCAATCGGATACTCTGTCTCTTCCGGGAGGTACAGGTCTGGATAATACAGACCATCCGCTCCCAAAGTATAGCTGATTCCATTTTCTCCCATAATGTGTTTTTTCATGATTGTCCTCCTATCTTGCACCTCAATCTTTATTCTGTTTGCGGGTATGCTGTTTATTTTTCTGTTCGTTCTGTATTTTCTGTTTCTTTTCTGCCAGCTTCGCCCTAATACCATGTGCTACTGGCTCTTTACCTGTTTCTTTCTTCCATTTTTCTATTGCAGTTCGATACTCACTATATTCAGTTTGAGAAACTTAAAAATCTTTTAAAAATTCCTGTACACTTCTATAACCGATTTTCTGCACAATCCTGGGAAGATAATCTTTCATATCTCTAATCTGGCTTGTTAGTTCATCAATTTCTTCCTGCAATTCTTTTTTCTTTCTTCCCTTAAACCATCCTTTGACTTCTGACAGTTCTTTTTTCTTTGCAGAAAGCTGTTTTTGTTTCTGCTGAATTGCACCGTTTTGATCTTCCAGTTCTTTCTTAACTTTGAAAAATTTCGGATACTTTGATGCAAGCCTTGTCATTTTAGGTTGTTCCGGTTCTGCCTTTTCTTCTTTTGTTGTCTTGACTGCTGCTGTGCTATTTTCAGCAACTTGCTCTGGGTGTTCAGTTTCCGTTCGCTCTATCTGTTTTGATACTTCCCTGGGTTTTAAACAGCACACTTTCTATCAAAAACTCCAATGCCTCAACAGCTCTGTTCCATTCCCGACGTTTTTGGTTATCCGCTTCTATTTCTTGTGCCTTCGGATTATTTTTTCCGATTTTTTTGTTGGAAGATGGATGGAACAGACTGACAAACTGGAAAACAGTGAAATCAGCAAGGAAGAATATGATGAATGGAGATATAAGTATCCGGAACTGGATACTTACCAGAAACGTGCCAAGGTACCATCTCAGGAATTGAGTGATTACCTCGTAAAAGAATTGACTAAAAAAAAATAAGAAAGAAAACCTTACCGATATTCAGTTTTTTACTTCTGAAAATCAGTAAGGTTTCTTTATATACGTTATGAAATCAAATTTTTTATTCGTCGAATAACCACAAAATGTTGCCATTTTGTTGCCAGATACTAAGCAAATTTGTTTGCAACCCGCATAAATACTGGCTTTGTCAAATTGTGTGGATTATTCAAACTCCTTTGCGGACAGCATTTCATGACACGCAAAGGCTGTTATTAGAGACTTACGCTTCGAACATGTGTTCTGATTTTGTACTTTTCGCACAGCTTATGAAGAAATAAACTCCAAAATAACTCCATTCTACTCTTTGTTATTTTGTTGTTCTTCTCTTGCGTACAGGAGATCCAATGCCTGACATACAACACCACTCATGCTCTGATAGTGTCTTTCTGCATACTCAACAAGTCTCTGTTTTTGTTCTGGAGTCACCCGTACTCGTATGTTTTCTTCTTTGCCATCTTTTGGTGTTTTTCTAGCCAAACATATCACTTCCCTTCCACAAGTACAGTTTACTACTGATTACTACAAAATGTCAATCTGTTTTTGTTATTTATATATATATTCCCTTGGACTAATCTTGAGATATCTTGGACTAGTCTTGGACTAATTTACTTCTCACTCCTGTAGATCTTTATCTACAATCTCCCAGTAACCATTCTTTGGAGATCCATGTCTTATAAGAATACCATACTCTTTTAACTTCTTAATATTGTTCTCAATATTTCGACTGGCAACCCCAATTTTTTCAGCTAACTTAACTGCTGATAATTGATGATCTTCTGAAAGTAACTTTATAATCTTTTGCTGTGTATCGTTGAGGTCTGTTCTCCACACTACCTCCGATGCTTCTCCGATGCTTCTCCGATGCTTCCGATGTTTCTCTGATGTTTTCTTTTTCATTTGTCATCGGAAATGAATTACGGAACAGCTCTACCCGAAACATATTATCGAATTCCTGAAATCTCGGCTTCAAAGTCCATACTCTTCTGCAGCATTAAGGATTCTTTTTATTCCGCTTCCCCATGCCTCTACAAGTCCCATCTGACTGAATATATTGGCAATGCCTTTATTCCGGATCTTCGAATGACCATTCATGACTTCCTCATAAGTTAATCCGTTATATAATCCACCCGGAGAAGTCACCTCCAGTCTGTCATCATAAACTGCGACCTGAATACAGGATTCATCTAATAGGTTACGGTGACAATGGGCATTAATAATCATTTCCCTGATTGCTTCCGGTGGTAACTCATATTTCTCTTTTCGCACCAATCCGTCAATTGTTGCTCCAAGCCGAATATTTCTCAATACAAAATCTACTGCTTCTTCGATTTGTGTGTAGATTGGTCCTGTAAATTCTCTCTTATCCAGAAACATTGCACGATCTGTTCCCTTGAATACCGCACATTGTGTTTTGGAGAATGAAGAAATAATCTGATGTCAGCAACGCATAGGCATTCGTTGCCAGAAGCTGTCCCTCGCTCTGCTTCAAAATTTTCCAGTTTATCAGCTGCTCTTTCTTTACAGAATGTTCTGACATTCCTGCTTTCTTCCGGAACTTTTCAATATCCTGACAAAGTTTCTCTGTTGCTTCCTCTGAAACAGGATAACCCACACAAGTAAGCTCATCCCATGAGATTCTGGCCCCTTCCATTTCCAGTTCTTTTATCTTCTCCGGAAATGCCTGTCTTGATGTACCTGCTACACGGATATAAGTGCCATTATCTTTTCCCTTTGATTTTAGATAATACGGTCTGTTCTTTCCAGCTTCTACTGATACAACAATGACCGTTTTCCCGTCTACTGTCTGTGGCTCAATATCAGGAATGATCTGTGGCACACAGGAATCAGAAACTGCATTGGCAATTCCATCCATCAGCTGAAACAACACATCATTTTCCACACCAACAATCTGGTGTGTTTTATCATCTACTCCAACAATCAGCTTGCCACCTTGTGTATTGGCAAAAGCTACGATTGTCTTCATGTACTTTTCACTTTTATCAGGTAAGGATACCTTGTACTCAATATTTTTCGATTCCCCGGAAAACATAGTATCTTCTACCATTCTTTCACTCCTACTCTATACTCGCACCACTGGTACGAATAATTCTATTTCCAGAGCAATCTTCTCTGGATCATTAACACTATTATACGTTCTATTCTTCTTTTCTATCAAGCAAGAAAACAAAACAGTTCATTTCTTCTTACCATTTTCTTCTGTTCTTTTTTGATGCCAGATAAAGTCTCGTCATCTCATCCATGAAAATAGTTTTGTCCTCATTGGTCATAGTTCCACTGGCAAATAAAGCAGCTACCTGTTCAAGAATCTGCCTTGCCTGTTTAGCACCAGCATATTCACTTGGCTCATCATTACCCAAGCACACGGTTTCATTATCATTCATAAGATAAGAAACCTGACACTGAAATGCATCTGCCAGTTTTTGATATAAACTACTCTGCTTCGGATATCGTCCTTCAACTTCCCAAGATCGAATTGTTCTATGAGAAACGCCCACCATATCACCCAGCTTTTGTTGAGTCATTTTTTTCTCTTTTCGCAACTTCCTAATTTTATCACCAAATGTTGTCATAAGTATACATCTTTCTCCTATGAGTTTTGTACATGCTTTATTTTTCTAACCACAATAAAAGTATATCATTATGCAAATAAAAAGAGAACCCGACATCACAAGCAAATTTGATGATGCGGGTTCCCTTCCCTCTTTATAGATCAATACCTTTTATTTTTTCATCTTATGATCCGATGGCAATCTCACTTCTTAATGACAACTGTGGCTTCCACATCCATGCTCGCCACATGTATGTCCTTCCCCGTGGTTGTGCTCATGATGAGAACATTTCACATCCGGATTATACTCAAGTGTTTCATTGATAAAAGCTTCTACTGCTTCATCCGCATCTCCGGAAACTCCTCCGAAAAGCTTGATGCCTGCTGCCGCTAACGCTGTCTGTGCGCCGCCTCCAATTCCGCCACAAATCAAAACGTCTGCATTCAATGCATTAAGAACTCCTGCCAATGCGCCATGTCCACTTCCATTCGTATCTACTACTTCTGAATGTACTACTTTTCCTTCCTCTACATCGTAAATCTTAAATGTCTCTGTGTGTCCAAAGTGCTGGAAAATCTGTCCATTTTCATATGTTACTGCTATTCTCATGATACCTTCTCCTTTTTCTGCTGCATATTTTTTGTAAATTTCCTGTTTGTAACATCCTCCAAAGCTGCAGTTGCCGCTCTGACCGTCACAGATTCTGAAATCTCCGCCCTCAATTTTGAGTGGATGCCCGTCGATAAGTGCATCTGCGATCTTTTTCCTGGCGATCTCGTAAATTCGCTGGACCGTTGTTCTTGCGACTTGCATAGATGCTGCACACTGCTCCTGACTGTAACCTTTCTTGTCCAAAAGACGGATTGTCTCGTACTCATCTACCGTTAGAACAATGGGTGTTTTTTTCTCAGTATCATCTGCCGGAAGAAATTCTAAAACATTGGGGAAATGACAGACTTTTCTGCATTTTACTGGTCTCGGCATAAACTGCTCCTTTCTCGCTTTTCTTATATAATAGCCCTATAAAAGGCATATGTCAATAATGTTTTTGACATATGCCTTTTATGAATCACCTTATAGTATTACTTCTTTTCATTATTTTTTAATTTACAGATACCCTGCGTCATTGTTCCCATTGGACAAAATGTACACCAGGTTCGTGGCTTATATAACACCATTACGATCAACCCTAACAACAAAGATGTAAGCATCAAACTATAAAATCCAAAACTAAACTGTGCCACCCAATCAGCTACTGTTCCGGCAGTGTATGTCCATCCCCACGGAACACGGAAGGTCCAGAATAATTTGATGGCTTCACGCAAGGATGATGATCCGGCACCAACTAAATATGTCTGAAATACCATATTCCCAAACATTGTAAGGAAAAATATCAAAAAGCCGTATCGGAACCATTTTGAACTCATCCATCGCGGGGTTGGTTTATTTCTTGAGCATTTTAAATCCCCACCGAGCTTACTAAAAAGCTGGCCACGTCCACACAAATGATTACAGAAAAATTTATTTTCACCGAATATCGCTATTCCTAACGGCAACAGGAAATCAATCATCCCAAACCAAGCAAACAAAATATTAAAAAAACCGAGAGCAAAATAAAGGATCGCCCATATCCATAAATAATCATACCAATGTTTCTTTTTCTTCACATCGCTGTCCTCTCTTTCATTTCAATACAACCTGCCGGACAGGACTTTGCACATTTTCCACATCCTACACACACTGTTTCTTCTACCACAGCATAACATCCATGGTAAACTTTGACAGCTGCCAGCGGACAAGTATTTTCACATACTCCGCAGGCAACACATCTTTTTTTATCGACACTTGCCATTCTTTTTGCCAATGCTTTGTTCCCCTTTCAAATTTTGTATCTCTATTGTACCTGAAAAAGGTAAATCCTTCTGTGATATTATTACATAAGAATTTACCTTGAACGCTAATCATTACAATGACATATTTTTATTATACATTACCTTTATATTTATATATGATGTTTAGAATTTCCTCAGTTGTTCGAATAATTTCTTTTTGTTTTTCTTTCATTGTTATAGATTTGCTTTCTTCTTCAGCTAACGAAGAGTAAAGGTGAATGGTATTAGCATGATTCCATATCTCATCGTAAATTTTCTCGATTTCATCAGCACTCCGAAATGCCTGGTCTGTTTGCATTTGCAAGTGTTCTCGTTGCTCTTCCAGATGATTCATCCGTTCTTGTAACTGATCCCTTTCTTTCTGCAATCGATCATGTTGTGCTTGCAGTTGATCTATTTGTATTTTAATTTCGCTCATCTTTTCTTTCTGTCTCCGCATAAGCATCATCAAATATACAACTACAAATACAAATAATAGTATTATGTACAGCATAAACTTCTCCTCACGACACATATATTTCGACGGTTTTCCGCAAATCAACTATTGATAATGGCATAGAAAGAACAGTTAGTTTTCCTGAATTCTTTTTAATTTCAACAGCATCAGGATTGCCTGTGATTAAAATTACAGGTGTTGTCCTGTCCGCACGCCATGGCTGATTCGGTTGGCTCGTCATATCTTCGGTAACAATCCAAAGATCCGGCTTATGTCTGCCTAATCTTGTTTTAGCACTTTCCGGTGTGTAAAACAGCATGATCTGATCTGAAATAAATTGCAATGTTTCTTTTAATCCTTTTGCATAACGTTCACTGCCACAGACCAGTGCAATAATAGAAGCAGCTTTCTTTTTTTGTGTTACCTGAATAAAATCCAAAACTGGTGTATTATAGAGACTAAAGTCTTTTTCCAAATGAACTTTATCATAATAACTCTTTGCTGCCTTGCACATCCTCAGACAAAACTGTTCTATGTCTATACGAATATCGTTTCCGTTCTCCTGTATGTTCATACTTTCCAACTGACAAACTGACATTCCACAGTTTAGTCCAAGATGAAAGCGTATATTATTTTCATCATTCAAAAATCCTTTATTTTGATGAAGATATTCACATCGAAGCTGCCAACAGCGTTCTCCGCAAATATATGGCTTTTCATCGGATTGAGATAGTTTAAAGTAGTCCCCTGCATATTCATCAAACCAGCGAATATACTGGGTTCCCACATCACGGGTCGGATTCTTTTGCCGATCCAGCATAACCCGGCCATCTCGATAATGTTTAACAATTTCCGGGAAAGCAATACCTCCGCAAATATCTGGCAAAGTCAATGCCAATGCCAGTGCAGACTGCCATCGTCTATCTACAATATTCAGTTCTACTTCTTCAATTCGGTCCAAAAATGTAAAACTGACATCTCCCTGCATTATTTATCCCTCCCTCATATTCACAACAGTCATGTACTATAGTCAGTATATTTTTATTTATGGCATATGTCAATTATATAATTGACGCATCTAAAAAAAGTAAGTATACTATGTTCGTAAAGGAGATAACTGTTATGAGCTTCGAAAATTATTTTCCACTATGGAATGACTTAAATACAGCACAGAAAAAAGTAATTTCAGACAATTTGATTACACGGGATGTAAAAAAAGGAACGATCATTCACAACGGAAACCTGGATTGTACTGGATTATTACTGGTTAAATCCGGGCAGCTTCGAACTTACATACTTTCAGATGAAGGACGAGAAATTACACTTTACCGCCTGTTCGATATGGATATGTGTCTTTTATCCGCCTCATGTATCATGCAGTCCATTCAATTTGAAGTAACCATTGAAGCAGAAAAAGATACTGATCTTTGGATCATCCCTGCTGAAATCTATAAGGACATCATGAAGGAATCGGCTCCCGTCGCAAACTATACCAATGAATTAATGGCTAGCCGTTTTTCTGATGTCATGTGGCTGATTGAACAGATCATGTGGAAGAGTTTGGATAAGCGTGTTGCTTCATTTCTTTTAGAAGAGACCTCTATCGAAGGAACAAATGAACTGAAAATCACTCACGAAACTATCGCAAACCATCTTGGTTCCCACAGGGAAGTGATCACTCGAATGCTTCGATACTTTCAGGGCGATGGTCTCGTCAAACTCTCACGCGGCAAAATCACCATCCTTGATTCGAAAAGACTGGAAACACTACAAAGATCATAAAACTGTTTTTCTATGACATCTAAAGAATCCTCCATTTATCAGAATTGTGAAAGTCATTCTAATAAATGGGGGATCTTTTTACGCTACAAGTAAATTATAAAATTATTGTGATTATTTTTTAATAATCCATACCACATGCATATGCCCTTTCAATCAACGCACGGTCATTAACCACTGCATCATAGAAGCGGAATCCACCGGAGAAGTTGTATGTTTCATAACCGTTTCCTTCCAGAATACGGCTGGCAATGTAGCTGCGCAGACCACTTTGGCATATCAAGTAAACAGGCTTTCCCTTCTCAATTTCATTGATACGTTCCCTTAGTTCATCTACAGGAATATTTCTGAATCCATCCATATGCCCCCTGTTAAACTCACCTACAGTTCTCACATCCAGCAATACAACACTTTTATCTTTAGAAATCTTATCCATATCTTCCAGATGCCATTGTTTTAAGGTACCTTTTGCTATATTGTCTATCATGAATCCTGCCATATTTACAGGATCCTTGGCAGAGGAATACGGCGGTGCATATGCAAGATCCAGATCTTTCAGCTGGGTTGCCTTCAGCCCTGCATGAATTGCTGTTGCCAGCACATCAATACGTTTATCAACTCCTTCATATCCAATAATCTGAGCACCAAGCAAACGATAAGTCTCTTTTTCAAAAACCACCTTCATGGTCATCACTTTTCCACCAGGATAGTAACCGGCATGACTCATAGGAGAAAGAATTACTGTATCTACATCTAATCCTGACTTTTTGGCATTGGTTTCATTGATACCTGTAGTGGCTGCTGTCATATCAAATACTTTGATAACGGAGCTTCCCTGACTGCCCAGGTAACGGCTGTCACCACCACAAATATTATCAGCGATGATCCTGCCCTGCTTGTTGGCTGGTCCGGCCAAAGAGATCAGCGCATCATCACCCGTAACATAATGTTTTACCTGAACTGCATCACCTGCTGCATAAATATCCGGTACAGAAGTTTCCATTCTGTCATTCACTACGATACTTCCCTTGATGCCAAGTTCCAGACCAGCTTCTTTTGCTAATGCTGTGTCTGGTGTAACTCCGATTGCCAGCACCACCATATCAGCCTGAAGGGATGGATTATCTTTTAATAGAACCTCTACTCCATTGTCCTTTTCTTTAAATCCTTCTACTGTATAGCCCAGTACCAGTTTTATCCCATGCTTTCTCATTTCATTATGGATCATGGATGCCATATCCGGGTCAAATGGGTTCATCAGCTGCTTAGGCCGCTGGACAATTGTAACATCCATGCCAAGCTCCCTCAAATTTTCTGCCAGTTCCAGACCAATAAAACCGCCACCTGCCAATACAGCCGATTTTGGATGATTCTTATTTATATATTCCTTTATCCGAAAAGTGTCTTCTACAGTACGAAGTGTAAAAAGTTTATCCATACCTACTCCGGGAAGTCTCGGCTGTGTTGGCTTTGCACCTGGAGAGAGGATCAGCTTATCATAGTTTTCTTCAAATATCTCACCATTCTCTAAATTTTTCACTGAAACCGTTTTTACGTTCCGGATGTATGGAGATAACTTCATGATGAATTTTCATGTTAATACGGAATCGTTTAAAAAAACTCTCTGGTGTCTGTAGTGTAAGTTCTTCCGGGTCTGTGATCACGTCTCCGATATAATATGGAAGCCCACAATTCGCATAGGATATGTATCCGGATCTTTCAAACACAGTAATTTCTGCATGTTCATCCAATCTTCGTATTCTTGCTGCAGCTGTAGCTCCTCCGGCTACACCGCCTACGATTATTACCTTCATCTTATTTTTCCACCTTTCCTGAATAAGCAGCAATGCCACCAATATTATTTACTTTAGAATATCCCATTCGTTGCAACATCCCAGTTGCTTGACGACTTCGGGCTCCGGAATAACAGTATACAAACAGCGGTATTTCTGTATTCTTCACTACCGAAACAACATTGTTAAGTTGTTGCAATGGCACATTTTTACTTTCTGGTATATGCCCTTCCTGATATTCCTGCGGCGTACGAACATCCAGCAGAACTGCACCAGCAGTCTTTTTATATTCCTCTATCCCTTGATTAATATTCGCCTGTTTTAAAAAATCAAAAAATCCCATTAACGCACCTCCTTAAAGCATCTCTAAGATTGCCTTCTTAGGTCTTGCCCCTGAAACTTTTGTTACAATCTTCCCATTCTTCATAACCACCAAAGTTGGAATACTCATAATACCAAATTTACTTGCCAGTTCTGGCTGCTCATCCACATTGATCTTTCCAACTTTGATATCAGGGCGTTCACTTGCTATCTCCTCTATGATAGGAGCCACCATACGACAAGGAGCACACCAAGGAGCCCAAAAGTCTAAAAGAACGGTTTTCTCGGAATCCATTATTTCATTCTGAAAATTATTTTTATTGATATTAATAGCAGACATTTTACAGTCCTCCTTGTTTTTTCTTTTGTGGCTTTATTATAATCTGAAATTCATTTGTTTTCTGTGATATCATCACATTATTATCATGATTAATTTTTAACTAATTTATTTTTTCATCTTATGATCTGATGGCAGTCTCACTTCTCCGGTCCTTTTCTTCATAATCGAGTTCTGTGTCTCCATCTGTGTTGGAATATAATCGCTTTCCTGCAGAAATGCACCTGCCGCCTCAGCATATGATTCATATCCAGCTGCTTTCATCCTCTTCAACATTTTTGCCAAAGCACTGTTCTTGTCTCTACTCACCTGACGTGTGCTGATGCCCAGTTCCTCTGCTGTTTCTTTAACCTGTTTTCCCATGATAAAATAATCGCTCACGATTTTCTTTTCTTTCTCTGTCAGATCGCTGAAGAGTTCTTTAAAGAAGATCTCAGTTGTAATATCCGATGCAATGTCACGTCCACTATCTGCGATAAAGTCTGTCGCACAACCGTTTTCTGATTCTAATCCACAAAATAATACTGTATTATTTCTCTGATGCTGCTGATCAAACATATAATGTTCCTTATTATAAAAAATATTAAGAACTTCCAGCTCTTCTGCTGTAATATTAGCGTATTTCACCTTCTGATATCTGTCGTAAAATGTGTATTTTCTTTTCTTCCATGATTGTTTCTCCGATTTGTCGTTTTTTTGATTTGTGACAAATCGAAAATCATGGATATCTGGCATAATGCCTGCCTCTTCCCTGCATCTTGATATGCTCTTCCTTTCCGGCATCTACCTGTTAAAAGGAAGCTTTTTCAAATCTGCAACCTGTTTTGGGTATAAAAGGCCATGCCCTTCCGGGCACAGCCTGACGCCTTAAAATTTGAGAAAAAAAACCTCCGCAAACATTACGTCTGCGAAGGTCTATTTCTCTCAGCATATCAATTCTAACATGCACGTATTTTCATTGTAATACCATTCACATGCCAGTTTACTGTCAGTTCACTGCCACTTTACTTCCACTTTTCTTCCAGTTTATTTCCTCCATCTTATTCTGTATCTTTTCCGGACGTTAAATGCCCAGAGCATTGTTGCATACAAACGGATTGCTTTCTTACGGTTTCGATAATAAGTAGTGCTTGGCATATCATCCAGCATCAGCATCACATCTTCATTGGTATTTCCTGCTTCAAAATATCTATATTTCAAAAGCCGATAATACAGCTGTCCATTTTTTGGATAATCCCTCAAAGCTATCAGGGAATCTCTCATGATTTCCAGCAAACAGAGATTCATATCATTATTCAGAAGCTTTTCCTGGATTCTGCGTTTCTCTGCAGTCGCATCGAAATCTACCAGATCATATAACATTTCCTTCAGATGCTTCCCTTCCTCTGCATACATTTCATAATCTATATCCACAAGGTTCTTCTCAATACGGAACATTACTTTAGTATACTGACTCAGCAATAATTCCGTATTCTTATAAGCATCCTCTGCCACTTCTTCCATATTGATAAACATATCCTGTATTCTCTGCATAATTGTCCTCCTTCCCGACCGCTTCCGCAGCCAGACCAATCATTGTATTGTTTGTTCCATTCACAGTCTGTCACTGTCCTAACATCTCTTCATGCAGATTCCGCAGAAATATCCGCTGTGGGATAGCTTCTATTTCTGGCTGATCGGCAACTGTATGATCTATTGAAAGCAATCGGTTCTCACGGGAAAGGATGTATCCCCGACTGCTGATGTTCTCATCGAATATCTATCTCTCCAAAGGGGGCCCTGATTCAGGGCTCCCTTTTAGGACGCCGTTATTTACGTTCCATAAACCATCTGTAATTTTCTTCATAAGTCAGATGACAGATTTTTCCCGCCCACCTGACAGGTATAACGATATCCGGTTCCACCAGCTTTTCGACTGGCACAACGCTCCGGTTTTGAAACCTTATCAATCGCATACTTACGTCCATCTTCCCAGACAAACGCTGTAGGGATCAATTCTCCTTCCCGGCTAAATACCTGCCAGGACATCTACATACACTTTAGCTGTCATTACAAAACACCTGCTCTCTCCTATCCATGAAAATATGCTTGTGGATGAACCGTATGTTCCTTAGCATTCAGCTGTGCCAGTATCTTATCCTGATACATAAATGCTCTCTGAATACTCTGATAGCCAAACCTTCCACGGATCTCATCTACCACCTGGTCCATCTTTTTGATTTTTTCTCTTTTCGTTTCATCCATAAATAAATCAAGCTGATAAGGCATCTCTTCTGATACCAGATCACATCCTCGAACACCAAGACTACGAATCGGATGTTCCCAGTTATAGTTTTTCTGAAATAACTCAAATGCAGTTCTGGCAATTTCTTCTGTAAGATTACTTGCCCTGTCCAGCTTGCACTGTCTCGTGAAATGATACAGACCATTATCCCGAATCGAGATTTCTACTGTCCTGCATTGAAAACCATTTTCACGCAGCCTGGCTCCTACACTCTCTGAAAGAGCCATCAAAATAATCTTGACATCCAATTCACTAACAAGATCTCTTGGCGTTGTTGTGCTGTTCCCGATAGACTTGATTGGTACTTTATATCCTTCTACCGAAACTGGAGTTTCATCCCATCCATTTGCAAAGGTATGAAGTACCAATCCCATCTTTCCAAGATATGTTTCTAATATAGAAGATTCTGCTCCTGCCAAATCTCCAATCGTACAAATGCCAAGTTTCTTCATCGTCCGTTCAGTACTTCGTCCGACCATAAGTAAATCTCCTACTGGAAGTTTCCATGCAATATCCTTGTAATTGTCTTTGGAAAACTCTGTAATGGCATCTGGCTTTTTATAATCAGAACCGAGCTTTGCAAATATCTTATTCCAGGAAACACCAATACTTACGGTAACACCCAGTTCATATTTAATCCGACTGCTGATCTCTTTTGCAATCTTCATTCCGTCTCCCTTGACAGAAGTGCTGGCAGTTACATCCAGCCAGCTTTCATCAATCCCAAATGGTTCTCTCTGATCTGTGTATTCACTGTAAATCTCCTGTGCCATTCTGGAAAACCTCAAATAAAGATCCATGCGAGGCGGTACAAAAATTATTTCCGGGCAAACCTGCCTTGCCTGCCACAATGCCATGCCTGTTTTTACTCCGGCTCGCTTTGCAATATAATTCGCAGTCAGCACAATTCCATGTCTTGCTTCCGGATCGCCCCCAACTGCCATCGGCTTTCCCGGCAAGTTCCGGATGATGCAACATCTCGACACTTGCGTAAAAGCAATTCATATCTGAATGAAGAATTGTCCTGCTCATAACATTCACCTACCAGTCTAAAAATCGTAATAAAACTTCTTTGCTTCATATTGACTTTGTGAAGTTTTTGAATTATAATTTCTACTAACTTCACGAACATTTGTTTGTATTTTATACGTGATAATGAACTCTGTCAATAGTTTTTATAAAGTTGATGAAGTTACGATTTCAAAACTTGGAAAGGATCCCACTATGAATTTTTCAGACAAGATTAAATTTCAACGAGAACAGAATCATCTGACGCAAGAAAGAACTTGCAGAACTGGTCGGCGTATCACAGCGTGCAATCGCAGCTTATGAAAGTTCCGGCACCATCGCACGAATCTCTACTATGAGAAAGCTCGCTCATGCATTAAATGTCTCTTATGATTATTTAAAACATGACGAGATTACAGATCCTTCTTATGGAATTGAAAAAATGGATTATATTGATGAAGTCAATGGACAGCTTGGTGAAAAAGGAGCCAAGGACATCAATGAGATTCTCGAAGCCAACCGTGCTCTTTTGCTGGTGGCGAACTTGACGAAGAAGCAAAAGATGCTTTCTATCAAGCTGTAACCAAAGCATATCTTTCCTGTAAGATGGAAGCTAAAAAGACATTTGGACGGAAAAGAAAAACACTGAAACGGAAAGTGATTCATAGGTGTCCGTATTTTCGTACAGCACTTTTGCTACTCTATACTTGTAGCAAACTATCTTATGAAATATCGAGGTGTTTTATGAGTTCAAAATGTATAAGAGACACTGTTAATAAAGTAAAAACAAAATATCAGGAAAGTGATCCGTACCGCCTTGCAGCCGCTATGCATATTATTGTTAAAAGCTTCCGCTTGGAACTGATCCAAACTGTTGTAAAGGCTTCTGTATGCGGGAATGTCGAAGACCTGCATCGTCATTAACAGCGACCTACCGGAAATCATACAGCAGATTATCCTGATCCACGAGATCGGTCACGCACTCCTTCATCAGAAAACCCTTCAGATCAAGTGTTTTCATGATTTTGAATTATTCGATGGAGTGTCACAATGTGAATATGAAGCGAATTGCTTTGCCGCTGATTATCTTCTGGAAGATGAAGATGTCCTGGAGATGCTTAACGCTGATATGTCCTTTTTCCAGGCTGCAGCAGAACTGAAAGTTCCACCGGAACTTCTTGATTTCAAATTCCGAATGATGAAACTAGCGGTGTTCAGATTGTAGATTCTCCGATTACTTCCAACAGTGACTTTTTAAAAGATATCCCTACTTCGGGAATAATAGAAAATTACTAAATATGCTATTTTTGAAAAAGGAGATTTTTGAAAATGATCAACTTAAATAAACATAGAATAGACTTTGGAAAAGGGGATGTAGGCATTGGTGTCATCGGTAACACTACAGATTCCGCACAACTGGCATTTTATAATCAGAGTGCACGTCCCATCCATATACTCAAGAATCCAGATCAGAATCCTGGGTTCGAACCCATGGAATTTAAAGAAGAACCTTTTATCATGAGCTTCTCCAATCCTGAAAGCATTGATGCAGTTATTTCAATTTTACAACGTGCCAAATATATTAATTTCACTTCCAAAAACGAACCGCAAAAAACAGAATAGATGAATGATGTATCTTATAAAGAATGGCTGTCTTTTCTCCAATGAGCAGGCAGCCATTTCTCATGTAATTCTTTAATACAAGTCTCCCACATATCCATCTGCTTCCAGATGCATATAGCACTCGTCCACCTTCTCTGATTCCAGAATCCGCAAAACGTGTTCCATACCTGTAGCAAGTTCTTTTGTTTTTAACTCTTCCAGCGGAATCCAATAAACTCTTCCTTCCTCAGAACTCTTTAATTCTCCGGTAAACTTATCCGCTTTATACAAGGTAATAACATAGTGCACTCCGCTCTTATGCCAATGATATAATCCTCCAAGCTTCGGTGCTTCAACCGTAAGTCCTGTTTCTTCCCAGACTTCCCGAATCATAGATTTCTGAAAAATCTCATTTGCTTCTACGTGACCGCCTGGAAAAGTTGTACCGGTATAGCTATCATTTACTTTATCCAGAGCCAGTACATTCCCTTTATGATCCTGAATCATACACATATTCATAAAACAGACCTTCTCAATCTGACTCTCTTCTTTTTCATTCAGAGATTTTCTGACACGTTTGTTGATATCCGATCGTTTGGATTTATAATGCTTGAAGACCTCTCCATACGGAATCCAGATTTCTGCATCTTCAATTTTTTCATAAACAGAATCCACCACTTCTTCCAGATGTTTGTCACTCGGAAAAGTACATTTTTTCATATAATAATCTCTGGTTGCCTGAAACATCCATTCCGCAATCTTTTCTTTCTGCTTCATTTTTAACTGGGAATACTTCTTATTCGTTTGCAGTAATCTCCCATCTATCATCTTATGGTTTTTCCGTGACATCGGTTTGACCTCTTTTCTTCTTTTTCATTCAGATTTTACTATACCACAGAATCATGCTTGCGTCATACTTCTGAGCTTCGATGTCCTCTTTTTCTTCTCTCAGTACCTTATTTATAGAGGGTTCTTTTTTAAGACTCTCTTCCGGCGGCTGTGCCACCGGTAAATAGCAAGGACAGGAAGTGTATATACACTTCCGGAAAACCAGCAATTTAGGGAACCCTGCCCTAAATTAAAAACACAGAAGTCACTACTTCGAAGAACCAAAGAAAGGAGAATCTGCCTATGGCAAAGAGAAAAAGAAATATACAGATTTTGTTTTGTGTTTCCCCAGAAGAAAAAAAGCTTATTCGTAGAAAGATGATTGAATCAAAGACAAAAAATATGGGAGCTTATCTTCGTAAAATGGCAATCGACGGTTACATCGTCAACACCGATACCACTCCACTGAAGAAACAGTATGAGGAAATGCATAAGATCGGTGTGAATATTAATCAGATTGCCAAAAAAGTAAACAGCACCGGTGATCTGTATCCGGAAGAAAAGCAAGAATTAAAAGAGATGGTGAAAGAATTATGGCGTATCTTAAGATCTTCCCAATTAAAGTAACAGACAAGAAAGCTCTGGACTACATCACGAATCCAGATAAAACAGATGAAAAACTGTTAGTTTCCAGTTTTGGCTGTTCCCCGGAAACTGCAGATCTTGAATTTTCTATGACAAGAGAAATGGCAAAAAAGAATGGAATGGACAAAGGTGATAACCTGGCATTTCATCTGATCCAGTCATTTAAACCTGGAGAAGTTGATGCCGAAACTGCCCATCGCTTAGGGCAACAATTTGCAAACGAAGTACTGAAAGGAAAATATGAATATGTGATAAGCACCCATGTTGATAAAAATCATATCCATAACCACATCATCTTTAATGCAGCAAGTTTTGTTGATCATCACAAGTATGTTTCCAATAAGCGGAGCTACCATAAAATCTGCCGGATCAGTAATCGTATCTGCCATGAAAATGGACTTGCCACCAGTATGCCAACCGGAGAAAAAGGCAAAAGTTATAAGGAGAACATGGAATATCATCGTGGCACCAGCTGGAAAGCCAAGCTACGTGTTGCAGTTGATAAAGCAATCTGGACTTCCATCAACTATGAGGAATTTTTACAAAAAATGCAGTTAGCCGGATATGAAGTCCGACAGGGAAAACACCTGTCCTTCCGTGCACCGGAACAGAAAAACTTCACTTATATGAAATCTCTTGGAAGCTATTATTCAGAAGAAAATGTCCGCATCCGTTTGGCAAAAAACCGTAACAAAATAAAAGCTCCAAGGCATCTGTCCAGAGAAGCTCGCCTGTATATCAATATCTCCACTTATGTTACGACCGGCAATCGAGAAGGATTTGAACGATGGGCAAAACTAAATAACCTGAAAGAAGCGGCACGCACCTTCAACTATCTTTCCGAAAATAACCTGCTGAATTATGAAGATTTCCAACAGCATGTTTCTGATGTTGATGCTTCTGTTAAAGCGGCTGATCAAAGAATAACGCAAATCAACAGTGAGCTGAGCACACAGAAAATCATTCAAAAACACTGTGATTCTTACCGTCTCTGCCGAAAAGTGATTGAAGATTGCAAATCTGCTAAAAATCCAAAAGCATACCGAACCAAACATCAAGCAGAATACCAACTGCACGATTCACTAAAAAAAGAGCTTCAGGATCTCGGTGTTACCAAAATCCCAAGCTCTAATAAAATCCAGAATAGGATAGAAAATCTTGAATCTGAACAAGCTGCTACTGTCCGGGAAAAACAAGAATTGCAGAAAAAGCAGAAGACACTGAATATCATTAGACAGAATTTCACAGCACTACTTAATGCTCCGGAGATGCAAATTCCCATATCAGAAAAAGAGCTAACTCTCTAAAAAGAAGGAGGTACCTACTTTAACGGTGCCTCTTGCTTTTCGTCTAATCTATTTATATCTTCCTCTTTATGCAATTTCCCATATTACAGTTGCCGTATCAGTAACATTAATATCGTCTGCCTCAATATCTATATCATATGCTCCCGGTGCACTCATTTCACATTCCGTACACTCCATTAATCTCATTTCATTCAATGGCTTTGTTACAAAATCTATCTCTCCCCAAGAATAATCAATTGCCTGTATTTCACCCAATTTCACATTTGCTGCTGTTGTAAGCACCTGTGCCTTTTGAATGGAATCCTCGATTGCTTTATGTAACAGCTCATTTTTACATTTTTCTACATCTGCCACTGTATACTCAATAGAAAACTCTGGCCTTAATGAGCTATGAGCCAAAGCGTAAAGGACTTGCCCTAATCTTTTATTATCAGCTGCAAACTCTATTTTCATATGGTGATTATACTTATAACCTTTAAATCTTCGCTTCCAGCTCTTATCTCTGTCCTGATAGCTTTCATATTCTGTATCGACATTAAAATATACTGTTTTAAGGTCTTTTCTCTGAAAACCAAGTTTCTCAAACAAATCCTTGAGAAGCTCTGTATCTTCTGTTGACCTTCGGAGAGTATCTTCATATTCTTTGCAAAGTTCTTCCTTGTTGACATATAACCGGATTTTATCCGGCTTTACTGCTATTTTCCCTTTTCCTGTAACTTTAATTGTTCTCATCATCTTTGCTCTTCCTTTCATTCTCATTATATTCATACCCATTGATTAAAAGCTCTATCATCTTCTTTGTCATCTGAATATACTTACCAAACGGATTAATCACAATTCCATTCACCTGTTCCCAATTAAGTGCCAGACGAAGTATTGATTCAATAGACTGATTCATCTGCACATTTCCAGCAGAACCCTTATGCATCTCTTCAGAAGATGTAAATACTCCAATCCATTCTTTTTCATCAGCATCTTTTACAGTCTCTATTTTAAGTCTTACATCATGGTCAAGCGAAATCGTGTCACCAGCCTTTACTTTACCTATCTGTTCTTCCGACATAAAAGGATTTTCCGTGATATATGGAACAATAACTTCTCCTGCCTGCTGCATTCTTGTTACCATAACTTCTAAATAACAGCATTCCATTTTTATCCTGCTGAATATAATACTGGTCGATTGCTGCCTCAATCATCTGATTTGCCTGTGTCTCATCCACTTCATCTGAATAAGTATCCACGCTCCTGCCAAGTACATGATCAAATTCATCAAGAACATCCGTCATCAGTCCCTTGTCAATCCGACTTTTACACTCTGCAATCAGCACAGCGGGATTCCATAAAATGCTTCTGCAATACTTCCTGTAATAGCACCAAGCGTATCAGTATCTCCACCAAGTGATACTGCATTCCGTATGGCATCCTCAAAATCTTTGGATTCCAGAAATGCGATGATTGCCTCTGGTACTGTTTCCTGACAGCTTTCAACATGATGTGGTAGTAGGTTCGGATATTATCAATGTTCTACTCAGATCATAATGAAATTCCCTCTCTATATACGCTTTGATTTCTTCTTTTGAAGATCCATTTCCTTGCCATATATATTGCACTTGCAGTTGACTCTGCACCCTTTATACCTTCTGGATGATTATGTGTCACATTCGCTGTAGCTCTAGCTACCTCTCTGGTTCTTTCCATCGAATCATAAAGCCAGCCTGCAGCTGACACTCTCATGGCTGAACCATTTCCATAGCTTCCGTATGGCTTCGGATTATTTTCTTTAAGCCAATGTCTGAAGCTTCCACCATAGCCTGCATGTGGATATCTTTTTCCCCAATCCTGCATATTGGATGCTACCGCATCTTCAATTTTCTTTACTGCTGCTTCCGGTCCGACTGCCAGGAGAGCTTCTCCAACTGCTATTGTCATAACAGAATCATCTGTAAAGCCACAGCCTTCACTAAACAAATCAAAATTCTTTGTTTTATCACCTCTGTCAAACTCAAACGGACTTCCTATAATATCTCCTAAAATTGCTCCGTACATATATGCCTCCAATCCCCGGATTACTCCGGCACCTCTCTTTCTCTGTTACAATATGAGTATAATTAAAAGGCATCTTCATATGGTCGCTGTTCGGGCGACACTTTTAGAAAATAAAAATGCCGGTGCAATATTGCACCGACACTAATTTCTCTAATATTTTTCATTTTGTTCTGACCATACTGGCGTACCATATTTTTTTCTTGCCACATCGCAAATTGCCATTAAAGCATAATAATTAACCCGATTAGGATAATGCACAGCAGGGTGATAATAATCAAGCACCAATGTATCCTTCCAAAGTGCCAACATATTATCCCATGTATCATCATTCTGTAATTCTTCCTCCTAATACAAGTTTCAATAGACTGAGATTATTCCCACATACAATGATATCCGGTTGTATAATTTCCAATTCACGCTTTATTTCCAGCCTGTCTTCAAGTGCGTATTTTTTCAAATCTTCATATTCAGATTCGCTTCCGCCATTGCTTTTTTTCACATTGACCACTGCAATACGGTCTATGATTTCTTTTTCCTTAGAACGTAATACTTCATCGTCATACTCACAGATATTATCGTTAAATGCATTATATATTGCCTGTGTCCATATTGCTACCTTTCTCCACATAGTCCATGGACGTTCACAATCATGCAAATCTTCTACCAGATTATAACCATTTTCATTAGAAGTGTATGGATATTAACCTCAATTACAGCGAGGGCGACACGCCCATAGCCTTAAAGAGCGATTTTATCCTTTCCTTTTGTGAGTTGATTATGGGAGGTAAAAACGGGCTGGAAGCTGTCGAAAAGACCTTGATTGACCGCGCTGTTATCAGCGTGTACCGCAACTACCTTGCCGACCCGAAGCCGGAGAATATGCCGATTTTGGGCGACCTCTACGACGAGATCAAGAAGCAGCCGGAAAAGGAAGCGCAGCGTATCGCGGCGGCATTGGAACTCTATGTAAACGGCAGCTTGAACATTTTTAACCACAGGACAAACGTTGACATTCATAATCGCCTTGTCTGCTTTGATATTAAGGAACTCGGTACGCAGCTTAAAAAAGTCGGTATGCTTATCGTCCAAGACCAAGTATGGAACAGAGTAACGGTAAACCGCAGCGAGGGCAAGGCGACGCGGTATTACATCGACGAATTTCATTTACTCTTGAAAGAGGAACAGACCGCAGCATACAGCGTCGAGATTTGGAAGCGTTTTAGGAAGTGGGGCGGTATTCCGACAGGTATCACGCAGAACGTCAAAGACCTTTTGACGAGCAGAGAAGTTTCAAACGTTTTTGAAAACAGCGATTTTGTCTATATGCTCAACCAAGCACAGGGCGACAGGGAAATCCTTGCAAAGCAGCTTAACATTTCGCAGCAGCAAATGACCTATGTAACCCATTCCGACGCGGGCGAGGGGCTTATTTTCTACGGCAACGTGATTTTGCCCTTTATTGACCGTTTCCCGCAGGATACGGAACTGTACCGCGTCATGACGACCAAACCCGGCGAGGTGTCGGCATGAGGATAGAAACGGACAAAATCTATTGCGGCGACAGCTTGCAGGTGCTTCAAACCTTGCCGGAAAACGCAGTTGATTGTTGCGTAACGTCCCCGCCCTACTATGCCTTGCGGGACTATGGCGCAGACGGGCAGATCGGACGGGAAGCAACGCCGGAAGAATATGTTTCCCGCATTACGGCGGTATTCCATGAGGTAAAGCGGGTGCTTACGCCGGAGGGGACTTGTTGGCTGAATATCGCGGACACTTATTGCGGCACAGGCAGCAAAGCCGACCACCAAGACCCCAAATATCCCAAAGGCAGGAACGGGCAGCAAGTGGCGTTCAACCACCGCGCCCCCGGCTGTAAGCCCAAAGATTTAATCGGTATTCCGTGGCTTGTAGCCCTTGCCTTGCGGGGCGACGGTTGGTATTTGCGCAGTTCTATCATTTGGCACAAAACAAACCCCATGCCAGAAAGCACGCGGGACAGGCCGACCCGCTGCTATGAATATGTGTTTCTGCTTACCAAGTCAAAGAAGTATTACTACAATTGGCAAGCAGTAGCCGAGCCGATAGCCCCCACAACGGCGGGGCGGCTGAAAAGCGGAGTTAGCAAAGGAAACAAGTATAACGTTACTGTTCCGGGGCAAAACCAGCCGCAGAAAATCAACCGCCCCCGCGAAAAGGGCGCATACGCCGACGAGTTGATTTGTCCCGTCCGCAGCCGTCGCAACGTTTGGCAGATCAACAATGTCGCGTATCATGGCGGGCATTTCGCAGCATACCCGCCCAAACTTGCGGAAACGTGCATTTTGGCGGGCTGTCCCGTGGGCGGGATTGTCCTTGATCCGTTTTTAGGCAGCGGCACCACCGCAGCGGCGGCAAAGCACCTTTCCCGCCGCTATATCGGCATTGAGTTAAACCCCGACTATTGCACCCTCCCTTGCAAAACAGCGGATTGGAGGTGATGAAGATTGAGCAAGGAATGGAAAGCCCCCGACAAGGTAACGCAGAAAATGACCCGCGACGGGGCGGTTGCGGAAAACCTCACGACGGGCGAAACAACGAGTATCAGCGAAAGGCCGCAGGAGGAAAACTATTCCCAAGCCCCTACCGCAGCGGCAGAAAAGGCTGTTGACCGTATCGGCGCAGAGGTTGAACGGCAAGCGGCAAAGGGCGCAGGGAAAAAAGCCCTTGACGCGGCGCAGCTAAAAACCCATACTTCCCGCTTGCAGTTTTCCGAAGCGGAACGGGCAACGCCGGAATTGCAGAAATCTATCCGTAAATCCGAGAAAGCGGCAGACCGTTTAGACGCAGCGCGGGCGGCTATCCCCAAGCAGACCAAAATCAAGAAAGAGCGCGTTTTTGACGAAGCGAAAGGCAAGGCAAAGACGCGCCTTTCCTTTGAAAAGACGGATAAGCCCCCAAACGGCAAGTTGCGGCATAACCCCTTGTCCCGTCCGGCGCAGGAGTTGAACAGCACCGTACATGGGAAAATCTACGAGGTTGAGAAAGAAAATGTCGGTGTGGAAAGCGGGCACAGGGTAGAACTTGCGGGCGAGAAAGCGGGCGGTATGGCGGCGCGGACGGTAAAGCGCGGCATACGCAGCCACAAGCTGAAACCCTACCGGGCAGCGGCGGCAGCCGAGAGAAAGGCGGTAAAGGCAAACGCCGATTTCCTCTATCAAAAGGCGCTGCACGATAACCCCGCCCTTGCGCACTCAAACCCGATTTCCCGTTTTTGGCAGAAGCAGCGCATTAAAAAGCAGTATGCAAAGACGCTGAAAGCGGGCGGCAAAGTGAAAAAGACCGCCGAAGCCACCGCAAAGGCGGCGAAGAAAACCGCGCAGGAAACCAAACGGGCGACGTTCTTTGTCGTCCGGCACTGG
>SCPN01000157.1_pt1 | contig 76972 bp, 87 predicted proteins | sample 6106831 | NCBI WGS metagenome assembly SCPN01 (sample SAMN10720447, study PRJNA508395) | human gut metagenome | isolation source: Participant 1, 0 month
TTTTGCAATTTCTCTCGTACCCAGTGTCATTACTCCCAACGTTGAAAATAATATATAAAATATTGAATGAGGCTTTGAGCAAAATTACAAACTCAATACCGGTTACACTCTAGAATCTAGCAACATAAGGATAAGTAATAAATTGAAATAGATAATTTGATGTTGTCAAAAAACTACTATATAAAATATTCTTCTTTAACCCCATATTTTATATACACTGAAAGAATGGCATATTTTATCAAAGTTTTTATCCCGCCTACTTTTCTACAATTACGCATAATCATCATTTTTTTTATACATATCCTCATAATATCGTTCGTAGGCACCAGTAGTAATATTATCCATCCACACCTGATTATCAAGATACCAACGAACTGTTTTTTCAATACCTTCTTCAAACTGCAAACTTGGTTCCCAACCCAGTTCATTTTTCAACTTAGTGCTATCAATAGCATAGCGCATATCATGTCCTTGCGATCGGTAACATAAGTAATCAAATCCAAAGAACAACCTTCGGGATTACCTAACAGCCTGTCTACAGTTTTAATAATTATTTTAACAATATCTATATTTTTCCATTCATTAAAACCGCCAATATTATAAGTATCAGCTACTTTTCCTTTATGAAAAATAAGTTCAATAGCACGGGCATGATCTACAACATAAATCATCCGAACATTTTCCGTTACCATATACAGGGAAGTGCCTTAGAATGACAGATATTATTAATAAAGAGTGGTATTAATTTTTCGGGAAACTGGTAGGGACCATAGTTATTACTACAATTAGTGACAATAGTAGGCATTCCATATGTGTCATGATAAGCACGTACAAAATGATCACTACTTGCTTTAATTAGCCAATAAGGGGCTATGAGTTGTAGGTATCCTCATAAAATCTTTTACCATAAGCAAGATGATGATCCAAAGAAGACGCTGTAGTGGTAAACGGTGGTTCTATACCGTCAGAATGGGTCAATCTCAGTGCTCCATAAACTTCATCTGTAGATATATGATAAAAACGTTTGCCTTCATACCTTTCGGGCAGTGTTTCCCAATATAACTTGGCTGCTTGTAAAAGGCTTAATGTACCATCATATTTGGTACCAAAAGATACGGATCTTTGTCTACGCGTGACTTTCGGCAGCAAGATGAATTATACCATCTATATGATATTGTGCCATAAGTTCCTGCATCTTATCGAAATCACAGATGTCAGCCTTTACAAAGGTATAGTTGGGAGTATCTTCAATATCTTTGAGGTTTTCCAAATTTCCAGCATAGGTTAATTTGTCAAGATTGATAATATGATAATTAGGATATTTATTGACAAACAAACGTACTACATGGCTACCTATAAATCCAGCTCCTCCAGTAATAAGGATATTACGTTCAAATTTCATATTTTTTTGCTTTTAGTTGATTAATACATTTTTCCAAAGATTCCATCCAATACGGAATCTGATAGCCAAAAGTTTCTCTGAACCTCACTTTATCCAATACAGAATAATGCGGACGTTTTACTTTGCTAGAGTATTCATGAGAGTGGACAGGACGGATATTACACATATTTTCACTCAACTTACCAATAGCCACGGCAAAGTCATACCAAGAGCATACACCTTCGTTAGTGAAATGATAAATACCTTTTTGATCTATCATCATATGATCTATAATCCAACCAATGGCATCAGCTAAATCACCAGCATAAGTAGGTGTACCTATTTGGTCGAAAACAACATTTAGGGTCTCTCTTTCCTTCATTAGCTTCAACATCATTTTTACAAAATTGTTTCCCCATACAGAATAAAGCCATGCAGTACGCAGAATGATATAGTTGCAACCAGAAGCAACAATCGCATTTTCTCCAGCAAGTTTTGTTTCGCCATATATCCCTATCGGTTCAGTTATATCATGTTCTGTATATGGAACATTATTTTTACCACTGAATACATAATCAGTAGAAACATGAATAAGTGTCGCCCCTACTGATTTAGCAGCTTCAGCCAAATAGCCGACTGCTACATTATTAACTAGGTTGGCCGTTCTTTCATCTTCCTCTGCCTTATCCACATTAGTATAAGCAGCACAATTGACAATGACATCTATCTGCTCCTTATTTACAAATGTATGGAGAACATCCCTATTTGTAATATCTAATTCATTGATGTCTGTAAACACATAATGATCTTTACTTTTATCAGAAACCCGCACCATTTCATTGCCCAATTGTCCATGAGCACCAGTAACCAATATATTCATCTCAATACAATTTTTCATTATAGTCAAACAACCAGTCTACATCTTTTAAGCACATATGATGTTTGTCTTTCTCAGAAAGTACCACCGCATCAACAGGAATACGCCAATCAATGGCTAGATACGGATCATCCCAAGCAATAGCTCCCTCACTCTGTGGAGTATAGAAATTGTCACATTTATATTGAAAGATTACTTCATCAGTCAATACACTAAAACCATGAGCAAAGCCACGAGGAATGAAAAACTGGTGATGATTATCTTCTGTTAATTCTACAGCAACATGGTGACCAAAAGTTGGAGAACCTTTACGGATATCTACTGCAACATCTAAGACCGCCCCCATTTAATAACACGTACTAATTTGCTCTGTGCATAAGGCGGCTTTTGGAAATGAAGTCCACGAAGAACACCATAAGAAGATTTACTCTCATTGTCCTGTATAAAACTTACCTTTTGTACTTTCTCTTCAAACTCTTTTTGCGAAAAAGATTCAAAAAAATAACCACGTTCATCTTTAAAAAGAAGAGGTTCAAGGATTACAACCCCTTCTATTGCAGTCTGAATTACATTCATTTTAATAATTATAAGTTCTGAATAAACAATTATGTGAAACTAAGTTCATCAATGACCTTTAGAAGATATTGGCCATATTGGTTTTTCAACATAGGATAAGCTAGTTCACGCATCTTATCCGATGTAACCCAACCCTGACGGAGAGCTATACCTTCCAAACAAGCAACTTTCAAGCCTTGTCGCTTTTCAATTACTTCGATAAAAGTAGAAGCTTCAGAAAGAGAATCATGTGTACCAGTATCAAGCCATGCAAAGCCACGTCCCAATGTCTGCACTTTCAGTTTTTGTCTCTAAGAAACTCTTGATTAACAGTTGTAATTTCCAACTCCCCACGAGGAGAAGGCTTGATATTCTTCGACACTTCCACAACTCTATTCGGATAGAAATATAAGCCCACTACAGCATAATTGGATTTCGGACGACTTGGTTTTTCTTGAATACTTAAACAATTGCCTTCCTTATCAAATTCCGCCACTCCGTAACGTTCCGGATCATTCACCCAATATCCGAATACAGTTGCCTTATTTTCTTCTTCCGCTGTATAAACAGCCTCTTTCAGTATTCGAGTAAAACCTTGACCATAGAAAATATTATCACCTAAAACCAAACATACAGAGTCACCTCCTATAAAGTTCTCCCCAATTATAAAGGCCTGTGCTAATCCGTCTGGTGAAGGTTGCTCAGCATATTCAAAGCGGATGCCCAAATCGGAACCATCACCAAGCAAACGTTTGAATCCCGGCAAATCATGCGGTGTAGAAATAATTAATATCTCACGAATACCTGCCAGCATCAATACAGAAATTGGATAGTAAATCATTGGCTTATCAAAAATAGGAAGCAGTTGTTTACTAACCCCCTTAGTAATAGGATATAAACGAGTACCAGAACCACCCGCTAAAACAATACCTTTCATACTTCTATTATTACTAATTTATAATACAACTTCTCCGAATAACTTCTTCAGAAACGAATTCTGAGAAAATATATTCTTTTTATATTTTCGTCTATCTTTCTCCATACCCTAAATATCATTCAATATTATATAACTCTTCATATGATATTTAAATACGATGTCTCAAGAAACTATAGAACATTAGGATTCATGTTTGGTTATAATACTAAATATCAATTCTCTACTTATTCAAATTGGCATAATATATCATCCATACTATGAAACATGTATGTAAGTTTTATACCATTTTCTTCCCGTTAATTTTTCATGCTTTACGATAGCCCGATTAATAATCATGTGCAAAATACACCAAAATATCAAATCGAAAAGAAGCATAAAAGTAGCATTTATATAGTAAGACAATATAAAATTAGTAGCCACCAAGAATAAAGACAATAATAATAACGTTATCATTACTGTTCGTACTTTCATCCCTGTACGCAACAATTTATGATGAATATGATTTTTATCTGGCAAAAAAGGATTGCGACCATCTCGAATACGAGCACAGAACACACGCACAACATCAAGTAGTGGAATAAACAATGTAGAGATAGTCACCATATTCAAATTCAGCTTGAACGGATCCCAAGACTCTTGCCGTGTCCAAAAATGAAGAATCAAAAAACTAAGGATATAACCAAGAGTAAGACTTCCGGCATCTCCCATAAAGAGTTTTCGACCTGACACGCTAAATACATTATAATAATAGAAAGTAGCGACCACTCCCAAAGTAGCAGAAGCTAAAAGAGCATGAGTCCACTGACCAACAAATGCACAAACTATGATTAACAATCCCAATGCAATACAAGTAAGTCCTGAAGCCAAACCATCAATTCCATCTATCAAATTAATGGCATTCGTGATATAGACCACAAGAAAAACAGTTAAAGGCATGCCAATAAATGCAGGAATAGTATTAAGTCCCAATAATCCTCCCAAATCATTAATCCAGAGACCGGAAAGTGGTAAAAAAGAGGCTGAAAGAATCTGCACCACAAATTTATAACGATAACTCACCTACAAATCATCCGCTACTCCAACAAGATAAAGCAATGTTGTGCCGGCAACGAGGAAAAGATAACGCATGAACAAGCTGGATGACCATATAGGAGCAACAGGTTCATTCATGTAATAACGAACCCCTGTAATAATACACAAAGATATTAATATAACAGGCAAAAAAGCTAAACCACCCAAACGAGGAACAGGAGTTTTATGTACTTTACGGGCATCAGGTACATCAAACAGACGTTTCTTATAGGAAATAAATATTATTCTTGGAATAACAATAGTGGCTAATAGTACTGAAAGTAAAAAAGTACCTCCAATATAAATATACATCATAACAATTTATCGTATTTTCAGGCTTAATTCTTTTCTCCAACCGGTTCCACATACCCCACCGGCATATCTGCACAAGCACAACCTAACATATTGAGCCTAACGGCAATCTTACTTTTCCTTCTACCATCACAAGTTCCCCTACAAGCCCTGTCAAAGGACCTTTAACTACACGTACTTTCTCACCACGCGCCAAAGGAGCACTATTCATACAAACTGCTTCATCCGAATAATCGAGCATAAAGCGGAAACGAGCCATTTGTTCATCTGGAATTACAGTCGGACTGCTCTCACCACGCATTACCATATACCGACTTACTGTAGAGAAAGAAAGAACTTCTTTACGTTCTTTCGGATCTACATGCACAAATACCATCATCGGAAGCAAAACGGATTCAACCACTTTACGACGGTCGCTCCATTGATGTACTTCCTGTTGGACCGGTACAAAATTCTCAATTCCCATTTTGGCTAAACGCTCTGCCACTTTCTTCTCGTGATGCATACGTACGAGAGCTACATACCAGCGTTTAGAGTGTGCTACGCCTTCCCCTGTCCCAATATTAGGCCCAGCATTTAAAGTTCCTTCTTTTCTTAGAATCATACTTTTTTACCCCTTATGTTTCTGTTACTTCTTAGGTAACGGAAACATAGGCGGCTGAAGACCTGCCACAATAACAAGAAGAAATGCATACAAATGGGGAAGTTTGAGAATTTTCTGCCTGATTTACAGAGTAATTCTTTCAGTGCAGACAATAGGAATCATTGAACATGAGACAAATACATTTCATGTTCGGATACATTTTTATTATATATTTAAATAAAAAGAGAAAAAAAAGGAAATTTGCTTGTACGCTATTAACAAATTTGTCTATATTTGCACCGAATAATTTCCGTTACCTAAGAAGTAACAACCGCGCATTCTAACTGAATATCAACTATTTAATATAATCATTATAAAATTCCCCTGCAATTCCTCACGTAAGAATAATTTAATCGGTTTACTTTTGTACGTTCGTCAAGTTCAAAGCCTTTTAGATAAATTTGTGTTGTCTTGATAGATTTATGGCCTAACGATTCACTTATCATTTCAATAGGAACTCCCCTATATTTAGCTGTAGTAGCCCAGGAATGCCGGAATGTATAAGAAGTTATGGCTGAATGAATATGTAACCTTTTGGCCAAGCTCTTCAGGTCGTTATTAAAACGACGCAAGGTGGATTGATATTCTTTATAGGCAGCCTCTTCGTCCCGCTTGTTCTTTCCGCTTAATATATAGAAAAGATAATCAGGATGTTCGGGAAGAGTTGACGAGTGGAAATTACGAAGTTGGGAGACAGTGTCTGACGCCGACTCTAATATTTCCACACTCATGGGAGTTCCTGTCTTAATACGATTGTACTTCAGAATATTTCCTTCCAGATTAGATTTTTCCAGATGAGCCAAATCGACAAAAGGCATTCCACAGAATAAAAACAATAGATTGGCAATGGCCTGTGTCCGTCGTAACTTATCGGACTGCGGGTCTTTGTAAAGCAACGTATGTAGTTCGTTTACCGGAATAGCTTTCTTCTGACGAGTATCCACTCCGGTGAATACATCACGAAACAAACGATGCACATAAGGAGCCTGGTGAGCATCTACCCCTTTATTATATATGCAACGTAACATCCGCATATAAGTAGAGATAGTGTTAAGCTTCAAGCGACAAGCCAACAAGTAGTTGCTGTATCGCCTCAAGTTCTCACGAGTAATTTGGCTGAATGACACACACGATGTCCTACAAAACACAGTGAAAGAGCGTAGCGCATTTTCATAAACATGTGCTGTAGCATAGCGCCCCTCACGGCGCAAGCACTCCACATAATTGTTTGCACATACAGTAAATCCGTCTTTTCTCATAATTTACTATTTATTAATTTATAAATTCAGTATGATATTACGAGAAATAGAACGAATTTCCAATAAAGATGGCTATTAACTAAGATTTTCTTATAAAATTTTTAATAACCTATACGATTTAATACTTAAATTGGCGTATCAGTCAGAAAGTAAACAGAAAAAGGCCATTCCCGAATAAACAGGAATGACCTTCTACTTTTCATTTCAACACGATGTTATCATGCTATCAAAAGCATGACATCCTGTTACTTATATTCCGCCCAACTCTTGATAGCGATATCATCGATACTCATCGTGCAGAAAGCATTAATGAATGCACTTGCGAGACGGGCATTCGTAATCAACGGAATATTCAGATCGATAGCCGCACGACGGATTTTGTATCCGTTGTCCAACTCTCCGGCTGTCAGGTTCTTCGGAATGTTGACTACCATATCAATCTCTTTGCTATGAAGCATCTCCAACGCCTGCGGATGTCCCTCTTCACTCGGCCAATAAACATGAGTACTCTCAATACCGCTCTCGGCAAGCGCTTTATGTGTACCGCCCGTCGCAAAGAGTTTATATCCCTTATTCACCAACATACGGGCTGCATCCATCATATCCGCTTTCTGCTTCATCGTACCTGTAGAAAGCAGGATATTCTTTTCTTAGGGATGCGATAACCTACGGAAATCATTGCTTTCAACACAGCACAGGAAGTATCAGTACCGATACAGCCGACTTCACCGGTGGAAGCCATATCTACCTCCCAACACCGGGTCGGCTTTCTGCAAACGGTTGAAAGAGAACTGTGAAGCTTTGATTCCCACATAGTCCAATTCGAAAAGATTCTTTTCCGGTTTTTCGACAGGCAGGCCAAGCATAACTTTGGTTGCCAGTTCAATAAAGTTGATCTTCAGTACCTTGCTGACAAATGGGAAAGAACGACTGGCACGAAGGTTACATTCAATCACCTTGATATCGTTATCCTTTGCCAGATATTGGATATTGAACGGGCCGGAGATGTTCAGAGCCTTGGCAATTTCGCGGCTGATACGTTTGATACGGCGGACTGTCTCCACATATAGCTTTTGTGGCGGGAACTGAATAGTCGCGTCACCGGAGTGTACTCCTGCAAACTCGATATGTTCGCTGATAGCGTATGCTACGATTTCCCCATTTTGAGCTACGGCATCCATTTCCACTTCCTTGGCGTGCTCGATAAACTGGCTTACCACTACCGGATGCCTCTTTGATACGTTAGCAGCCAGTTTCAGGAAACGTTCCAGTTCTTCCTGATTGGAACAAACATTCATTGCAGCTCCCGAAAGCACGTAAGATGGACGGACAAGCACCGGGAAGCCTACTTCGTCAACAAACTCGTTGATGTCATCCATAGAAGTCAGTTCCCGCCAACGCGGCTGGTCTACTCCGATACGGTCGAGCATGGCAGAGAATTTTTCGCGGTCTTCGGCGTTGTCAATGCTCTTGGCGCTTGTACCGAGGATATTGATGTTCTGTGCATCCAGGCGCAACGCCAGGTTATTCGGAATTTGTCCACCGGTAGACACGATGACACCATGCGGATTTTCGAGTTCCAGAATATCCATTACACGTTCGAAAGTCAGTTCGTCGAAGTAGAGACGGTCACACATATCGTAGTCTGTAGATACAGTTTCAGGATTATAATTAATCATCACGCTGCGCCATCCTTCCTTGCGGATTGTGTTCAATGCCTGCACGCCACACCAGTCGAACTCTACCGAAGAACCGATACGATAGGCACCGGACCCCAGTACGACGATAGATTTATGGTCACCAAGATAATGAACATCGTTTGCTACGCCACTATAAGTAAGATACAGATAGTTAGTCTGTGCAGGATATTCGGCTGCCAGCGTATCAATCTGTTTCACAACCGGAAGAATACCGACACTTTTACGATGTTTGCGGACATAAAGAATACCATCCTCCATATCACCTTCGTAGCCGATGGCACGGGCAACCTGGAAATCAGAGAAACCTTGAACCTTGGCTTTACGAAGCAGTTCGTACGGTAAGTCTGCAATCTGTTTGTGGTTGTTTCCCCAGCTATGCAACTCTTCTGAAGTTTTCATGATGTTCATCAGCTTCTGAAGGAACCATTTGTCTATTTTCGTCAGTTCGTGCACCTGGTCGATAGTGTACCCGGCGCGGAATGCTTTCGAGATGACAAAAATACGTTTATCGGTCGGCTCACGAAGTGCTTTGTCAATATCTGGAATAACCAATTCCTTATTTTCTACAAACCCGTGCATGCCCTGCCCTATCATGCGAAGACCTTTTTGAATAGCTTCTTCAAAGGTACGACCGATGGCCATTACTTCACCGACTGATTTCATGGAAGAGCCCAATTCCTTATCTACTCCATGGAACTTACCCAAGTCCCAACGAGGAATTTTACATACTACATAATCCAAAGCCGGCTCGAAGAAAGCGGAAGTCGTTTTCGTTACAGAGTTTTTCAAGTCGAAAAGTCCGTATCCCAATCCTAGCTTAGCGGCAACAAAGGCCAACGGGTAGCCGGTCGCTTTGGAAGCCAAAGCCGATGAACGGGAAAGACGGGCATTTACCTCAATTACCCGATAATCTTCGGATTCCGGGTCGAAAGCATATTGCACGTTACATTCACCGACAATACCGATATGACGGATGATGCGTATAGCCAGTTCGCGGAGCTTATGGTATTCTTTGTTGGTTAGTGTTTGAGAGGGAGCAATAACGATAGACTCACCGGTATGGATACCCAGCGGGTCGAAATTCTCCATATTACAAACTGTGATACAGTTGTCGAAGCGGTCGCGTACTACTTCATATTCCACTTCTTTCCAGCCACGAAGTGATTTTTCCACCAGCACTTGCGGAGAGAAAGAAGAAAGCCTTTTCTACGAGAACGTCCAGTTGTTCCTCGTTATCACAAAAACCGGAACCCAGACCACCCAACGCATAAGCAGCACGGACAATCACCGGATAACCCAATTCTTTCGCAGCACGACGGGCTGCTTCCGCATTTTCGACGGCTTCGCTCTTGATAGTCTTTACATTAATTTCGTTCAGTTTCTGCACGAAAAGTTCACGGTCTTCGGTATCCATAATAGCTTGCACCGGAGTACCGAGTACCTTTACATTATATTTTTCGAGGATTCCTTCCTTATATAAGGCCACACCGCAATTCAAGGCCGTCTGCCCACCGAATGCAAGCATAATGCCTTCGGGCTTCTCCTTCTGAATCACTTTCTCTACGAAATACGGAGTCACCGGGAGGAAGTAGATTTGATCCGCCACTCCTTCGGAAGTCTGTACCGTAGCAATATTCGGGTTGATAAGAATCGTTTCAATGCCTTCTTCTTTCAAGGCTTTGAGTGCCTGCGAACCGGAATAGTCAAACTCACCGGCCTCACCGATCTTCAGGGCACCGGAACCCAACAGCAATACTTTCTTTATATTTTCTTTCATGATTGTCGGTTATTTAAGCAGGTTTACAAATTCGTCGAACAGGAATTCCGTATCCGTAGGTCCACTTGCTGCTTCCGGATGGAATTGTGCAGAAAACCAAGGGTTTCTTTTATGCTTGATTCCTTCGTTGGAACCGTCGTTCATGTTGATGAAAAGCGGCTCCCAATCTGCCCCTAACGTATTATTGTCTACAGCATAACCGTGATTCTGGGAAGTGATGAAACAACGTTCAGTGCCTACCATACGCACCGGTTGGTTGTGGCTACGGTGACCGTACTTCAATTTATATATCTTGGCTCCACCGGCTTTCGAAAGCAGTTGATTACCCATGCAGATTCCGAAGATAGGAAGTTTTCTCGTTTTCCATTGCCTTGCGGATATTTTGTACCGCAGCGTCACAGGTATCCGGGTCGCCCGGTCCGTTGGAAATAAATAATCCATCAAACTCGAGTCCGTTGAAGTCATAATCCCAAGGCACACGAACCACTTCGACATCACGTTTCAGCAGACAACGGATGATATTAGTCTTTACTCCACAATCTACAAGAACAACTTTCTTTTTATCCGCACCTTCATTATAGCGAATCACTTCCTTGCAACTTACTTTATCTACGTAATTAACGCCTGCATAAGTAGCCTCGGGAAGATTATCCGGGGCATCGTCAAAAACAATTTTTCCCATCATCACACCATGTTCACGAAGTACTTTAGTCAGTTCGCGGGTATCAATGCCCGTGATACCGGGTACTTGCTCACGCTTCAGCCAGTCGCCAAGACTCTCGGCGGCATTCCAATGGCTGTATTCATAAGAATAGTCACTTACGATAATCGCTTCCGCATGGATTTTCTCACTTTCCATAAAAGTTGCAAGCCCGTCCGGTCCGATAGTAAAGGGAACTCCGTAGTTACCTATCAGAGGATAGGTAAGCGTCATCAACTGTCCGGCATATGAAGGGTCGGTGAGACTCTCGGGATATCCGGTCATGGCAGTATTGAAAACTACTTCGCCGGCCACCGGCTTCTCGTAGCCAAACGACTTACCGGAGAACCGGCTCCCGTCGTCAAGGATTAATGTCACATTTCTCATTCTTATTATTGAATCATTGTATGGTTGTTAGAATTGATACATTTGCTCAATGTAATTGATGAATGCCCGGTTCACCATTTTCACACCACCTGGTGTAGGATAATTGCCGCTGAAGTACCAATCGCCCGTATGATTCGGACAAGCCTCATGAAGCCCTTCCAACGGCTGATAAACGATTTCTACTTTGGCTTTCGTCCCTTTCGGTGTCAGCAGTTCCACCATTTTGGCGGAGATTTCTTCATCAGTGAAAGGAGCATAGATGTCTTTTACATAGTTCACCATCTGCTCTTTCGGTAGTCCTACCTGGTCTTTGGATTTACGATAAGCAGCCGCAATCACATCTTTCATATCACGTTCTTTCAAAAGCTCGATAGCTGCCTTGAAAGCGATAAATTCGCTCATCTTCGCCATGTCTATACCGTAATAATCAGGATAACGCACTTGTGGAGAAGAAGATACGATGACAATCTTCTTCGGGCTGAGACGGTCGAGAATACCGATAATACTTTGTTTCAGTGTCGTGCCACGCACAATGCTGTCGTCAATTATCACCAGGTTGTCGACACCGGGTACAAGACTTCCGTATGTAATGTCATATACATGCGCTGCCAAGTCATTGCGGCTGTTTCCTTCAGCAATGAAAGTACGGAGTTTGATATCCTTGATAGCCACCTTTTCACTACGGATACGGCGGGAAAGGATAACTTCCAGTTCTTCCATATTCGGATTATGCCCCAATGCGGCAATCTGCTGCACTTTCTCTTCGTTCAGATAAACGTCCAGTCCTTGCAACATACCGTAAAAAGCTACTTCTGCAGTATTCGGGATAAAAGAAAAAACCGTATGATCGATGTCATTATTGATAGCCTTCAGGATTCTCGGAACCAATTTCTCGCCCAGTAGCTTTCTTTCTTTATAGATATCTACATCACTACCACGGGAAAAATAGATGCGTTCGAAAGAACAAGCCTGTTTTTCACGAGGCTTATTAATTTGTGATGTCCGCAGTTTACCTTCTTTGCTAATTAACAAAGCCTGTCCGGGTTGCAGTTCTTTAATTTCCTCTACAGGGACATTGAAAGCTGTCTGGATAACCGGACGCTCGGAAGCTAAAACAGCTATCTCGTCATCCTGATACCAGAATGCGGGGCGAATCCCCCACGGGTCGCGGATAGCGAAAGATTCACCGCTTCCGGTCAGTCCGCAGATAACGTATCCCCCATCCCACTCACGGCTGGAAGTACGCAATACATTAGCCAGGTCGATATGCTCTTCTATATAATTGGTAATACCCATACCGGTGAGCCCGTCGGCCTCGGCAAGATTAAAGACACGTTCTACTTCACGATCAAGACGGTGTCCCACTTGCTCCAGCATGATATAGGTATCGGCATATTTTCGCGGATGCTGGCCGATAGCTGTAATACGGGCAAAGATTTCGTCCACATTCGTCATATTGAAGTTACCGCAGAGAGCCAGATTCTTGGCGCGCCAGTTGTTTCTTCTCAAAAACGGATGTACATAAGAGATTCCGGATTTCCCGGTGGTAGAGTAACGGAGATGTCCCATATATGCCTCACCGGCAAAAGGCAAAGTTCGTTTGGCATACTCCGCATCATGCAATTGTTCGGGAGTCAAATCCTTAAAATTGGTCTGCACATTTTCAAAGATTTCGGTAATGGCACCGGAACCCAGAGCACGTTCGCGAAACATATATTCTTCGCCCGGATTGGCTTCCAGTTTCACGCAAGCCAGTCCCGCACCTTCCTGCCCACGGTTGTGCTGCTTCTCCATCAGCAGATAAAGCTTGTTCAAACCATACATCCACGTTCCGTACTTCTTTTCGTAATACTCCAGCGGTTTAAGCAGGCGTATCATGGCAACGCCACATTCATGTTTCAATTGTTCCATTTATACAAATCCAAATTACCTGTTATATATTACAAGGATTATTCCACAGTGACAGATTTAGCTAAGTTCCGGGGCTGATCCACGTCCATTCCCTTACAAACCGCAATGTGATAAGCAAGCAATTGAAGAGGTACCGTAGTAATTAACGGATTAAGACACTCGATTGTTTCAGGAAGCTCGATACTGCAATCGGCAATCTTGCTGATAACCGTATCTCCTTTTGTCACAAAAGCAATCACCTTTCCCTTCCGCGCCTTGATTTCCTGAATATTGCTCAGCACTTTTTCATACAAAGCGTTTTGAGTGGCAATCACTACTACGGGCATTTCCGCATCAATCAAAGCAATCGGACCGTGCTTCATCTCCGCAGCCGGATAACCTTCAGCGTGAATATACGAAATTTCTTTCAACTTCAACGCACCTTCGAGAGCTACGGGATAACTATATCCGCGTCCCAAATAAATAAAATTATGCGCATAGGTGAATGTTTTCGAGAGCTCCGCCAATTTATCATTCAACTCCAACACTTCTTTCATCTTCTCAGGAATCTGATTCAATTCCCGCACGACCGAAAGATAATACTGCTCGTCAATCGTTCCTTTTTCTTTAGCTAATGTCAATGCCAGCATCGCCAACACAGTGACCTGTCCCGTGAATGCTTTGGTAGAGGCCACTCCAATCTCCGGGCCTACGTGAATATACGAACCGGTGTGAGTGGCACGGGGAATCGAAGAACCGATAGCATTACAAATTCCATATATAAATGCCCCACGGCTCTTTGCCAATTCCACCGCAGCCAATGTATCGGCAGTCTCACCACTCTGCGAGATGGCAATCACTACATCTTGTTCGTTAATCACAGGGTCGCGGTAACGAAATTCGGAAGCATACTCCACTTCTACCGGTATGCGGCAGAAACTTTCAATCAGATGCTTACCAATCAGTCCGGCATGCCAGGAAGTTCCGCAAGCCACAATAATAAAACGTTTGGCACTCAGCAGTCTCTCCTTATTATCAATCACTGCCGAAAGCACTACGTTGTCCGCATCTACATTGATACGTCCGCGCATACAATCATGGATACAGTCCGGCTGTTCGAAAATCTCTTTCAACATAAAGTGCGGATAACCACCCTTTTCCAATTGTCCGAGATTCAGTTCCACTTTCTTCACCTCAGGAGTCATTTCTACATTATTCAAATCAACGACTTTCAAATCTTCCCTCCTGCTTATTACGGCAATTTCTCCGTCTTCCAGATAAACCACCTTATCTGTATATTCTACAATCGGAGTGGCATCCGAAGCCAGAAAAAATTCATCTTCTCCAATACCCACCACCAACGGGCTGCTTTTACGGGCTGCGATAATCTCATCCGGATGCTCTTTATCAAGAACGGCAATCGCATAAGCACCAATCACTTCTCCCAACGCCAATTGAACGGCTGTCAGCAAACTGACTTGATTAGTGACTTTCATGTATTCTATTAATTGAACGAGGACTTCGGTATCTGTACTGCTTTTAAAAATGTAGCCTTTGGCTTGAAGTTTTTCTTTGAGGACGGCGTAGTTTTCAATGATACCGTTATGAATGAGAGCGAGTTTTTCGGAAGAAGAGTAATGAGGATGGGCATTAGCTGAACAAGGTTCCCCGTGAGTGGCCCAACGGGTATGGGCAATTCCGATTGTACCGGAAATATCTTTCTGTGTGACGAAATTTTCGAGTTCGGAGACTTTCCCTTTCGTCTTATACACATTCAACTGTTAGTTATCACTGATTAATGCTACCCCTGCGCTGTCATATCCACGATACTCTAATCGTTTCAACCCTTTTATAAGGATGGGGTAGGCTTTTCTTTTACCAATATAGCCTACTATTCCACACATATTATGATATTTTTATTTCGGGTGCAAATATACACATTCCAAATAACATAAAGATAATAATTTCGATATTTATTTGACAGAAACGCATAAAAAAGTTACAAACGCATCAAAACGTTAAATAATACAATCTTTTTATCTCAAAAAGAAACAAATTACAATCACTTTCAAATAATAGATAGTAAGCTAACAAATTAAAAGCTATTCAAATGATTTTAATTACAAATTAAAAGAATAAAGAACAGACTTTGTTTTCGTGTCACAGAAAGGTAACATTTTACTATCATTATGAAATTAAATATTTATTTTTGCCAAACATTTTGATACATCAAATAGGTATTATCATACAATAAAGCTAGTAAGAATGAAGAAACAAGAACTTTTAACAACGAAACAGAAGGATTCCCTTACCAACGACAGTCCAAACAGACGGGCTTGTACGAAGCGGCATACGAACACGATGCCTGCGGTGTTGGTATGCTGGTAAACATTCACGGAGAAAAGTCACACGACATTGTTGAGTCGGCTTTAAAGGTATTGGAGAACATGCGCCACCGTGGCGCCGAGGGTGCGGACAACAAGACCGGAGACGGTGCAGGCATTATGTTACAAATCCCGCATGAGTTTATTCTATTACAAGGTATTCCCGTTCCGGAAAAGGGACGTTATGGTACCGGTCTGCTTTTTCTGCCCAAAAATGAAAAAGACCAGTCAGCTATTTTGAGTATCATCATCGAAGAAATCGAAAAGGAAGGACTTACGCTGATGCATCTGCGAAACGTCCCGACCTGCCCGGAAATCCTGGGAGAAGCAGCTTTGGCTAATGAGCCGGATATCAAACAGATGTTTGTCACCGGATTTACGGAAACAGAGACCGCCGACCGCAAGCTATATCTAATCCGTAAGAGAATCGAAAATAAAATCCGGATGTCAGCCATTCCGACAAAAGAGGACTTTTATGTTGTTTCGCTCTCCACAAAAAGCATTATATATAAAGGTATGCTTTCGTCATTACAGCTACGCAACTATTATCCCGACCTGACAAATAGTTACTTTACCAGCGGACTGGCTTTGGTACATTCCCGCTTCAGTACCAACACGTTCCCGACATGGGGACTGGCACAGCCTTTCCGTCTTCTGGCACACAATGGCGAAATCAATACGATTCGCGGTAACCGCGGCTGGATGGAAGCCCGCGAAAGTGTACTATCCTCTCCCACTCTCGGAGATATAAAAGAAATTCGTCCTATTATACAGCCGGGTATGAGTGACAGTGCTTCACTGGATAATGTCTTGGAATTTTTAGTAATGTCGGGATTGAGCCTGCCTCACGCAATGGCAATGCTTGTACCGGAGTCTTTCAATGAGAAAAATCCCATCAGTGAAGATTTGAAGTCTTTTTATGAATACCACTCTATACTAATGGAACCTTGGGACGGGCCTGCCGCCCTGCTGTTCAGCGACGGACGTTTTGCCGGTGGTATGCTCGACCGTAACGGCCTGCGTCCCGCCCGTTACCTGATTACGAAAATGACATGATGGTGGTTGCTTCGGAAGTCGGCGTAATGGATTTCGAACCGGGAGATATTAAAGAAAAAGGACGGCTGCAACCAGGTAAGATTCTATTGGTTGACACGGAAAAGGGCGAAATATATTACGATGGTGAACTGAAAAAACAACTGGCGGAAGCTAAGCCTTACCGCACATGGCTGTCTACCAACCGTATCGAACTGGACGAATTGAAAAGCGGACGCAAAGTGCCTCATCATGTAGAGAACTACGACCGGATGCTCCGTACTTTCGGCTATTCAAAAGAGGACATCGAAAAACTGATTATGCCCATGGCCAGCACCGGCGCAGAGCCAATTCATTCAATGGGTAACGATACTCCTTTGGCAGTGCTTTCGGACAAACCGCAATTGCTTTACAATTATTTCCGCCAGCAATTCGCCCAAGTGACGAATCCACCGATCGACCCGCTACGCGAGGAACTGGTGATGTCATTGACGGAATATATCGGTGCTGTCGGCATGAACATTCTGACACCGAGCGAAAGCCACTGCAAGATGGTGCGTCTGAACCATCCGATTCTAAGCAATACCCAATTGGATATTCTATGTAATATCCGCTATAAAGGTTTTAAGACTGTAAAGCTTCCAATGCTTTTTGAAGTAAAGAAAGGAAAGGCCGGTCTTCAGGAAGCACTAAGCGAACTATGCAAAATGGCGGAAGAATCCGTGACGGAAGGCGTGAACTATATCATTCTGAGTGACCGTGATGTGGATGCCGACCATGCAGTAATCCCGTCTCTCTTAGCAGTAAGCGCTGTTCATCATCACCTGGTTTCCGTAGGCAAACGCGTTCAGACTGCACTGGTAGTAGAAAGCGGCGAGATACGCGAAGTGATGCACGCAGCCTTATTACTTGGTTTCGGAGCGAGCGCATTGAATCCGTATATGGCATTTGCAGTGCTTGACAAATTGGTGAAAGACAGAGATATACAATTGGACTATGCTACAGCCGAGAAGAATTATATCAAGTCCATCTGCAAAGGTTTGTTCAAGATAATGAGTAAGATGGGTATCTCTACCATCCGTTCATACCGCGGGGCAAAGATTTTCGAAGCTGTCGGTTTGAGCGAAGAGTTAAGCAAAGCTTATTTCGGGGGACTCGGTTCACCGATTGGCGGTATCCGGTTGGAAGAGATTGCCAGAGATGCCATTGCTTTCCACGAAGAAGGCTTTGCCGAAGAAGCCAGCGGCTTATTGCCGAACAAAGGGTTATATTCTTTCCGCAAAGACGGAGAAAAGCATGCATGGAATCCCGAAACAATCAGTACGCTACAATTAGCTACCGACTGGGCAGTTATAAGAAATTCAAAGAATATACCCACATGGTAGATGAAAGGAGAAACCTATCTTCCTGCGTGATTTCCTGGGATTCCGCCGCAATCCGATTTCTATCGACCATGTAGAGCCGGTAGAGAATATCCTGCACCGTTTTGTTACGGGAGCCATGTCTTTCGGCTCTATCAGCAAAGAGGCTCATGAGGCAATGGCTATCGCTATGAATAAGATTCACGGACGCAGTAATACCGGTGAGGGCGGCGAAGACGCTTCCCGTTTTCAGCCGCTACCGGACGGCACTTCTTTGCGAAGTGCAATCAAGCAGGTTGCTTCGGGACGTTTTGGTGTAACGGCGGAATACTTGGTCAATGCAGACGAGATTCAGATTAAGATAGCCCAAGGAGCAAAACCGGGTGAAGGCGGACAACTTCAGGATTCAAAGTAAACGACGTGATTGCCAAGACACGCCACTCTATTCCGGGAATTTCTCTGATTTCTCCCCCGCCCCATCACGATATTTATTCGATTGAGGATTTGGCTCAATTGATCTTCGATTTGAAAAACGTGAATCCACAAGCCAAAATTAGCGTAAAACTGGTTGCGGAAAGTGGTGTAGGCACGATTGCCGCGGGTGTGGCAAAGGCAAAGCGGACTTAATCGTTATTTCCGGTGCCGAAGGGGGTACGGGAGCCTCTCCCTTCTTCTATCCGTTATGCGGGTATCTCTCCCGAACTGGGATTGAGCGAGACACAGCAGACATTGGTGTTGAACGGACTCCGTGGTCAGGTGGTTCTGCAAGCTGACGGACAATTGAAAACCGGACGGGATATTATCTTAATGGCATTGATGGGAGCCGAAGAGTATGGTTTTGCCACTTCTGCACTGATTGTATTAGGTTGTGTGATGATGCGTAAATGTCATCAGAATACTTGTCCTGTGGGAGTTGCCACACAGAATGAGGAGTTACGTAAACGTTTCCACGGACGCAGTGAATATTTAGTCAACTTCTTCACTTTCCTGGCACAGGAAGTACGCGAATATCTGGCCGAAATGGGATTCACCCGAATGGATGATATTATCGGACGTACAGACTTAATTGAACGTAAGTCCGGAGCAGATGACCCGAATCCGAAGCATGCGTTAATTGATTTCACCAAGATGCTGGCACGTATTGATAACGTTGCTGCCATTCGTCATGTCACCGACCAGGATCATGGAATCTCTACTGTAAAGGATGTGGCTATCATTGATGCCGCTCAAGATGCTATTGAACACGAGAAAGAAATCTCCCTGGAATATACGATCGCAAATACAGACCGAGCAATAGGCGCCATGCTTTCAGGAGTTATCGCGAAGAAACATGGTGCTAAGGGATTGCCGGAACACACGCTGAATGTGAAATTCAAAGGCTCGGCAGGCCAGTCTTTCGGTGCTTTCCTTGTACCGGGCGTCAACTTCAAACTGGAAGGTGAAGCGAACGATTATTTGGGTAAAGGGCTGAGTGGAGGACGTATTGCCGTACTTCCCCCTATCCGTAGTAACTTCGAAGCTGACAGGAATACAATTGCAGGTAATACATTGCTTTATGGTGCCACAAGTGGTGAAGTGTATATCAACGGACGTGTAGGAGAACGTTTCGCTGTACGCAACTCGGGTGCCATCGCTGTAGTGGAAGGTGTAGGCGACCACTGTTGCGAATATATGACCGGAGGACGCGTCGTAGTCCTCGGGCAGACCGGACGTAACTTTGCTGCCGGTATGAGTGGCGGTGTAGCCTATGTATGGAACAAAGACGGTAACTTCGATTATTTTTGTAATATGGAGATGGTGGAATTATCCCTTATCGAAGAGGCAAGCTACCGGAAAGAATTACACGAACTGATTCGTCAACACTACCTGTACACAGGTTCCAAACTGGCACGAACAATGTTAGATGACTGGAATCACTATGTGGATGAATTTATCCAGGTAGTACCTATCGAATACAAAAAAGTATTGCAGGAAGAACAGATGAGAAAGTTACAACAGAAAATTGCAGATATGCAAAGAGACTATTAACCATCAACCGGCAAGGTACCGGAACCAGTTTTCTATGACTAAAATTAAACTTAAAAACTTAAAAAGAATATGGGAGACCCTAGAGCTTTTTTAAATATACCCCGGCAGGAAGCGGGATACCGCCCTGTAAGCGAACGAATCACTGATTACAGTCAGGTAGAACAAACGTTGAATACAAACAGCCGTAAGTTGCAGGCTTCCCGCTGCATGGATTGTGGCGTACCGTTCTGCCACTGGGCATGCCCGATAGGGAATAAACAACCGGAATGGCAGGATGCATTATTCAAAGGAAAATGGAAAGAGGCATACGAAATCCTGTCATCTACTTGTGATTTTCCAAATTTACAGGACGTATCTGTCCTGCCCTCTGTGAAAAATCCTGTGTGCTAAAACTGTCATGCGACCAACCTGTGACGATTCGTGAAAACGAAGCGGCCATTGTTGAAGCAGCTTTCCGCGAAGGATATATACAGGTACAAAACCCGAAAAGAAACGGAAAAAAAGTAGCGGTTATTGGTGCGGGGCCTGCCGGACTGGTTGTAGCGAACCAGTTGAATCTGAAAGGATACAGTGTTACATTATTCGATAAGGACGAAGCTCCCGGCGGACTGCTCCGCTTTGGCATCCCCAACTTCAAACTGGATAAGAATGTGATTGACCGCCGCATGAATATATTAGTTGCGGAAGGAGTAAAGTTTGAAATGGGAGTAGAAATTGATGTCAATCACTTGCCGGAAGGATTCGATGCTTATTGTATCTGCACAGGAACACCGACAGCACGCGATTTAAACATTCCGGGAAGAGAATTGAAAGGTATCCATTTTGCCCTCGAAATGCTGGCTCAACAAAACAGGATTTTGGCAGGGCAGACTTTCCCAAAAGATAAATTAGTGAATGCCAAAGGAAAAAAGGTGCTTGTCATCGGTGGTGGAGATACGGGTCCGATTGTATCGGAACCAGCGTGCGCCAGGGAGCCATCAGTGTAACTCAAATTGAAATCATGCCCAAACCACCTGTGGGACATAATCCGGCTACTCCGTGGCCGCAATGGCCGATAGTCTTCAAAACGACTTCCAGCCACGAAGAAGGTTGCACACGCCGTTGGTGCCTGACTTCCAACCAGTTCCTCGGAAAGAATGGAAAAGTGACAGGCGTAGAAGTAGAAGAGGTGGAATGGGTTCCGGCAACAGACGGTGAACGCCCGACAATGAAACCTACCGGAAAAAAAGAGGTAATAGAGGCGGATATGGTATTGTTGGCTATGGGATTCTTGAAACCGGAGCAACCGCAATTTGCCGATAATGTATTTCTTGCCGGAGATGCAGCTACCGGAGCCAGTTTGGTAGTACGCGCCATGGCAGGCGGACGGAAAGCCGCCACAGAGATAGATGCTTATTTAATGACTAAAAATTAAAGTTATGTGTGGAATAGCAGGTATACTCAACATAAAAGCCCAAACCAAGGAGCTAAGAGATAAAGCACTGAAAATGGCTCAGAAAATCCGTCATCGCGGGCCGGACTGGAGCGGAATCTATGTAGGCGGAAGTGCCATCCTGGCACACGAACGTCTTTCTATTGTCGACCCGCAAAGTGGCGGGCAACCCTTATACTCGCCCAACCGTAAACAGGTGCTCGCCGTAAACGGTGAAATCTACAACCACCGCGATATTCGTGCAAAATATGCCGGGAAATATGATTTTCAAACAGGCAGTGATTGCGAGGTTATTCTTGCCCTTTATAAAGATAAAGGTATCCATTTCCTGGAAGATATCAGCGGTATCTTTGCCTTTGTCCTTTATGACGAAGAGAAAGATGAGTTCCTGATTGCCCGTGACCCTATCGGCGTCATACCTTTATATATAGGTAAAGACAAAGACGGAAAAATCTACTTCGGCAGCGAACTGAAAGCTCTTGAGGGATTTTGCGATGAATACGAATTATTCCTTCCGGGACATTACTATTACAGTAAAGAAGGAAAAATGAAACGATGGTATTCACGTAGCTGGACAGAATATGAAACAGTAAAAGATAACGATGCGAAAGCCGACGATGTGAAAAAAGCATTGGAAGATGCCGTTCATCGTCAGTTAATGAGTGATGTACCTTACGGAGTACTTCTTTCCGGTGGCCTGGACAGTTCTGTCATTTCCGCCATTGCGAAGAAATATGCAGCCAAACGTATAGAAACAGACGGAGCAAGTGATGCATGGTGGCCGCAACTCCATTCTTTCGCCATCGGTTTGAAAGGTGCACCCGACCTGATAAAAGCGCGTGAGGTCGCTGAATATATAGGTACGGTACATCACGAAATAAACTACACCGTGCAGGAAGGGCTAGATGCAATCCGTGACGTTATCTATTTTATCGAAACATATGATGTAACCACCGTGCGGGCTTCCACTCCTATGTATCTATTGGCACGTGTCATCAAGTCCATGGGTATCAAGATGGTGTTGAGCGGTGAAGGTGCCGATGAAGTTTTCGGTGGTTATCTCTATTTTCACAAAGCCCCTACTCCACAGGCATTCCACGAAGAAACAGTACGTAAACTATCAAAACTACATATGTATGATTGTCTCCGAGCCAACAAAAGTTTATCGGCCTGGGGTGTAGAGGGACGTGTCCCCTTCCTCGATAAAGAGTTTCTTGATGTAGCAATGACGCTGAATCCGAAAGCCAAAATGTGTCCCGGAAAAGAAATTGAAAAGAGAATCGTACGTGAGGCTTTCACCGATATGCTGCCGGAAAGCGTGGCATGGAGACAGAAAGAGCAGTTCAGTGACGGTGTGGGATATTCCTGGATTGATACATTGAAAGAAATAACAACCGCTGCGGTAAGTGACGAACAAATGGCACATGCAGCCGAACGTTTCCCCATCAATACTCCGCAAAATAAGGAAGAATATTATTACCGCAGCATCTTTGAAGAGCATTTTCCCAGCGAAAGTGCGGCTCGCAGCGTACCGAGTGTTCCCAGCGTAGCCTGCTCTACGGCAGAAGCACTGGCATGGGATATTTCCTTCAGAAATCTGAATGAGCCAAGCGGACGCGCAGTAAAAGGGATACATGAAGAAGCCTATACTTAACTTGTCGAAAAGTAATAGAATAGATTATTTCTGTTACTCTTTTGTAGCATTTCTATTCTAAAATCCCAAGGATTAACGCAGATTAGCATATTATTGTCTGATTTGCGTTTTCTTTTTTATACTTTTGAAGCCAAACCCAATTAAATCTATTAAACCTTTTAAAGACCAAACAAATGAATTTAAAGAAAATGATGATGGCTTCTGCCCTTTTAGTAACTGCTTGCTGTATGCAGGCACAGACAAAAGTAATTGCCCACCGTGGTTTTTGGAAAACCCCGGGTTCATCACAAAACAGTATTACCGCACTTCAAAAAGCAGATTCCATCGGCTGCTACGGTTCAGAATTTGACGTATGGATTGCCAAAGATAACAAGTTGGTTGTCAACCATGACCCCGTTTATAAAATGCGGCCAATGGAATATTCCAAAGGGGATGCACTGACCGGACTGAAACTCTCCAACGGAGAAACTTGCCTAGTTTAAAGCAATATCTGGAAGCAGGAAAAAAATGCAATGCCAAATTGATACTTGAGCTTAAAGCGCATAGCACCAAGAAACGTGAGACAAAAGCCGTACAGGAAATTCTTGCTATGGTAAAGAGTATGGGATTGGAAAACCGAATGGAATATATCACTTTCTCTCTGCATGCTATGAAAGAATTTATCCGCCTGGCACCTGCTGGAACTCCGGTATTTTATCTGAATGGTGAATTATCTCCAAAAGAATTGAAAGAACTTGGTGCTGCCGGACTTGACTATCACATGGGAGTGATAAAGAAACACCCCGAATGGATTAAAGAAGCTCATGACCTTGGCCTGAAAGTTAATGTATGGACAGTGGACGAAGCAGAGGACATGAAATGGCTGATTGAAAATAAAGTAGACTTCATCACTACCAATGAACCGGTTGTCTTGCAGGAAATCTTAAAATAAACCGGTCTTCAGATACAAACAGCGTGGATAAAGTGGGCATCAACACTCATTTCATCCACGTTTTTACATAAAAATATATCAGGCAGTATCATTATTTGAAATCATCTAATACATCTTTCAGCTCTTCCACCGTCAGTTCTCCTACCTGCCGCCACAGTTCATGCCCTTTATGCAATAAAAGAAAAGCAGGTACAGTCTCTACATTATGTGCATCAGCCACTACTCTGCTTTCTTCTGCATTCACTCTTATCAATTCTACCGTTCTCTTTTCGTAAGTACGGAGTACAGGACCTATCCACTCATAATGAGGCGACCAATCCGCATAGAATACAACCAAAACTAAATGGTTGGTTCTTGCTGCCACTTCTAGTTGTTTTTGTATATCCATAATCTTCTATATTATAATATTGTATGTGGTAGAACAATGAATATAGAAAAAGGTTCTATCATGAGAAAACACCTCAAAAAACTTCATATATTATGGAAGAATATGCAAGACACATCTGTTAAATAATAATTTCAAAGAATCAACCGCCATATTATTTCATTTTAAAACTTAGATAGCATATATAGAAAACGATTGAAAGTTTCCTAAAAACAAATAGAGATTAGATATACTTTTATATAAAATACAAACCAAAAAGTCATATCTTTGCAACGTTATAAAACAAAAGGATATAACAAGAGATAAATAAAAAGCAAAATGACAGACAAAATCAAGTTCACAAAAATGCATGGAGCGGGAAATGACTACATATACGTAGACATCACCAAATGTCCGGTAGCAGCCCCTGAAAGAAAGCAATCAAATGGAGCAAGTTTCATACAGGAATTGGAAGTGACGGACTCATTTTGATTGGAAACTCTGATAAGGCTGATTTCAGTATGCGTATTTTCAATGCAGACGGTTCGGAAGCCATGATGTGTGGCAACGGAAGCCGTTGCGTAGGCAAATATGTATATGAATACGGCCTAACCGATAAAACAGAAATCACACTGGATACATTGTCGGGAATTAAAATACTGAAACTTCACGTAGAAGGGAAAACAGTTACCGCAGTTACAGTAGATATGGGCCGTCCGTTGGAAACAGGAGAAGTTCATTTTGAAGAGAAGTATCCTTTCCGGTCAACTAAAGTATCAATGGGAAATCCTCATCTAGTTACTTTTGTGGATGATATTACCCGAATTAATTTACCGGAAATCGGTCCTGAACTGGAGAATTATCATCTTTTCCCTGACAGAACAAATGTAGAGTTTGCACAAATTGTCGGCAAAGACACCATACGGATGAGAGTTTGGGAAAGAGGTTCAGGAATTACCCAAGCTTGCGGGACAGGCGCTTGCGCCACAGCAGTAGCCGCCTTCATCAACGGGCTTGCAGGAAGAAAAAGCAATATAATAATGGACGGCGGCACAGTCATCGTTGAATGGGATGAAGCATCGGGACATATATTGATGACGGGACCGGCAACCAAAGTCTTCGATGGGGAAATTGAAGAAGTTTAGAGTTGAAAATGAATACTGTATAGAAACTTAAAACAATAACAATATGGCATTAGTAAATGAACATTTTTTGAAGTTACCGGGCAGTTACTTATTCTCGGATATAGCGAAAAAGGTAAATACTTTCAGAATAACGCATCCCAAACAGGACATCATCCGGCTAGGTATCGGTGATGTTACTCAGCCGCTGCCCAAAGCCTGTATCGAAGCAATGCATAAAGCGGTAGAAGAACTGGGCAATAAAGATACATTCCGCGGATATGGCCCTGAACAGGGATATGATTTTTAATTGAAGCAATTATAAAAAATGATTTCGCCCCACGTGGAATTCACTTTTCCGCTTCTGAAATATTTGTCAGCGACGGGGCAAAAAGCGATACCGGAAATATAGGTGATATTCTTCGCCATGACAATAGCGTAGGCGTTACAGACCCCATCTATCCGGTATATATTGACAGTAACGTCATGTGCGGACGTGCCGGAGTACTGGAAGAGGAAACGGGCAAATGGAGCAACGTTACATATATGCCCTGTACGAGTGAAAACAACTTCATTCCTGAAATCCCAGACAAACGGATAGATATTGTTTATCTCTGCTATCCGAACAACCCGACCGGCACAACACTAACCAAACCGGAACTGAAGAAATGGGTGGACTATGCTTTGGCAAACGACACGTTAATCCTGTTTGATGCCGCATATGAAGCATATATCCAGGACGAAAACGTTCCCCACTCTATCTACGAAATTAAAGGGGCGAAGAAATGTGCCATTGAATTCCGTAGTTTCTCAAAGACAGCAGGATTCACCGGAGTACGTTGTGGATACACGGTAGTACCGAAAGAGCTTACTGCCGCAACGTTGGAAGGCGACCGCATCCCGCTCAACAGATTATGGAACCGCCGCCAGTGCACCAAGTTCAACGGTACTTCCTACATCACCCAACGGGCTGCGGAAGCTGTTTACAGTGCGGAAGGCAAGGCACAGATTAAAGAAACGATTAACTATTATATGACCAACGCAAAAATCATGAAGGAAGGACTGGAAGCTACCGGATTGAAAGTTTACGGTGGAGTGAACGCGCCCTATTTATGGGTGAAAACTCCGAATGGCCTATCCTCATGGCGATTCTTTGAACAGATGTTGTATGAAGCAAATGTTGTCGGCACTCCCGGTGTGGGCTTCGGACCAAGTGGCGAGGGATATATCCGCCTAACCGCTTTTGGTGAACGCAACGACTGTATTGAAGCTATGAGAAGAATAAAAAACTGGCTCTGATAGTATTTCGCGCGCTACTATATACATGGACCGTACATCCACATTTTTCTAACTTTTAAAGGTAAAAAGACGATGAAAACGACGATTAACAAAAAGGGTAATAACAGTAGCATTATTACTGTCAGGGCTTGTACCATCCGCGATGATGGCACAAGATAAAGTAGAAGCCTCCGTAGGAGCTGATTTAGTAAGTAGTTACATTTGGCGTGGCCAGGATTTGGGCGGAGTCAGTATTCAGCCTTCACTGGGAGTCGCTTACAAAGGTGTCTCACTCGGAGCATGGGGTTCTGTAGGATTCGAATCGACAGATACGAAAGAGTTGGATTTAACTCTTGGTTATTCGATAGGTGGTTTTAGCGTTTCGGTGACAGATTATTGGTTTAATACACAGGTGGCAACTGGCGTAGACGATGATGGAGAAACGATTTATGCAACCAATAAGTATTTTAAGTATGGCGCTCATTCTACGGCTCATGTGTTTGAAGCACAGGTCGGATATGATTTCGGTCTGCTAGCCATCAACTGGTACACGAACTTTGCAGGTGCCGACGGAGTGAAAGAGAATGGTAAAAGGGCTTACTCTTCCTATCTTGCCCTTAGCGCACCGTTCAGATTGGGTGGTCTTGACTGGGCTGTAGATTTAGGCATGGTACCTTGGGAAACAACTTTCTACAATGGCTATACAAGCGGGTTCTCTGTCTCTGACGTCAGCCTCAGAGCTTCCAAGGACATCAAAATAACAGATTCCTTCTCCGTCCCGGCATTTGCCAAAGTATCTGTCAATCCACGCACGGAAGGAGCCTATTTCACATTCGGACTAAGTTTTTAAGAGAGAATTTAGAATATCAAAAGAGTGTATAGGGGCAAGGTGGTTAGAGTTTAGATTTTATCGGTTTGTTGTATGGTAACCTGCTATGGCTACCACTACCCTATACCTCTTTCTTTACAGATCAACAGTAATAATTAAGGTATATGAAAAAGATTGAAGCTATTATCCGTAAAACCAAATTCGAGGACGTGAAAGATGCTCTTCTCGAAGCGGACATCGAATGGTTCTCTTATTATGATGTAAGAGGTATTGGGAAAGCACGCCAAGGACGCATCTACCGCGGTGTAGTCTATGACACCAGTACCATCGAACGAATACTTATCTCTATTGTCGTACGCGACAAGAATGCCGAGAAAACGGTGCAAGCCATCATCAAGGCCGCGCAAACCGGAGAAATAGGCGACGGACGTATCTTCGTCATCCCCATCGAGGATGCCATCCGCATCCGCACTGCCGAACGCGGCGACATAGCCCTCTACAACGCCGAACAAGAACATTAAATATATAAATTATTATGGATATAAAATATAAGAAACACAGCTTTACGAAGCTGTGGATAGCCACTACTATGTTCATTTTGTGCTGTTTTACTATGGATTTGTCAGCACAAGACACAGCCGCTGCCGATACTGTTGCAGCAATTACAGAGACAATTACTGAAGTTTCAACACTCCCTGCCGAACCTACGGGAGCCCCGGATACTATCGGCGAACTGGCTTTAGGATTAAATACGGTTTGGATGTTACTTGCAGCTATGCTCGTGTTCTTCATGCAACCGGGATTTGCCCTGGTAGAAGCAGGTTTCACAAGAGTAAAGAATACCGCCAATATTCTGATGAAGAACTTTGTAGATTTTATGTTCGGCTCTCTACTTTACTGGTTTATCGGTTTCGGACTTATGTTCGGCGCAGGCGGATTCATCGGAATGCCCCACTTCTTCGACCTGTCTTTCATGGATAACGGGCTGCCCAAAGAAGGATTCCTTGTTTTCCAAACCGTATTCTGCGCCACTGCCGCTACCATTGTATCAGGAGCAATGGCGGAACGTACGAAATTCTCCATGTATCTGGTTTATACAATCTTTATCAGTGTGCTGATTTACCCGATTTCCGTCATTGGACTTGGGGCGGCGGTTGGCTGATGAACGGTGAAGCAGGTTCTTTATGATGAACCTTTTCGGAACGACCTTCCATGATTTTGCAGGTTCCACTGTTGTTCACTCGGTAGGTGGATGGCTTGCCTTGGTAGGTGCCGCCATTCTTGGCCCGCGTATCGGCAAATACGGTAAAGACGGTAAATCAAGAGCTATTCCGGGACACAACCTGACAGTTGCCGCCCTGGGTGTATTTATCCTTTGGTTCGGATGGTTCGGATTCAATCCGGTTCCCAGTTGGCAGCAAGTACCGAAGCAGATGCAAACGCAATCTCACATGTATTCCTGACAACCAATCTTGCGGCCTGTGCCGGTGGTTTCTTCGCTCTGGTAATCAGTTGGATGAAGTATGGAAAACCCTCTTTGTCATTGACACTGAATGGTGTACTGGCAGGCTTGGTAGGTATCACCGCAGGATGCGATGCCGTATCTCCCGCAGGAGCCGCGTTGATTGGTGCTATCTGTGGCGTTGTGATGATATTCTCAGTTGACTTTATTGATAAAGTCCTGAAAATCGACGACCCGGTAGGCGCTTCTTCCGTACATGGTGTTTGCGGTTTCTTAGGAACGATTCTTACAGGTTTGTTTTCCACCAGCGAAGGTCTGTTCTATGGATACGGTTTCGGATTCCTCGGAGCACAAATCTTCGGAGCACTTGTAGTCGGAGTCTGGGCAGCAGGTATGGGATTCATCATCTTCAAGGCTCTTGATAAAATTCACGGTCTGCGCGTTCCGGCACGTGTCGAGGAAGAAGGACTTGATATTTACGAACACGGAGAATCCGCTTACAACTAAAAATGTCTGCTTATAAACTAATAAAACAGACTATATAGATTTAAAAACAGATTTCTATCCCGGGCGGGTTTGACCGCCTTCCCGGGAACTATACAGAGAAAGATTATTTGCTCTAACATATTTAACAACAAATCAAATTAGGTATTATGTCAAAACTAAGATTCAGAGTAGTAGAAACAGCTTTCAAGAAGAAAGCGGTTGAGGTAGCAACCCCTGTCGAACGCCCGTCGGAGTATTTCGCCAAGTACGTATTCAACAAGGAGAAGATGTTTAAATACCTTCCCAGCAAGGTATATAATGCACTGATTGACGCTATTGACAATGGTGCTCCGCTAGACCGCAGCATTGCCGACGAGGTAGCTGCCGGCATGAAGAAATGGGCTATTGAGATGGGAGTCACCCATTACACCCACTGGTTTGCGCCGCTGACCGAAGGTACGGCAGAAAAGCACGATGCTTTCGTAGAACATGACGGCAAAGGCGGCATGATGGAAGAATTCACGGGCAAGCTGCTTGTACAGCAGGAACCGGATGCTTCCTCTTTCCCGAACGGTGGTATCCGAAATACATTCGAAGCCCGTGGATACAGTGCCTGGGACCCTTCATCTCCTGCATTTATCGTAGACGACACTCTTTGTATCCCGACCGTATTTATCGCATATACCGGCGAAGCCCTCGACTACAAAGCACCACTATTGAAAGCACTTCGTGCCGTGGATAAAGCAGCAGTAGACGTTTGTCACTACTTCAACCCGGAAGTGAAGAAAGTAGTTGCCTATTTGGGTTGGGAACAGGAATACTTCTTAGTGGACGAAGGTCTGTATGCCGCACGCCCGGATTTGTTAATGACAGGCCGTACATTAATGGGACACGACAGCGCCAAAAACCAACAGTTGGAAGACCATTACTTCGGTGCTATCCCTACCCGTGTTGCCGCATTTATGAAAGACCTTGAAATTGAAGCTCTAAAACTGGGTATCCCCGTAAAGACCCGTCACAACGAGGTTGCACCCAACCAGTTTGAGTTAGCTCCCATCTTTGAAGAATGTAACCTGGCAAACGACCACAACTTGCTAATCATGTCATTGATGCGTAAAGTAAGCCGTCGCCATGGCTTCCGCGTATTGCTTCATGAAAAGCCGTTCAAAGGCGTCAACGGTTCCGGCAAACACAATAACTGGTCATTGGGAACCGACACGGGCATCCTATTGATGGGTCCGGGCAAGACTCCTGAAGACAACTTGCGGTTCGTTACATTCGTAGTAAATACGCTAATGGCAGTTTATCATCATAACGGGTTACTGAAAGCATCTATCTCCAGTGCCACCAACGCCCACCGTTTAGGAGCGAATGAAGCACCGCCGGCAATTATTTCGTCTTTCCTGGGTAAGCAGTTGTCGCAAGTATTGGATCATATAGAAAACAGTACAAAGGATGACTTAATCAGCCTCAGCGGCAAACAGGGCATGAAACTGGATATTCCGCAGATTCCCGAATTGCTGATTGACAATACCGACCGGAACCGCACCTCTCCTTTCGCCTTCACTGGCAACCGTTTCGAGTTCCGTGCCGTAGGTTCCGAAGCAAACTGTGCTTCCGCCATGATTGCATTGAATGCAGCCGTAGCCCACCAGTTAACGAAATTCAAGAAAGACGTAGATGCCTTGATTGAAAAAGGAGAACCGAAAATCTCTGCCATCCTCGAGATTATCCGCGGATACATCAAAGAGTGTAAAGCCATTCACTTTGACGGCAACGGTTACAGCGATGAATGGAAAAAGAAGCAGCCCGCCGCGGTCTGGATTGTGAAACAAGCGTTCCTGTCATCTTCGACAACTACCTGAAACCGGAAACGATTGCCATGTTCGAAGCTACCGGCGTAATGACAAAAAAAGAACTGGAAGCCCGCAACGAAGTGAAATGGGAAACGTACACGAAAAAGATTCAGATTGAAGCCCGTGTACTAGGTGACTTGGCAATGAACCATATCATTCCGGTAGCAACCCAGTATCAAACGGATTTGATTAATAACGTCTATAAGATGCAATCCCTGTTCCCGGCAGAAAAGGCAGCCAGGTTATCCGCCAAGAATCTGGAACTTATCGAAGAGATTGCCGACCGTACCGCTTTCATCAAAGAGCATGTAGACGCAATGGTGGAAGCCCGTAAAGTGGCAAACAAGATTGAAAGCGAACGAGAAAAAGCCATTGCCTACCATGACACCATCACTCCGGCACTGGAAGAAATCCGTTACCACATCGACAAGCTGGAACTCATTGTCGACAACCAAATGTGGACGCTTCCGAAATACAGGGAACTATTATTCGTAAGATAGAAAAAGAAAAATGCCCGATGAAGATTTTTTCATTGGGCATGGAATAGAGATTATCTATTTCTTTTGTTGGTTGTTTTAAGTTTGCAGTGGAGGGGTGCCGTGAGGCAGTCCTCTTCTTTTATTCTACAATCTTCGCATCCTCAATATCATCATCATTGTGTATAACCGGAGTCTTCGGACGACGGCGTGCAAACTTAAACCAGTTTATCAATTCGGAAAGCGAATAAACCAAACTACTGATACCGATAATGATAAATGCAGTATTGCGCACACCCGTCGGATTAAACAAAGCAACGATACCTGCAAGAAGAATCAAAACAGGAATCAGATAAAATGCTCCGGGAACAGGCATCCAGCGACGAGCCGCAGACAGAGAAGCAATCTGTTGCACACCACCCATAATCAGAATAAACCCTAATAAGAACATCAGGACATCCGCAAAAAACTCAGGCATCACAATCAACCAAAGTCCGAATAACAAGCTACCGATTCCTTCAATCGGGAAACGTGGAACGACTTCATCTTCCACCCTTTTCCGTCCGAAATAACCAAAAAGACTAATAACACCGGGAATCAAAAAAGCGACTCCCACTGTAATAACAATATAACTGGCAGCCGCATTCGGCCAAATCACCAGGACCAAACCTATCACGAGTGCAAAGAGAATACGAATAAGGGAATAATTAATTGTTTTCATAAATTCTATATTTTTTTCACCTAGTCTGTTTCAATACTTTTGCGAATATAAGTGTTTCTACTGATATATAAAAATAACAAATAAACATTGTAATAAGTTCGTAACAAATTCACTATAGCTATCGCATCTCACAATTGGACGACCAGACTGATGACGATATTTACCTTGCTGTCCGTTTGCTCCATAAAGATGAAACCGGAAAAATAAAAGAGGAAAAATTTAGTAGTTTATCACCTTGTCGCTGTTCGAAAACGTAACATACCAATCTGTATTAGTACTCTGATCATGTGCCCAATCCGCAAACTTACCATACGCCTCTGTTATCACAGTTCTTTCTGTCGGATAAGCAAATTTATCGGGGACACAAAGAGCCCATGTATTATTGACAGCCTTGATAACCTCAAGTACATTACTATCTGCCAACTGACCGTTCGCTGTTGCCGAGTTAAATTGGTTCAAATGAACTTCCGTCCTTTTTTCGCCAGTCCCCTGATAGGCTATGAAGAAGTCTAAATTATTTGTCACACTCGGAATGGATACGGCATTTTTAAGTTTAACCGTCATCTCAAGAGTATATGCATCTGTAAGAGATGTACTTGCATTTCCAGTATTCAGCATAGGACGTTGTGTGCCTGTATACCCATATACATAATGTGCATCCCCAAACAAAGGTATGACAAGTTCACTGCCATTCGTCTCATATGACGCATTTTCAAATATACGGGAAGCAGACAAGGAACCGGCTCGTTGAGTTGCGCCCGCACCAAAGTCCACCGCTTCCACATTACTCTTATTTATTCCCAGTATTCTTAATCCGGCACCCAATTGCTTCATGGCACCAACTGCCCGAAGGTCAACTGTATATTTTAATTCTTTCACTTCATTACCGGCAGTGGGCAAAGTCACATTTAATACAATATCATTGAAATCATAGTCGCCTGCTTTCGGATAATTATCTTCGAAAGCATAAGAATAAACGGCATTTCTAATCTCTACATCGTCGGGGTTATCATCAGAATCATAACCTTCTCTTATGCATCCATTTTTATCCTCATCAGCAGGAAGCAAAAAATCAGCTTTTCCCGGATTGCAATAGGTAGCGGAGTTTTGCAATTCCTTATACACCAGCCAATCAAAAGCAGACCATTCCCATTGTGCCGTACCGTGAGATGTCTGGTCTTTTATTTCGCAAATAATATTATTCGTTATTTTAAAATCGGAATATGGCAATTCTGAAACATTATCTACTATTTCATCAATCTTCAATAAAGCCTTTCCAACAGTAGGACCAAAAATATATTTGCATAAATCAGCCTTCTCGCAAACCAACATAGACTGTGCTTCCATCTCAATCTTGCCATTACTCCCATTTCTGCTTAGTTCTCCGCAAATAGCCTCAGAAGTATGCCCCATCAGCAGTTCACCAAACTGGAATTTATTTTCGACTTTGATATGACAGCCATTTTTGATAGACGTATTATTGTTCCCCTCTATGTCTTCAGCCCCAATAAAACCATGATTCACCAACACCATGCCATTGGTAGAAGCCATATACTTATCCAATTCAAGTTCTCCATAATTATAGAATTCACCTACACCCCCATTAAAATCTAAAACCGAACAATTAATATTTCCCGCATTGTAGTTCTTGCATCCGGCAGAACCATTTGTTATTCGGATATCTCCATCACCTTTGATACTTCCACCTTTCAACACAGTCATATATGAAGCGGCAGTTAATATTAAACTTGCATCATCATCTATTTCTATTTTTCCTCCATCTTCTACTATAACCTCTGTGATATTATCAAACTGAACCGAATTGTTAATAACCCACGTGCTATTATTGGGAATAATTACTTTCACTGTCTGAGCTCCCCCACTAGTTCCGCTATTCTTAAATCCTGCTTTAAAAGTATTTCCTTCCCCAATCTTAAACCAACGCTCACTTTGGCCGAAAACAGGAAATTGGTCATAGTTACCACCCCATCCAGCGTCTGCACCAAGATCCCATCCTGGTTGTATAACAGTAGCTTCTGTCATTTTACCAGCAATAAACTCTGCTGTATAAGGAGCTTCCATGGTAGGTATTCCTCCCATTGTCACACCCCGTGACGTAGAACGTGCAGATATATCTTTATCTCCGAAATAAGCTCTTACCTCCCCATTTTGAATCGTTACCGGCTGCACAAGATAATGTCCTTCCTTATCCACACGTGCAACAAATACTTTATCGAGTGCGGTCGCACAGTCCATCACGACATCTAAAGAGGCGTTTTGATTCACAGTACCTTCCGCCAACAGTTTGGCATTGCTTTCCGGATTTAACGGATTCGCATCAAATATCCGTATCGGATAATCCTCTCCCAAATCACCGTCCACCGCAACGTGCGCAGTCACACTGCGGGCCATAGTCCAGTCTCCGTCAGGATCGATATTCTTTACCGGAAAAGTTTCTTCGTAAATCTGTCTCAGTTGGTCTGCGTTAAACAGGTTTTTCTCATTATCCACGCAACTGATAAAAGTGGCAGAGGTTGCCAATAACGAAAAGGTCAACGCTTTTGCAATGTTTTGTTTCATAATCTCTAAATGCTTTAGTTCGTTTTATTTATGCGAAAAATCGATCACCCCTAATATGCTGATAATCTGCCAGCAAAGATAATTGTATTTGTAGACATAAAATAAAAAAAGACCATATTTTTCTGAAGTGCCCCTAAAAGTTAGACAAAACTTTTAGGCACTTCAATTCAATACAGCCTTCATATTTTCTTCTTTAATCAAAAGGGGAAGATTAAAGGTAAAACAAATATCATCACAATCCCCATAACAATCTGCAATGGTAATCCAACCTTTACATAATCCATAAAAGTATATTGTCCGGCAGGCATTACCAATGCATTAGGCGGTGTAGAGAATGGAGAAGCAAAACACATGCTTGCCCCCACCGTCACGGCAAACAGGAATGGAACCGGGCTGACTCGATTTGTATGGCACTCTGCAAAGCAATCGGCGCAAGCAATACTGCCGTAGCCGTATTACTGATAAACATAGTCATCAACGATGTCGTGAAATAAATACCTGCCATTAATGCCAAAGGCCCATAAGTCCCCAAACCATTGACCAAAGTGTTTGATATATACTCCGAAGCCCCTGTTTTCTCCAAAGCCAAAGACATGGGAAGCATGGCGGCAATCAATACGATACTTTCCCAATTAATCGTTTTATAGGCAGCTTCCACATTCCGGAAACATCCGGTCAAGACCATCAATATGCCCGCTATCATTACGGCAGTAACCGGAGCAACCGGAATAAAGTCGAATACCATCATTGCCACCATCAACACCATGATAGCGGCAGCTACCGGAGCCTTTATAATCCAAAGTAACTTTAGCCGCCTCTGCCAAAGGCTGTCCTAAAACGACCCAATCGGAATCTTCCTTGCTGAGACGCGCTATGTTGTTCCACGTACCCTGCACTAAAAGAACATCACCGCTATGAATCCGTTCATTACCCAAATCCTGCAATAAATATTCTTTTACGACGAATCCCCAATACATTGACATTAAATAAATCACGGAATCCGGCTTCTTTGATGGTTTGGTTTATCAAATTGGATGCCGGCATTAATACTATTTCCGCAATCCCTATGTCATAGAAATCAAGAGAATTTGTTGAGCTTTTTGTTTCCTCAGTTGCATGGTCGTCCAATATTTCCAATAGATAATCCTCTGCAAACAATTGAATCTTTCAAAGTCGCCCGTTATATATAGAATATCTTCTGCCTGCAACACAGTGTCCGGTGCCGCAAACTTCTGCGTGATAGTTTTCAGAAAACGATGCTGTGACGCATCCCCACGACGGACTTCTATAATATTAAGCCCATATTTGCGGCGGATATCCAAATCAATAATCGTCTTACCCAAAAGATGTGACTCTATCACCTGCAAACGGAATAAATTACTTGAAAGTCCGTATTCATTGACCAATTGCTTCAGTGATTTACCCGAACGGAATTGTCATCCTTCTTTCCTTTCTTGGAAAGAAACCATTTACTAAGCGGCATCAACACCAGTGTACCGACAGCTACACAAACAAGACCTACCGGCAGGAACGAGAAGAAAGAAAGCGGTTCGAGCCCGGCTGAAGTCAGTGTGTTTTGTATCACAAGGTTCGGTGGAGTACCGATTAAAGTCATCATACCACCCATACTGCTTGCGAAAGCCAACGGCATCAGCAACCTGCTCGGATTCATTCCGGCACTCATCGCCAGGCTGACCACAATAGGAAGCATCAGCGCCACCGTTCCGGTATTGCTGACAAACGCACCAATGGCAGAAGTCACCAGCATGACCAATAGGAACAGGCGTGTTTCACTCGTTCCCGCAAGTTTAAGGATACGGGAACTTATCATTTTTGCCAGCCCTGTCTGGAAAATAGCCCCGCCTACCACAAACAATCCAATCATCATAATGACTACCGAATTGGAAAAACCGGAAAGAGCTTCATCGGGGGTTAATATCTGAAAAATGAGTAAGGCCACCAACGCACAGAGCGCCACAATATCCGAACGAATCTTACCGTTCACGAAAAAGATAGCCGAAAGAACGAGAATAATAATGGTTATTAACATAAGTGTAATTAAATGATTATTTTATTCTGACTTTATCAAAGACCAATTCAGGCAGACAAAAATAGAAAATATTCCCACTTGATAAAAACAAATTAGATATGTTTTCAGTTCCTAACACCAAACAAGAAACAAACAACACCATAAGTGACTTACTAATAAGCTACATTAAGTTGATTACCGGGCACTCACTATCTTCACCACACTTCAATCAACTTAAAATGAAACAGTTATTATGAATAAAAGCCAGATTTATTGGCTTTCACCATCCTTCCCCCTTTCACTCGTAATGGCTATGACAGCCATATATATACAGCATGTTGGATATATATGGCTAAGACATTGAGTATATATCCCCAATACGCAGGGTATATATACCTTGTACCTCAACTATTAATACCCTACATATCAAACATTAACATCTGACAATTCAACAGTTAATAGCTAACAGGGAATTTGCTTATAGTATATTCTGATTAGCTATAATGAAAGTGAACCCTGCTTATAAACATCTATGAATATAAGACCATTTGCAAGGTAACACAAAAAATAAAAAAGAATCAAAGTGCAGTTTCTAATATCTTACGTGCAACAGTTCCTGTCACAGTTCCGTTCTCCCCATACTCAACACCACGCTCATTGAAACGGCGTTCGATTTCCTGGATAGTCTCCTGCCCTATGTTTTCTTCATGCAGACGGGTAGTCAGTCCCAGTGAGCGGAAGAATTCTTCTGTATTGCAGATTGCTTTATCAATCCGTTCTTCTCTCGTACCGGAAGTGATTCCCCATACTCTTTCACCGTATTGTAGCAGCTTATCACTTTTCTCTTCACGAAGCACTTGCAGAGTAGCAGGAAGAACGATTGCCAAAGTATGGCCATGAGTCAGTCCGTGCAATGCAGTAATCTCGTGACCAATCATATGAGTGGCCCAATCCTCAGATACCCCCATGGCAATAAAGCCATTCAGCGCCATGGTGGCCGAAAGCATGAAGTCAGCCATCAGTTGATAATCGTGCTGGTTCTCACGGATTTCGGTGCAATTTCTACTAATGTTTGCAGAATACCTTCTGCCCAGCGATCCATGACGCGGCTCTGCCCCGGAGTAGTCATATATTGCTCCATCACATGTACAAAAGTATCCGCCAGTCCGCATGCCACCTGATGAGGCGGTAACGTAAAGGTTACTTCCGGATCGAGAATAGAGAATATCGGGTAATTGGCATAGAAAGGATATTTCTCTTTTGTCTCACGACGGGAAATTACCGCCCCGTTATTCATTTCCGAACCGGTAGCGGGAAGAGTCAATACAGTAGCAAGCGGCACTGTATGGGTGACAGGACGTCCGGCAGTACCAACCCCAGGCATCACCGTCGTACAGGATACCTGCGGAAATCAGTTTTGTGCCGTCAATCACAGAACCGCCGCCAACGGCCAATAAATAATCTACTTTCTCTTCTTTACCCAAAGCAATCGCCTTACGGAGAGTTTCGATAGCAGGATTGGGCTCAATCCCCCAAAACTCTATGGTAAAATGATTCTTCAGCGCTTCCTTTACTTGATCATACACACCGTTTTTCTTCACGCTTCCACCGCCAAAAGTAATCATAATACGTTTGTCGGACGGAATCTCTTTAGCCAGTGGGCAATCATCCCGTGACCCAATATCAGTTTCACGGGATTTTGAAAGATAAAATTTTCCATATCTTGTCTCTTGTTATTATTTCGGTTATAATTCACTATCCATACAAAGATACTCAAATTATCCGAAACCTTTCAGAATCAGGCAACAAATTGTTGCGCAATGGAAGGAACCATAGCCGACAGCCAAGGTTGCATATCTTCTGCCACCAATAACCAATAAAGCAATAATATAATGAAAATGGCAATAGCGATGCCTACTAAGACTTTTCTCTGTTTCATACTTGTTTTTGTTTAAAAATTCAATATTTATAAGAACAGTTCAGCTCCGAAATTGTTCTATAATCAGAAAAATGAAGGCAAAAAAGAAAAAAAGTAATATTTTGTTTGCAGTTTCAAACAAAGTGTCTATATTTGCCCCCATAAAATAACAAAAGACAATGAGAACTATATTAGTAAATACATATTGGTGGTGGCGCCCGTTACAACTCCGACAGTCGTAAGGAGCAGTGCTCGTATGTATATACCTCATTAAAGATATAACAGATTTGAAAGAGCCCTGTCGCAGCTTGCGACAGGGCTCTTTTTATTTACCCGTTTTTGAACAAGAATCAAATAATAACATAAAAAGATAGGATTATGAAAAATTTTCTAGTTGACCAAGATGGCTATTACGGAGAATTCGGTGGAGCTTACGTGCCGGAGATTCTCCACAAATGTGTAGAGGAACTGAAGAATAAGTACCTCGAAGTAATTGAAAGTGAAGACTTCAAGAAAGAGTTCGACCAATTGCTACGTGACTACGTAGGACGCCCTTCCCCACTCTATCCGGCAAAGCGCCTTTCAGAAAAGTACGGTTGCAAATTGTATCTGAAACGGGAAGACTTGAACCATACGGGTGCCCACAAAATCAACAACACCATCGGACAAATCCTGCTGGCGCGCCGCATGGGAAAGAAACGTATCATCGCCGAAACGGGTGCCGGACAACATGGCGTGGCAACCGCTACCGTATGCGCACTGATGGATATGGAATGTATCGTTTATATGGGAAAGACGGATGTAGAACGCCAGCATGTCAACGTAGAGAAAATGAAAATGCTGGGAGCTACAGTAATCCCTGTTACTTCGGGAAACATGACCCTGAAAGATGCCACTAACGAAGCGATCCGTGACTGGTGCTGTCATCCTGCCGATACTTATTATATCATCGGTTCCACCGTAGGCCCTCATCCTTATCCCGATATGGTGGCACGCCTGCAATCTGTTATCAGCGAAGAAATCAAGAAACAGCTCATGGAGAAAGAAGGACGCGATTATCCCGATTATCTGATAGCCTGCGTAGGCGGCGGAAGCAATGCTGCCGGAACTATCTACCACTATATCAATGACGAACGGGTAGGCATTATCCTGGCGGAAGCCGGTGGTAAAGGTATAGAGACAGGAATGACCGCCGCTACCATCCAACTTGGAAAAATGGGAATCATCCACGGAGCACGTACATACGTCATTCAGAACGAAGACGGACAGATTGAAGAGCCATACTCTATTTCTGCCGGACTGGATTATCCGGGAATCGGTCCGATTCATGCCAACCTTGCCGCACAAAGACGTGCCAACGTATTGGCCATTAATGACGATGAAGCCATAGAAGCTGCTTACGAACTGACGAAACTGGAAGGAATCATCCCCGCACTGGAATCGGCACATGCACTAGGCGTTTTAAAGAAACTGAAGTTTAAACCGGAAGATGTGGTTGTACTGACGGTTTCGGGACGAGGTGACAAAGACATCGAGACTTACCTAGCGTTTAACGATTAGCGACAAGTGATTAATAGACAGACCATCAAAATTCAAGATTAATAAAAATGAAAACATTTAATTATACTACCCATTGCAAACAGGTGCTCGGAGATATGCATACTCCTGTCAGCATCTACCTGAAAGTGCGCGATATGTATCCGCAGTCTGCATTAATGGAAAGTTCCGATTTTCATGCCGGAGAGAACTCTTTATCATTTATTGCTCTTTGCCCGCTGGCAAACATCGGCGTAAACAACGGCATCGTAACAGCCAATTATCCGGACGGCAGCCGTACCGAAGAGCCGTTAACTAAAACATTCACTGTAGAAAAAGCCATGAATCGTTTTATCAGCCAGTTCCAAGTGACCGGAGAAAATAAAAATGTATGTGGACTTTACGGATATACCACTTTCAACGCAGTAAAGTATTTCGAGCACATCCCGGTGAAAGAAAGTCATGATGAAGAGAATGACGCAGCAGATTTACTATACATATTATATAAGTATGTCATTGTCTTCAACCACTTCAAGAATGAATTGACACTAGTAGAAATGACATCCGAAGGAGAAGAAAGCGGTCTGCCGGAACTGGAAGCCGCCATCGAAAACAGAAATTATGCTTCTTACAATTTCTCAGTGACAGGCCCCGTCACCAGCCCTATCACGGACGAAGAGCACAAAGCAAATGTCCGAAAGGAATTGCGCATTGTATGCGCGGCGATGTTTTCCAAATCGTAATCTCCAGAAGATTCATCCAACCTTATGCCGGGGACGATTTCAAAGTTTATCGGGCACTGCGCAGCATTAATCCTTCCCCTTATCTTTTCTATTTCGACTTCGGCGGCTTCCGTATCTTCGGCTCTTCACCGGAGACACACTGTAAAATTGAAAATGGGTGTGCATATATCGACCCGATTGCAGGCACCACCCGGCGTACCGGCAATGTTGTCCAAGACCGTGAACAGACTGAAGCGTTGCTTGCCGATCCCAAAGAAAATGCCGAACATGTGATGCTGGTAGACCTCGCAAGAAATGATCTTTCACGCAATTGCCATGATGTACGGGTACTTTTCTACAAAGAACCGCAATATTACAGTCATGTCATCCACTTGGTAAGCCGTGTCAGTGGTGTGCTGAATGAAGGGGCGGATAAAATAAAAACATTTATCGACACTTTCCCGGCCGGTACACTTAGCGGTGCACCGAAAGTACGTGCCATGCAACTAATCAGCGAAATCGAACCTCACAACCGCGGAGCGTACGGCGGTTGCGTCGGTTTTATCGGACTAAACGGCGAACTGAATCAAGCTATCACCATCCGCACGTTTGTAAGCCGCAACAATGAATTATGGCTTCAGGCTGGTGGAGGTATTGTGGCACACAGCCAGGACGAATACGAACTGCAAGAGGTGAACAATAAGTTGGGAGCATTGAAAAAGGCTATTGATCTGGCTGTAAAATTAAAGAATTAGGCGGGCAACAAAGAAAATAATTTAAGCAACAATTTTACGAAGAAAATAAAGAAATGAAAATATTACTTTTAGATAACTACGACTCTTTCACCTACAACTTACTGCACGCAGTGAAAGAATTGGGAGCTACGGATGTAGAGGTAGTCCGCAATGACCAGATAGAACTTGATGAAGTGGAACGGTTCGATAAAATCATCCTGTCTCCCGGACCGGGTATACCCGAAGAAGCGGGATTGCTGTTACCTATTATAAAGAGGTATGCTTCTACCAAAAGTATTCTAGGCGTTTGCCTGGGACATCAGGCTATCGGCGAGGCTTTCGGAGCACGTCTGGAAAATCTGAAAGAAGTATATCACGGGATACAGACTCCTGTCAGTATCCTTAGTCAGGATATACTTTTTGAGGGATTGGGAAAGGAAATTCCTGTCGGACGATACCACTCCTGGGTAGTAAGCCGGGACGGTTTTCCAGACTGCCTGAAAATAACGGCAGAAAGCAAGGAAGGACAAATCATGGCATTGCGCCATAAAACTTATGACGTACATGGCATCCAGTTCCATCCCGAGTCCGTATTAACTCCGCAAGGAAAAGAAATTATCAAAAACTTCCTAAACGATTAAAGTTATGAAACAGATTCTATACAAACTTTTCGAGCATCAATATTTGGGACGCGATGAGGCGCGTACTATCTTGCAGAACATCGCACAAGGAAAATACAATGATGTACAGGTGGCATCACTAATCACTGTCTTCCTGATGCGTAACATTTCCGTTGAGGAATTATGCGGTTTCCGTGACGCATTGCTTGAGATGCGCATCCCGGTAGATTTGAGTGAGTTCGCTCCGATAGATATTGTAGGAACCGGTGGTGACGGGAAAAATACGTTCAACATTTCTACGGCTTCCTGTTTTACGGTGGCCGGGGCAGGCTTCCCGGTAGTTAAACATGGAAATTATGGGGCAACATCAGTGAGCGGAGCCAGTAATGTGATGGAACAACATGGTGTGAAGTTCAGCAGTGATGCGGATCAACTGCATCGTAGCATGGAGCAGTGTAATATTGCTTACCTGCATGCCCCCTTGTTCAATCCTGCTTTAAAAGCGGTCGCTCCGGTTCGCAAGGGACTTGCCGTACGCACTTTCTTCAATATGCTCGGCCCGTTGGTGAATCCGGTATTACCGGCCTATCAGCTTTTAGGGTTTACAATCTCCCGCTGCTACGTCTCTATACCTATACTTATCAGGAAAGTAAAACGAAATTTGCCGTTGTCCATAGTCTGGACGGATATGATGAAATCTCTCTGACCAGTGAATTTAAAGTGGCAACCAGCGGCAACGAAAAATTTATACTCCTGAAAGCCTCGGGTTCTCCCGTTATAAAGACACCGATTTGGATGGTGGGCAAACACCGGAAGATGCCGCTAAAATCTTCGATAACATCATGAATAATACAGCGACCGAAGCTCAGAAGAATGTAGTGGTTATCAACTCCGCTTTTGCCATCCACGTAATTTGTCCGGAGAAAACGATTGAAGAGTGCATTGCCATAGCCAAAGAATCGCTGGAAAGTGGACGGGCATTGGCTACTTTGAAGAAATTCATTGAATTAAACAGTTAAACATGAAAGATATATTATCCGAAATTATAGCCAACAAACGATTTGAGGTCGATCTGCAAAAGCAGGCTATTTCCATCGAACAGTTGCAGGAAGGCATCAGCGAAGCTCCGGCTATCCGCTCCATGAAACAAGCACTGGTTTCTTCAAAATCAGGTGTGATTGCAGAATTCAAACGACGTTCGCCGTCTAAGGGATGGATAAAGCAGGGAGCGCTCCCGGAAGAGATTATTCCGTCTTATGTGAAGGCAGGCGCTTCCGCCCTCTCTATCCTCACCGACGAGAAGTTTTTCGGCGGGAGCCTGAAAGACATTCGTACTGCACGCCCTTTGGTAGAGGTTCCTATTCTCAGAAAGGATTTCATCATTGACGAATACCAGCTTTACCAGGCAAAAATCGTCGGCGCGGATGCCGTGCTCCTTATTGCGGCTGCCCTGGAACTGGAAAAATGCAATGAGCTTGCAGAGAAAGCTCACTCTCTGGGATTGGAAGTCCTGCTGGAGATTCACAATTCTGACGAATTGGGCTATATCAATAAGGAAGTGGATATGGTAGGAATCAACAACCGTAATTTAGGAACTTTCTTCACTGATGTGGAAAACTCTTTCCGACTGGCAGGACAACTTCCCCAGGACGCAGTGTTGGTATCCGAAAGCGGCATTTCTGATCCCGAAACTGTAAAACGTCTCCGGGCAGCCGGATTCCGCGGATTCCTGATTGGTGAAACATTTATGAAAACCGGACAACCGGGAGAAACTTTACAGAATTTCCTGCAGGCAATATAATAAACTAATTATTCAAAACGGACAGCCCTATGATCAACGGAAAAATTATCAAAGTATGCGGTATGTGTGAAGCTGAAAACATACGGGACGTAGAATCACTTGAAGGTATTGACATGCTGGGATTTATCTTTTATCCCAAATCTCCCCGGTATGTCTACGAGCTTCCGGCCTATCTCCCTATCCATACCCAACGTGTCGGAGTTTTTGTGAATGAGGACAAACAGGTAGTCAGCATGTTTGCGGATCGCTTCGGACTGGACTGTGTGCAACTGCACGGAAATGAGTCTCCGGAATACTGCCGGTCACTGCACGCCACAGGATTGAAAATCATCAAAGCCTTTTCAGTAGCCCGCCCCAAGGATCTGGTAAAGGTAAATGAATATGAGAAGGCGTGCGACCTGCTCCTGTTCGATACCAAATGCGAGCAATACGGCGGTTCGGGCAACCAGTTCGATTGGAGTATCCTATATACATATAACGGGCATGTGCCTTTTCTGCTAAGCGGTGGCATCAACCCTTACAGTGCCAATGCGCTGAAAGACTTCAAGCACCCCTGCCTTGCCGGATACGACCTCAACAGCCGTTTTGAGTTAAAACCGGGAAAGAAGGATCCGGAACGTATCCGGACATTCCTGAATGAACTAAAATCATAATTTTAAAATTCCAATAATCATGAATAGAATTAATCAACTTTTCAATAGCAATAAGAAAGATATACTTTCTATTTATTTCTGTGCCGGTGATCCTACCCTGGACGGTACTGCCGATGTAATCCGTACGCTCGAAAAGCACGGAGTCAGTATGATTGAAGTCGGGATTCCTTTCAGTGACCCGATGGCAGACGGCATTGTCATTCAAAATGCCGCTACCCAGGCATTACGCAATGGCATGTCCCTTAAACTTCTTTTGGACAATTGCGCGACATTCGCAAAGATGTGAATATACCGCTTGTACTTATGGGATACCTGAACCCAATCATGCAGTTCGGATTTGAAAACTTCTGCCGTCAATGCACGGAATGTGGCATTGACGGAGTTATCATCCCCGATCTTCCTTTCCGTGATTATCAGGAACGGTACCGTATCATCGCCGAACGCTACAACATCAAAGTCATCATGCTTATCACACCGGAAACCAGCGAAGAACGGGTACGTGAAATTGACGCGCATACAGACGGATTCATCTATATGGTTTCATCCGCGGCAACCACCGGGGCGCAACAGGATTTCAATGAACAGAAACGGTCGTACTTCAAGAAGATAGAAGACATGCATCTGAATAATCCGTTGATGGTAGGATTCGGCATCTCCAACAAAGCGACTTTCCAGGCAGCTTGCGAACATGCTTCGGGAGCAATTATCGGCAGCAAATTTGTCACTTTGCTTGAAGAAGAAAAAGACCCGGAGAAAGCTATCCTGAAATTGAAGGAAGCGTTGAAAAAATAATGATAGCCAGCAGTAAGTAGTTAAAGTAATCAGACCGGCTATTATCGCACAGTCCTATGGACTTTGACTACTTACTTTTAAAGATACAGGAACCTTTTCTTTTAAATCATCGTATATTCCCGTATAAATATTCATATTTACTATATTTTCGCACAAACTAGAAACAAATTCATAATTTACTATTCATAATTTGTAATTAATCGGTATCTTTGTCAGCGTTTTAACAGAAATTCAACGATTATGAAAGTAGATACTCCCTCTGTTTTGTTAATTTACACAGGTGGAACTATCGGAATGATAGAAAATCCTGAAACGGGTGCTTTAGAGAACTTTAATTTCGACCATCTGCTCAAACATGTTCCTGAGCTGAAAAGATTCAACTACCGCATCTCTTCCTATCAATTCGAGCCCCCTCTCGACTCTTCAGATATGGAGCCTGCTTATTGGGCAAAACTGGTAAAGATTATCAATTATAATTACGAGTATTTTGATGGTTTCGTCATCCTTCATGGGACAGACACCATGGCTTACACCGCTTCCGCTTTAAGCTTTATGCTGGAAAACCTAAGCAAACCCGTTATCCTCACCGGCTCGCAACTTCCTATCGGTACCTTGCGGACAGATGGAAAAGAAAATCTGATTACCGCCATTGAAATTGCTGCCGCAAAGAATCCGGACGGCACAGCCATCGTTCCCGAAGTATGTATATTCTTCGAGAATCACTTAATGCGCGGCAACCGCACCACAAAATCAATGCGGAAAACTTCAACGCATTCCGATCCTTCAATTACCCTCCATTGGCGCGTAGGTATCCATATCAAATACAGCCCAATCTTATCCGTAAGCCCGACCTTACCAAGCCTTTAAAACCACATTATCTGTTCGATACGAATGTAGTCATACTGACGCTCTTTCCCGGTATTCAAGAGAGTATCGTAACTTCTCTCCTGCATGTTCCCGGATTGAAAGCAGTAGTCATGAAAACCTTCGGTTCAGGAAACGCACCACAAAAGGAATGGTTTATCCGCCAATTAAAGGAAGCCACCGAACGGGGGATTATCATCGTCAACATCACCCAATGTGCTTCGGGAGCTGTGGAAATGGGACGCTACGAGACGGGAATGCATCTTTTGGAAGCCGGTGTCATCAGCGGATATGACAGCACTCCCGAATGTGCCATCACCAAATTGATGTTCCTATTAGGACACGGATTATCCAATCAGGATATCCGAAACAAAATGAACTCCTGCTTAATAGGGGAAATCACCAAACCTTGAGTGTATAATATATATCCATTATATATTCATTGAAGTCCCTTAATCTTCTCTTTACATAATCCTGTAAAGAGATTAAGAATTTCCGAAGAGTGTCAATCAAACCCGATAGAGCCAAAGTAAAACCAAAACAGAAGTATATTTGCTTTCCTTACATAAAACAGCCCTGAATACATCTTATATATAAGATATGCAACTATTTTTGTCTGAGATTTGATTAAAACAATCAAGCAATATAACTATATGATAAAAAAAACAATGCTATTCATGCCAATCACTGGAATAACAATGGCAGATACTATTAAACTGAGTATTGACTTGTCGGCTACGAAGCTACCAAGAATAATCGTCATGAACAGATTAACATCATTAAACTCTTGCTGATTTACATTTTATAGAGAAAGTTATACATATCACGAATTTTAGCTCCCTATATTAAGAGTTTATTCTAAAATAATATCTATATTTGCACAGTGTTACAAATCAGTGACAACAAGCTAATCTATAAATCAATAACAAAGCAAGCAATAGAAAAGTCTATTCATATGAAAAAAAAAATTTTACTAGTCGACGACAAGGCGACAATCGGAAAAGTGGCCGGTGTTTATTTAGGAAAAGATTATGATTTTACCTATTTGGAAGATCCTATTAAAGCTATAGAGTGGCTTAATGAAGGAAATATGCCCGATCTTATCATTTCGGATATCCGTATGCCACTTATGATGGGAGATGAATTTTTAAAGTACATGAAGAATAACGAGTTATTCAAGTCAATTCCCATCGTCATGCTATCCAGCGAAGAAAGTACGACAGAAAGAATCAGATTATTGGAAGAAGGAGCTGAAGACTACATTTTGAAGCCATTCAATCCATTGGAACTTAAAATCCGAATAAAAAAGATTATCGACTAACACCAAAATTCCTACATGCAATATTTTATTTATATAGGCAAAGATAGTAAAACAATCGAGCTGTTCTCCAAACTAAGTATAGGGTATTTTATGCGATATCGAATTGTAATAAAGCTATCAAAGTGCTGGATAAGATACGGGAAAAATATGACACTGCTCTGTTTTTTGAGCAGGTAAGCCTGTCTAAAGATATTGCTGATATACGCTATATGCGCCAAAATATCGGGACTTTATATGGTAACTTGTGATTGACTCTTTATCCAAAGAGGAAGCAGCAGAGTATCTCAAAGCAGGAATTAATAATACCGTCAAATACGAGACTACTCACGAAGCCCTGACCGACTTATCAACCTTCCTCAAACGCAGGAAAGAACAGAAGATTAAGGCTCTTCAGCTCAAAGCACAGAATATAAATGCTTTTAAGTTGCCGCTATGGAAAAGAGTTTTTGATATATTCTTTTCGGGAATGGCAATCCTATGCCTTTCTCCTCTTTTGATACTCACGGCATTAGCCATCCGGATAGAGAGCAAGGGGCCTATTATCTACAAATCCAAACGGGTAGGAAGCAATTATCAGATATTCGATTTCCTCAAGTTCCGTTCGATGTATACCGATGCCGACAAGCATCTGAAAGACTTTAATGCCCTTAACCAATATCAGGAAGAAGAACAGGACATTTGGGGAGAAGAAGAACAGGAAACAGCACTCAACGAAAATGCCGATGAAGAAGAAATTCTCCTGATATCTGATGACTTCGTTATCACCGAAGAAGATTATATCCACAAGAAATCCAAAGAAAAAAACAACGCTTTCGTTAAACTGGAGAATGACCCGAGAATAACGAAGATTGGACGTTTTATCCGCAAATATAGTATTGATGAACTGCCACAGCTCATCAATATATTAAAAGGAGATATGTCGATAGTAGGCAACCGCCCTCTCCCGCTCTACGAAGCCGAACTACTGACCAGCGACGAGCATATCGACCGTTTTATGGGACCGGCAGGGTTAACCGGCCTGTGGCAAGTGTAAAAAAGAGGTGAAGCCGGAAAACTTTCCGCCGAAGAACGCAAGCAACTGGATATCACCTATGCAAAGACATTCTCTTTTGGGCTGGATATAAAAATTATTTTGAAAACAGTTACTGCATTTATTCAAAAAGAGAATGTATAATCCTCTTTCGGACGATGGACTCCTATATCTACATAATAGATGATTTGGTATTCTTCTTCACAGGGGCTTTATTCCTATATCTTTTTGTAATGGCAGTAGCTTCACATTTCAAGCACATCATCTATCCCAAAACTCAAAATAAGTACAATTGCGCTATTCTCATCCGAAAAGATAGCCCGCTCCTTGCCATCCATAAAGAAGGGCCTTATGAGTTTATCGCTTATAATGACTTATACCAAAGCATCATCAGTTTAGACAAAGAACAGTATAGCCTGGTACTTATCCTATCCGATACGGCTTATGCCCTGTCGCCACGACTGATGGATAATATATATAATGCCTACGATTCAGGCATACAAGCCATCCAATTGCATACAATCACAGAAAACCGCAAAGGTTTTCGAAACCGTTTCTGCATCTTATGTGATGAAATAAAAAACAGTCTTTACAGAGCAGGAAACACACAGTTCGGATTATCTTCCAATCTACTCGGAACCAATATGGCTATTGAATTGGAATGGCTGCAAAAGAATCTGAAAAGCTCAAAAACCAATATCGAACGTAAGTTGCTCCGGCAGAATATCTATATCGATTACCTGCCGGACGCCATTGTTTACTGTCAATCCGCTCTGCCCCCATACCGGAAACGTATCCGGAAGATGGCTTCCTATTTACTCCCTTCCTTATTAGAAGGAAACTGGAGTTTCTTTAACCGAATTATACAGCAATTGATACCTTCTCCGTTAAATTTATGTATCTTCGTAGGTGTTTGGGCTTCATTGATTACAAGATACAACTGGACTGCATCATTTAGCTGGTGGGTTCTGCTTTTCGGCTTATTGATTACATACAGCCTGGCAATCCCTGATTATTTGGTAGAGGATAAAAAGAAGAAAAAACATTCAATATGGAGAAAAAGACATTTAAACAACGAATTAAAGGAAACCCCGGCTTAAGACAGGCTGTCCACCGCTTCGTCATGCATCCCGTGAAGACCCGCCCTAACTGGTGGATACGTCTTTTGGGTTTCATCTATCTGAAACGTGGCAAAGGCTCTGTTATATATCGTAGTGTACGCAAAGATCTTCCACCCTTCAATCGGTTCTCGCTAGGGAAATATTCTGTTGTAGAAGACTTCTCCTGCCTTAACAATGCAGTCGGCGACTTGACGATCGGAGATTACACCCGCATCGGATTAAGAAATACAATCATAGGCCCCGTTCATATCGGCAATCACGTCAATCTGGCCCAGAATGTGACTGTCACAGGGCTCAATCACAATTATCAGGATGCTGAAAAGATGATTGATGAACAAGGAGTCAGCACACAGCCGGTCGTTATTGAAGACGATGTATGGGTAGGCGCCAATTCGGTGATTCTTCCGGGGGTAACTTTAGGAAAACATTGCGTAGTGGCTGCCGGAAGCGTAGTCAGCCGTCCTGTTCCGCCCTATTCCATATGTGCGGGATGCCCTGCTAAAATTATCAAGGCGTACAATTTTGAAACAAAAGAATGGGAAAAAGTAGAAAAAGTACCTGTCAGTAACCATAAATAATGAGAATAGTTGCGCAATATACCTGATATTGGTGATTGTGGTGCATACTGAAACCCACTACCTTTGCAGTATCAGAATTGAATTAATTAGTCATAATTTTATTACGTAGCCACATTTAAGTAAAAATGAAATAGAGTCCCGCCGAAGCGATTTCGTCGGGATTTTGTTTTTAATATATCGTCAAGCATAGATAATATCCTGCCAAACCTACAAATAAGTGCACAATCAAATTTCAGAACCAAAAAAAACGAGCCAATTCCTTTATGGAACCACTCGCCTCACATCAGAAAAAGCCTTAAAGGCTTTTCTTTTCATTACCTCTTTTTTCCTGAAAACTAATCTTCTTTTTACCCTAAAACGTTTACCTATTGTTATCCTTTTACCTTCTATTAAAACTTTCCTATTGAACTAAAACTTTAATACCTTAAATTTATTGTCTAATCTAATACCTTCTATTTTCTTTTATCTTATAAACTAATAGCAATTTCCCAATTGCACTGCAAAGGTACGAATAATTTCCGTGTGCGCAAACGGTTTTATATTTAATAACATTTCAGCCGACTACAAATCTTTCACATCACTCAGCGCAACCAGCTTATTTACAATAGCATAGATAGTTAAACCGGCTGCACTATGTATTTGCAATTTTTTGCTAATATTCCTCCTGTGAGTGATGACTGTGAATGGATAAAACAGTTTTTCCGCAATTTCCTTATTTGTCATTCCTTTCACCACACAGATCACGATTTCTTTCTCCCGCTGACTAAGTGCATCCTGATTATCTGTTTCTTCTTCCTCTGAAGCCACATCCAACAAACCGGTAATCTTCTTAGAAAGTATTTCCAAATCATCGAAGATAGAAATAGACTCATCGTACTTGCTCAACAAGGAAGCGTCTACAAAAGAAGTGACCAAAGCTATCACACGTATTCTTTTACCGGACATTTCTTCCCGGAACTTACCCACATCGAAATAATCGCCGAAAGTCGGATTGACAATCAGCATATCAGGACACTGCGTCCGGACACAATCATGCAACGCTTCGACAGAAAGCAATTCGATGGGTTGTATCTTTACATTAGAAAGACGTTTTAAAGCAGCAGTCAATCCGCCGCGAATAATCACAGAGGTTTCCGCAATCGCAATTCGGATAACTTCGTTATTTTTCATTTTCTCTAATCCTCCTTTCCAAGTTCAGAATAGCAGGAACAAAAATATAATCTTCCACCTTACAATGAGATTCCAAACCGGCCTCACAAGCATAAAAAAAAAAAGAGCCGCATTTAAAAGATTCTCATTGGCCTTGGCTGGACAATATTTAATAATAATATTCTTAAGTTCCGTCAACTTCTCTCCTACCTGGTCATGATGCTTGGAGAATGTACTGATTTGATAATTCTTCGGAGCATTCCCCGCAATCAACGCATCGACATACTTGAACACGGTTTTCTCTTCATAATCCATATGCTTACGTACTTCGCGTGTATATTCATCGAAAAACTTCAGAATAAGAAAAGCGACATCATCCTGTGAGCAGTCGATAGCCTCAATCAGTTTGCGCCGTATAGCGGGAAGAGAAAAATCAAGGAAATAACTATGTGCTTGTCGCAAATAGTCAATTAATCCCGGTATGGAAATATTATCTTTATCACCGTTCAACCGTGAAAAGCCTTCAGCTATGAAATTGACCACAATCAGAAAAGTCTGGCAGTCTACCCCGTTCTGCTCACAGACTTCTTTCACTGTTTTATCTCCGAAACCCAAGGATAGTCCGAAACGGCTCATCACTTGCAATAAAGAATAATCGTCACTGATGAGATCAATCATCTTATCAGTTGATTTATATTTTTGTAAATTATCCATCGATACCTACTTTATATTAGAGACTGCAAAGAAACGGAATATTTCACTGAAACGCAATCATTATTTATAGGTATTTTAAATCATTACAAAATCCAAAATACTAATTACATGCTACTATTTTGCATAGCAAACCTAGGTGCGCATCTCTTTTTTTAGTAATTTTGTCGCTATCAATTTGTAATTAATAACTCATAATAATTAATAAAATGGCAAACGAACTCGAATTGAAATACGGCTGCAACCCCAATCAAAAACCTGCCCGTATTTTCATGAAAGAAGGTGAACTCCCCATCGAAGTACTGAACGGGCGTCCCGGCTATATCAATTTGCTGGACGCATTCAACAGTTGGCAATTAGTAAAAGAACTGAAAGAAGCTACCGGACTACCGGCTGCCGCTTCCTTCAAGCATGTCAGCCCGGCGGGTGCCGCCGTTGCAGTGGAGATGAGCGATACACTGAAAAAGATTTATTTTGTGGATGACGTGAAACTGTCACCACTGGCAACAGCATACGCACGTGCGCGCGGTGCAGACCGCATGTCGTCTTACGGTGATTTTATCGCATTGTCCGATACTTGTGATGAAGAGACAGCGCGCATCATCAATCGTGAAGTGTCCGATGGCGTTATCGCACCGGATTATACCCCGAAGCTCTGGAGATTCTGAAAAATAAAGAAAAGGTACATATAATGTAATAAAGATAGATCCGGCCTACCGTCCGGCTCCTATCGAACACAAAGATGTTTTCGGCGTAACTTTCGAACAAGGAAGAAATGAACTGAAAATTGACGAAAGCCTTTTGGAAGAGATGCCCACATCCAACAAGGAAATTCCGGCTGATGCCAAACGTGATTTGATTATTGCCTTAATCACCCTGAAATATACGCAGTCCAACTCCGTATGTTATGCAAAGGACGGACAGGCAATTGGCATCGGTGCAGGCCAGCAATCCCGTATTCACTGTACACGCCTGGCGGGCAACAAGGCTGATATCTGGTATTTGCGCCAACACCCGAAAGTGATGAACCTGCCATGGATTGAAAAGATTCGCCGTGCCGACCGCGACAATACCATAGACGTATATATTTCAGAAGACCACGAGGATGTATTGGCAGACGGCGTTTGGCAGCAGTTCTTTACTGAAAAGCCGGAAGTACTGACTCGCGAAGAAAAACGTGCCTGGCTGGATACCATGACGGGAGTAGCCTTAGGCTCGGATGCTTTCTTCCCTTTTGGAGATAATATCGAAAGAGCACATAAAAGCGGTGTCAGCTACATTGCACAACCGGGCGGTTCTGTTCGTGACGACCATGTTATCAGCACTTGCGACAAGTATAATATGGCAATGGCATTTACGGGTATCCGCTTATTCCACCATTAAAAAACAACCCCTATAAAAGGGAAGATTTACATAAGTTAATCCCAACTTTTACCAAAGTTAACTTCTTATTTTATATATCCCCATTTATAATGAATATGAGACTGTTATTCCATTATAAATGGGGATTTCCTATTTCTAAAGGACACCCTATCTTTGCGGCATTACATTTAAAACAAAATCAAGATGAATAAAATTGGAGTATTTTATGGTTCCACTACCGGAACGACAGAAGACCTTGCCCGCCGGATTGCAGAGAAATTGGATGTCTCTTCGGAACACGTATTCGATGCATCCAAACTTACAGAAGCATTGGTAAATGAATATGATGTGCTGGTGTACTGAAAGAATCATCCCCGGTGATATCAGGATTTTCCTTAATCACATTTATGAGTTTAAGAAAGGCGTACGCAACATGGTACTCTATACAATGAGCAAGGAGCACGAAGAGTTTGCCGTCCGCCGGTTGAAAAATCAGAAAATCAGTTATATGATACAAGAAGTAGGTACGAATAAAATCAACCTGTTTTTGCGGCGGGAAATACTCATTAGATTATCTATTACAATCTAAGCTACCCAAAAACAAATGGAGAAGAACTGGCACAATTTCCACTTACTAATATAAAGAATGATTACGTAGCCAAAGTAGTCCCGGGAAAACATAGCCTTATCATTCCATTAGGCAGCAAGGCAACCCTGACAATAAGAGACAATACACTGAACAATCTGCCTGAGGGCCGGTATGAACTAATCTTAGTTTTTCTAAAATTAGATTGGCAGTATGCAATGATTTAATTCCCGTTATATATAAATTTATTCGTCTGACAGTTGTTGAACTTTCGTCTGACAACTGTTATTCCTCCGTCTGACAACTGTCAGACGAAAAAGAAACAATTGTCAGACGAATAAAATCATGCATCATCAGTCATAAATTCATTCAGTATTAACGACTAATTTGCACAAGTTCGAAATTAGTTCATAACCGTGCGAGAATAAATTAACCCTATGCAAACATGCCCTAATAAAAGTGCTCGACTTCATCCGTACCACCCGGAAAGAAGGAATTATCCGTGCCAGCTACGGATGCGAAGGGTTTCTGGGAAACTATGAAGGAGAAGTACGAAGATGCTTTTTGGGAAGTATGGCAAACGAGATTCCAACCTTACCGTGACCGTTCGTGGATGAAAAAAGACGAATGTGCCCGATGCAAATACTTCCGCTATTACCAAGGCAATGGCATGCATTTACGAGACAATGAAGGAAACCTATTGGTATGCCATCTGAACAGACTGACGGATACTTCCACTAAAAATTCAAAATAAAGAGGTTCTCACCTATATATAGTTACTGAATCTATAAGATGACATATTCTAAAAGAGGCAAAGCGGATAAAAGTATCACTACTTTCACCCGCTCCTGACCTAACCTAAACTTGACCTAATATTACAATTCTAATGAAAACTGATTATTAGAGAACATTTTTATTCATGTTTCAACCATTCTTTCGGAAGAACCGTCTTTTCACCTTTATCGTTTACCAATTCCATTTGCAGCACACCGCCATTGCAATCGAAGTAACGTACTTCCATCGGATGCAATCCGGCCTTCAATGCTTTCTGCACGATAATCTCTACCGGAGAATGTGCACCATCGTTATCTCCTAGCAACTCGCCATCGAGCTTCAATGTGCTACCGTCGTCCGAGAGAAGAGCAAATGTATAAATGCCGTCGGCAGGAACTTCGAGATAGCTGGTCAGCACCAGTCCGATGTCTCCCTTCACTTCTTCGGGAATAGATACGGATTCTACAATGTACTCTCCTTTTACAGGAGCCGCGTCAATATCCGCACAGAGATTTCCGCGGAAGTCGTGCCATACAGCTTTCAGTCCGGGTTGTAAAGAAGCCGGTGCTGTTGCTGCTTCCGCATAAGGGGCTTTGATATATTTTGTACGTACCACGTCCGAAGGAGAACCGTCCTTGCGGAAAGTACGGAAAGTAAAATCCGTTGTTTCCTTTACTTTCAGGGCACCGTCATAAAGAGACGATTTCCTGGTAGGCATACTTCCATCCGTTGTATAGCGGATTTCAGTGTCCGGCAACGGACAAGTCAAATTCACCGTAGCATCATCAATAAATGCGTTCACCTTATAAAATCCCTGCAAATCGGGGATACGGTAATTTACTCCCATCACATCCATACGTTTGAATTGCGGAACAAGCTGACAGTAATTCTTCTAGTCCGGTTTGGCTGCCGGCTCTGCCCAGGCTATTTCGCTCAATGCCATCATACGGGGAACAATCAAAGTATTCAACGCGCTTCATCGTCGGAACCCATTCCGCCCAAAGATTGGCCTGTACACCCCAGATATATTCTTTCTGTTCCGGTGACAGTCTGTCATCCGCATATGGGTCGAATGCCAGTATTTTCTTAACCGAATTCTGGTCTTGAGCATAGTCGAAGTAGAAATATTCGTTCGGGCAGGCAATCACTTTTGTTGTTGCGTTGTTGCCGTAGGCAGTGCATCCTTCGCCCAACTTCTCCACCATGTAATGGCAGCGTCCGAAGATAATCCGTCCTTCACCACTTCATCCCAGCCCACGAGTTTCTTTCCGTTGGCATGGAAGAATTTTTCCATATCACGTACGAACCATGCTTGAAGTTCTTCCACCGAACCCAATTTCTCTGTGCGGATACGTTTCTGGCAACGAGGACATTTCTTCCAATTATTCTTTTCCACTTCGTCTCCACCCATATGTACATACTGATAAGGAAAAAGTTCGAAGACTTCCTTGAAGACATTCCGGCAGAACTCCAAAGTCTCATCTTTACCCGGACAGATGGGAGAAGAGAATATCTCTCCCCACCCAATCAGTCCGTCGCAAGCTAAATCAGGATACTGGCTGATAGCTGCCAGAAAATGCCCCGGCATATCAATCTCAGGAATCACATCAATCCCTCTCTGTGCGGCATATGCCACTATCTCTTTAATATCATCGTGTGTGTAATAACCACCATACAACGTGTCGCCCTCTACAATGCGTATCTTGTCCTCAGGAATCAGAAAATCCGTATTATCTTCCTCTATCGCACGCTCCATGCAAGTACGGTCGTGCGTATTGAATTTCCTCCATGCCCCTTTTTCAGTCAGCAGCGGATATTTTTCAATCTCGATGCGCCATCCCTGGTCGTCAGTGAGATGCCAGTGGAATTTGTTCAGTTTGTATAAAGACATCAAGTCCAATATATGTTTTACTTCCTCTTTATTCCAAAAGTGGCGGGAAGCGTCCAACATAAATCCGCGCCATTCAAAGCGAGGTGAGTCTTCTATCTGTACGGCAGGAATGGAGTAAGTCCGCTTCACACCCTGTATTTCCACTTCAGCGGGAAGTAACTGACGAATAGTGGTAATAGCGGAAATAATACCCGAATAGTCATTAGCTTCTACTTGAATAAATTCGGGTGTGGACTGAAGCTTGTAAGAACCGGGCTTCCCGCCGGTATTCTCCAATTGGAAGTAGACATCCACCTGATTTTTATCAGCAGTGACTTCTACAGAAGATGATACTACGTTTCGAAGAATCTCCTGCAAGTAACCGACTGCCGGAAAGAGTGACTGGTCGGATACTCCAATCTTCATTTCATCTTTAAAAACGAAAGCGCCCGACTGCTCGGTCAGACTTACAGGGGTAGGCAAAATTGCAACTTCTTGCTTGACAACAGATGTGCAAGCAGAAAACGCACAAGCTGATACTATCAGTAGAGAGATACTTAGTTGTTTGAACATGGGTTAACTATATTAATAAATTAATTGTCCTGTTTTTAATTGGCCATCTATATATAATACAACTAAAACAGGTAAACTACTAAAAGAGAATGAAAAGTTTTTTGTATCCCGGATTCACAAATTGCTATAAATGATTATCTTTGAACCCAATTATCACAACAAATAAGGATAAAGACCCGCTTAAATGTCAAGAGAAAATATCTTAATCAAAACCTCATGGATTAGCACCATCGGCAATGCAATCCTGTCTGCATCAAAAATCATTATTGGTTTGTTAGCCGGAAGTCTGGCTGTACTTGGAGATGGTATCGATTCGGCAACGGATGTAATCATCTCTATCGTCATGATTTTCACGGCACGGGTCATCAGCCGTCCGCCTTCAAAAAAGTATGTGTTCGGCTATGAGAAAGCGGAAGGCATCGCGACCAAGATTCTGTCGCTTGTGATATTTTATGCCGGTATGCAAATGCTACTGTCGTCCGTCACAAGCATCTTTCGGATGAAGTGAAAGAAATCCCGTCGGCTATCACTATTTATGTGACTATATTCTCTATTGTCGGCAAACTGCTGCTGGCTTCGTATCAATACAAACAGGGAAAGAAAATAGACAGTTCGATGCTGACGGCAAATGCGATAAATATGCGTAATGATGTTGTCATTTCGGCAGGAGTCTTATTAGGCTTGCTTTTCACTTTTATATTCAAATTACCCATACTCGATGCGATAACGGGATTAATTATCAGTCTCTTTATCATCAAATCGTCCATCGGAATTTTTCTTGATTCAAATGTGGAGCTTATGGATGGAGTTAAAGATGTCAATGTATATAATAAGATATTCGAAGCTGTCGAGAAAGTACCGGGAGCAAGTAATCCACACCGGGTCAGGTCGAGAATGATAGGAAACCGGTATATAATCACACTCGATATAGAGGTAAATCCGCATATAACGATTACACAAGCACATGAGATTGCCGGAGCGGTGGAGAAAAGCATCGAAAGCTCGATAGACAATGTCTATGATATTTTGGTGCATGTGGAACCTGCGGGAGAATGCCAGACGGATGAGAAATTTGGCGTGGACAAGGATATGGTCTGATGCGGCTATACCTTGATATTTTTCGTCTCACCCTTCTCTTTCATTTAACACCGACTCTCTGAAACCACTTGATACATAGTACTAAAAAAAAATGGTGACAGGTTGTATGCAACCCATCACCACCCGAAAAAAAATAATTATTAATAACTAATCTTCACCCCGGCAAAGAAGCTTCTCGGCAACGAAGGACCATAGATATAGCCCGAATCACGGTCGGGTCCTTGATCGAAGTCATTCTGATAAGCGTTGAAAATATTCTGTATTCCGGCGTTCACCTGCAAGTTCATTGACTTATAAAGTTTGAAGTCATAGGCAGCTTTCAGTCCGATGTCGAAAAAGTCTTTCGTATTTACCGCAATCGGCTTATCAAGGAATCCAGGCACGACTTCGTGAGGAATCAACATTGAACCGGTATATGTACCGGAAAGAGCGATAGACAACGGTTTGACCGGAGTATATGTCGCAGTGAAATAACCATAAGTATTCGGTGTACGCATCATTTTCTTTACTGCCGGCGCATCCGGATTCCATTCATGAGGTTCACTATAATGGCTTTGCTGCAAAGTGACTCCTGCTTGAATCTGGAATTTGCTCAGATAGGCCATCTTTCCTTCCAACGTAAATCCCATTACCCGCGCCCCGGTGCATTATAACGGGTACGTGTCAGAATGCCATCCACTACTTCTCCATCAGTGAGAGCAAAGACATCGGATAATTTGGTATAAAAACCCTCCACGAGGAAGTTTACCTGGAATGCACCAAAACGCTGGTAAATATCCGCAGAAACGCTCAGACTCTGCGACCTTTCTTCTTTCAGGTTATCAGCAAGTTCAACCATTGCCACATTACCCCCCACGTTCTCGACGTGCAAATCCTCATCGAAAGCCTGTGGAGCACGGAAACCGGAAGAATAACTTAAACGAAGATTGATATCTTTAGTCGGATTGAATCGCAGATTGGCACGAGGGCTGAAAATGAGATGATCTATCAGATTATGCTTGTCAAAACGACCACCAATCAGGAATCCCCAATGTTCATTCTTCCATTCATTCTGCAGGAAAGCACTACCGATATTTACTTTCTGGTCTACTGTGCGGTTGTATCCCCACATATTATCTTCCAGTTTGTCCTGATTAAATTCTACTCCGGCAGTAAAGTCGGAAGGCATGAAAATACATTTACCGAAACTGTACACATACTGTGAGCCTGCCATCCAGTTTAAGTCCGTTGTATTTCCATAAGCATTCAAGTCTTGTCCGCCGCCATAATAGCTGTCGCGGTTGATATGCTGTGCGGAAGCGAATACGTTGAAACGATGTTTTTCATTAGGTGAAAAATAATCGAATTTCACGCCACCGCCATTAATAGAATGTTCTGTTTGTTCGGCTACATTCGCTTCATGAGGCGGGCGGTTCAGCAAGTCTCCTCCCCTACGGAATTCTTCCATGTGGTGATATTCGAAAGTCAGTTTTGAATAAGTGCTTGTCTTCAGGAAAGAACGGAAACCGACGGTCTGTCCATGTATTTTGGGGATTTCAGAGTATCCGTCTCCATCATGGTCATATGCGGAACGATGACGATTCTGACCAAAGATATATAAACCGGCGCGCTGGTCCTCCGTCACAAGTGAAGCATTCAGTGCCGTACTGTTATCGAAAGCATCTCCGTCACCAATCCCCGTAATCGTATGAGACAACATACCCGAATTACGAATCGGCTCTTTGGTGATGATATTGATCGTACCCGCAATAGCAGACGAACCGAACAATGCCGAACCACCGCCACGCATCACTTCTACACGCTCTATCATACTGGCAGGAATCTGCTCGATGCCATATACACCGGAAAGCGCACTGAAAATAGGACGAGAGTCCAACAGAATTTGTGTATAAGGCCCGTCCAGTCCGTTGATACGCACTTGCTGAAAGCCGCAATTCTGGCAATTGGATTCTACACGTACTCCCGGCTGAAAACTCAACCCTTGTGCTAAAGTCGTCGAGTTGGTATTCTCAAAGATTTTCAAATCAACCACATTCACCAATGTCGGTGCCAAACGACGAGTCGTTTCATTACGGTTGGCAGAAACTACCACGCCATCCAATGCCACTGCGTCTTCTTCTATTTCAAAATCCTCTTCCAAGGTACGTCCCTTTTCAAGGTTACATTCCGCCTTACCGTTTTATAACCGACAGAACTTACTTCGAGCACGAAATTCCCTTCGGGAAGATTCTTCAAAAAGTAATGTCCGGTAGCATCAGTTACGGTTCCGATGGTAGTACCCTTCAATGCCACTGTAATATATGGCAGATGCTCCTTCGTGTTTTTGTCAAGGATATGACCGATAATGTTAGCATCCGATTTACGTAATTCCGGATGATTAGGATGTTCATGGGCTTGTCCTCCGAGAGCAGGCAACAGTGCACAACACAAGTAGACAAGCGAAAAGATATATTTCTTCATTTTTCGTTTGTAATTCGTTCTTCGTTAAGTATTCACATGAAAAAGCAAATAATATCCTACCTCGAACAAGGCAGAATGTCATCAGTTAAATAGCGAAAAAACGAAATGCGGGCGGAGCGCGGAGTGCAATCACTCCATGATAAGGAGAACGAAAATGTGTATGCTGCAGACAGCCGAGCAACAGACACAATAAAAAAGGAATAAAAAGGGAAAGAGCAAATACAACAGCCGCACCGTCCGCCATCAAATGAGACAGGAGATGAATATGTATCAGTTCGACTGTTGAATGCTGATGTGCCGCCCCTTTCTTAAACGGATGTGAATGCACGATTGTCACGCCGTTGACCACATGCACGTGGGCAAAGAATGTAAGACTTGCCAGATACGACACAAAGAGTATCGGCAAGAAACAGCGCATGATATTCAATAACAATCGTTTCACCTCATTTTTACTTTGGGACGGCAAAGATACAAACTATTTGTTTAACAATCAATGCTTCTACGGAGTACTGTTAATATACAGCCGAAGCTATCACTTGTATAAACAGGATCAGGAATACCATAGCAATCGGATAAACGGTCGCATATGCCACGCTGGGGATATTACTGTCTACCATCGAATCGGCGGCAGCCAAGCCGGGTGTACTGGTCATACCACCGGTAATGGTTCCCAATAAATCGAGCAAACTGATCTTGAACACCAGGCGTCCGACAATAGTTGCAATAAGCATCGGCACCAAAGTAATGGCAGCCCTACTCCGAACATCAGCAATCCGCTTTCCTGAAAAGTGGCTACGAGATTCTTGCCGGCGGAAGTTCCGACTTCGGCCAGGAAAAGAAGCAGACCTAACTGGCGCAGCAACTGATTGGCAGGCCCCGACATCGACCAGATGACAGGCCCGGTCTTACCAACAGCACTCAGTACAAGGGCTACCATCAGGACTCCCCCGGTCAATCCCGGCGAGAATGACAGGCTTTCGGAAAAAGAGATATTTATTTTACCGAACAATACTCCCAGTACAATACCCATTGCAATCGGGAAGAAATCAGTATCAGAAAGTTTCTTTGCATTGTTACCCAATAGTCTGGCTACTCCTTTGATCCCTTCTTTTTCACCGACTACCATCAGTTTATCACCAAATTTCAAAGCCAAATCGGGAGATGGGGACAGGTCGATACCGCTTCGCCGAACACGGGTTACCGTACAACCGAAATTCTTCTGCAAATTCAAATCTCCAAGCTGCTTGTTAATCATATCTTTTTTGGTGAGCAACAAAGATTCTATTTCCTGTGTCTTATCCAAAGGAAGCTCTCCTTCTTCACGATCACCGACTAATAGAGCTAGTTGATTCAACGATTCTTCACTACCTACTGCCTGAATATAGTCTCCCTCGTGCAATACTGTATGAGCGGTAGGAATGGATATTTCATCTTTATGCTTCAAACGGGAAATAACGGCCCCCGTCATGGCACGTGCATTGATTTGCATCAGGCTACGGTTGAATACATTCCCGTTGGTAATGCGATAGATACAAGTGCTAAGTTCCGGGAATTGTCCGCGGCGTTCTATTTCCAGACGTCGTGCTTCCTTATCCAAATCCACCCGCATGATTTTAGGCAGCAGTTTGACAAACAAAATCACACCGATAACTCCGAACGGGTACGCAATACCATAAGCTATGGAAGCCAAAGGTGAGTGTGTGCTGTCGATGGCGACGGCCAAACCCGGCGTACTGGTTAGTGCTCCGGCAATCAGGCCTACCACACTGGGTGTGTCGATGTCAAACGCATACTTCAATCCTACTGCTGTGAGACAGGCGGAACAAATGATAAGCATGGTAATAAGGATCAGCGTCTTTCCCTTGCTACGGAAAGAATCGAAAAATCCGGGCCCTGCCTGAATACCGATGGTAAAAATAAAAAGCACCAAACCGAAATTTCCCAGTTCTTTGGGAATGATAACACCAAAGTGCCAAAAGAAGCGCGATAAAGATTACCGCCGACACATCAAGAGATAACCCCTTAATTTTAATTCTTCCCAACATAAATCCCAATGCGACAATCAGGAAAAGGGAGAAATAAGAGGAATGCAACAAGTCAATAAACATAAAAATAAAGGTTAGTTAGTTTTAAGGGCGCAAAGGTACGGATTTTATTTCAATCCGCACAACATACCTACATATGATTAATGCTCCAACTCTTTTTCATTTCTTTTGGGTATTTTATCACTTTACACTTCCCTGTAACTTTGCCACCGGAAATTTAATTAATCATTATCTATCAAAATTAAGTATGAAAATCTTAAACTTTTGGATGGTCGCCATTATGGCACTATCATTCTCAACAACATTTGTTTCCTGCAGTGACGACAACGATGATACAAATCTCGCAAAAGAAATTGCCGGCATTTACAATGGATATTCAGTCGGTGAATGTAATATGTTCTCTGATTATTTATTGGGCAATCAATCTACCGTAACAATTACCGCCAACGAAAACGGTACCATCAATTTGGTATATAAATCCGGTTCAGGAGATTTCACCCTGAATAATCTGAAATTATCTTCCAAATCATTCAGTGGTTCGGGCGAAGTTGCGATGTCTATGGGTGGTGGCACGGGTAGTAGCTACGATTACACATTAGAAGGTAGTGTAAATGAGTCTAACGTATTAACCTTGAAGGCTAATGTAGACATTCCGGCACCGATGGGAAAGATGGAAATAATATTCATGCAGGGAGAAACCCCGATAACTTATAATATAGCCGCCACCTATCAGTATAACAGTTCATTATCTATCAGTGTTATGGATTCATCCTACGGTTCGACCAATGACTGCAAGGCTGTTATCAAACGTGCATCGGATACAACGGCAGACATTACTCTAAGTGGCTTCGCTAACTTGACAGGCGGTGGCGGTAACATGAGTTTAGGTGATTTCACCATCAACGGAGTAAATGTAACAGCCGGAGCAAACGGAACCTATTCACTTAGCTTGGGAGAATATGAATCTACCGACAGCACAGGAAAAGCTATCACAGGAGAAAGCCTGAGCGGTACAGTCGCAGCAGACGGTACAGCTACCATCAACACTGACTTCAAACCGGGCAGTATGCCAATGGCTATTTCCGCAGTCTTTACAGGAAGCAATACAGCAAGTGCAGAATAAACAATCCAAATGAAAGAAATGAGAAGAAGCAGTAACGCTATTTTCAAATATACAATAATGCTGGGAGCGGCTATGTCGCTCTCAGCTTGTAATGGAATATTTGAAAATATTTATGACGCCCCCATCGAAACTGAGATGGAAATCAAAGAAAACAGTTTCTCGCAAGTCAAGACTGTTGAATATACAGAATGGGCATACATTGAGCTATCCAACCGCAAGGTAACGACCGTACCGATCGGGGAAGAATACGAAAGCCAAATTCCCGAGGATTGGGATTTTGCAATTCACCGTTATGATATAAAGACCAACGGTGGCGCTGCCTGCCAGACTAGCTACACAAGTATTGATGACCTGAAAACAAGTGGAAAGCTCCCCGATGAAAAAGACTTTGTAAAAGATGAATGGACGACTGATAAAATAGCTATTGACATGTCGGGCATGATGGATGGAAACATTGTTTACACGGAATCTTACCGTAATGCTGTTTTATCCGGTTGGCTGGATGTGAACACCTCTACAATGCCACCTGTGTACACCATGTCGAACCAGGTCTTTCTGATACGCATGAAAGACAATACATACGCAGCTATCCGTTTCACCAACTACATGAATGCCAGAGGTATAAAAGGATATATTGATTTTGATTTCTCATATCCGCTTGATTTCGACGACAACAACAACTAAACCAATAATTAAGAATGAAACCTATATTTATTATATCAGCACTGTTTTTTTCCTTTATAGCAACTTGTGCCACATTTGCACAACAATCAACTTATCACATCAGCGGACGTGTAACAGATACAACCGGAGACCCACTTCCCGGTGCTACGATTTCTATCAAAGGAAAAGGAACCGGAACCATCACAACCGCTGACGGTTCATACACTCTCCGATTACCCGAAACAGGTACATATCTTATCACGGCTTCTTACGTGGGTTATCAAACTCAGGAAAAAAGACTAATCGTAGGACGGGAAAAAAAATTAAACTTCTGTTTATCGGAAGACCAGTTTGACTTGGGAACCGTAGTAGTGACAGGTACACGTACCCCCAAACTGCTGAAAGACGCTCCTATCATCACCCGCGTAATCACGGCAGATGATATCAAGAAAGTAGACGCAACCAATGTAGGACAATTATTACAGTCCGAACTGCCGGGAATTGAATTTTCTTATTCAATGGACCAGCAGGTTTCTATCAATATGCAGGGATTTGGCGGCAATTCAGTACTCTTCCTTGTAGATGGCGAACGGCTGGCAGGTGAAACTCTAAATAACGTCGACTACAACCGACTGAACCTCGACAACGTGGAACGGGTGGAAATCGTCAAAGGAGCGGCATCTACCCTGTATGGTTCAAGCGCAGTGGGTGGAGTAATTAATATTATTACCCGTGAATCCGAAGATGCATGGAACCTAAACTTAAACAGCCGCTTCGGGGAACATAACGACCAGCGATATGGCGGAACTTTCAGCTTCAAAGCCGGAAAGTTCAATAGCCAGACGAATGTACAGCATACGGTATCCGACTCTTACGACGTGCCGGAAGGAGATGTCACGACTATCTTCGGCAACCGTACATGGAACGTAAAAGAACGTCTTGTGTACAAACCGTCCGACCAACTCAAACTGACGGCCCGCGGTGGATATTATTTCCGCGAACGGGACAAGACAGGTGATAGCAAGGACCGTTATCGTGATTTCAACGGCGGGCTGAAAGCCAACTATGACTTCAATGTCATGAGTAACCTGGAAGTTGCCTACACATTCGACCAATACGATAAAAGCGACTATCTGACTTCATATAAATATGATATACGTGATTATAGCAACGTACAACATAGTGTACGGGCACTTTACAATTATACATTCAATGACAAGAATATCCTGACCGTAGGCGGAGATTATATGCGCGACTATCTGTTGTCGTATCAATTCACGGATAACGGAAGCCATACGATGCACTCGGCAGATGCATTCGGTCAATTCGACTGGAACCCGACTGAACATTTCAACGTGATTAGCGGTGTACGCTTTGACTACTTCTCACAATCCAGTGTGCGCCACGTCTCACCGCATATCGGATTAATGTATAAAATAGCCAATTGCTCGCTCCGTGGTTCGTACTCACAGGGCTTCCGCTCTCCTACGCTCAAAGAAATGTACATGAATTTCGATATGGCGAACGCTATGATGATTTACGGTAATCCCGACCTGAAATCGGAAACGAGCCATAACTTCTCGCTCTCTGCCGAATACACCAAAAGCCGTTACAATTTCACCGTATCAGGATACTACAATCTGGTCAATGACCGGATTGACCTGACTTCTTTTCGTGATACGGACGGAAGATGGGCACAACTATATATCAATACGGAGAAAGTGGACATCGCCGGTGTAGATATCAATGCTTCCGCCAAATATCCCTGCGGATTGGGAGTGCGCGTTTCTTACGGATACGTCCACGAGTTTATGCGCGATGGCCAAATGAAGTTCTCCAGCACTCGCCCACATTCTGCGACAGCACGTATCGAATATGGCAAATCGTGGAATAACTACCAATTCAACCTCTCGTTGAACGGTCGCGCCTTATCCAAGGTGGAAACAAATAAATATGTCGGAAACAACCCGGATGAAGGAACTACCGGAGTAAGTTATCCCGGCTACACAATGTGGAACTTAACTTTAACACAAGGTATCTGGAAAGGAATCAGTCTCAATATGGCTGTCAACAATATATTCAATTATATCCCCAGCTATTATGATGCAAATTCTCCCTATACCCTGGGAACTAATATTTCTATCGGACTGACATTAGACGTAGACCGGTTCTTCTAATAAGAAAAAATAAAACTACATACAAAGCTAAAAATAAAATGAAAAAGAAAAGTAAAATCATCTTAGGCGTGTGTATTATCGCAGCCGTCCTGATAGGCATATCTATCTGGAACGCCTGGTTCAGCGCCACAAAGATTGCTTTCGTCAACTTCCAGACCATACAGCAGGGAAGCATATCGAAAGCCAACGATAACTCATCTATCAAACTCAGTGAAGTGTCTCTCGACAATCTGGACCGCCTGACGGGTTATGACATGGTATTTGTCAACGGCATGGGCTTGCGTATTGTCGAGGAGCAACGTCAGCAAATACAGCAGGCAGCGGACAAAGGCGTGCCCGTATATACTTCCATGGCAACAAATCCTGCCAACAATATTTGTAATCTTGACAGTGTGCAACAGAATCTGATACGCGGCTATCTGTCGAACGGCGGAAAAACCAACTACCGGAATATGCTGAACTATATCCGCAAGGTGATTGACGGCAAAGCCTCTTCCGTACCGGAAGTGGAAGACCCGGCAGAAAGACCGTCCGATATGCTGTATCATGCCGGACTTACGAACCCGGACGATGAACTGGAATTCCTCACCGTCGCTGACTACGAGAAATTCACGAAAGAGAACAATCTTTATAAAGAGGGGGCAAAGAGAATAATGATTACCGGCCAAATGGCGGATGCCACCGGACTGATTGAAGCTCTCGAAAAAGAAGGTTATAATGTTTATCCCGTGCAGTCAATGACAAGGTTTATGTCTTTCATCGACAAAATTGAACCGGATGCTATCATCAACATGGCACATGGACGTATGGGCGATAAAATGGTGGATTACCTGAAAGAAAAAAATATCCTGCTATTTGCCCCGCTCACCATCAACAGCCTTGTAGATGAATGGGAAAAAGACCCGATGGGAATGGCAGGTGGATTCATGTCACAGAGCATCGTAACCCCTGAAATCGACGGCGCGGTTCGCCCCTTTGCGTTATTTGCACAATACGAGGACGAAGAAGGATTGCGCCATTCCTACGCCGTCCCCGAACGTTTAAAGACTTTTGTATCTACGATAAACAATTACCTGAATCTGAATACAAAGGCGAACAATGAGAAAAAGGTGGCTATCTATTATTATAAAGGACCGGGACAGAACGCATTGACCGCTGCCGGAATGGAAGTGGTTCCTTCACTTTACAATCTTCTGGTTCGTATGAAACAGGAAGGATACAACGTATCCGACCTGCCAGCCAATGCCGAAGAACTAGGCAGAATGATACAGGCGCAAGGAGCCGTATTCAATACTTATGCAGAAGGAGCATTCAACGATTTCATGCAGAACGGACACCCCGAGCTGATAACCAAAGAGCAATACGAAAGCTGGGTGAAAGAATCACTCCGCCCTGAAAAATACAAAGAAGTAGTGGATGCTTTCGGCGAGTTCCCCGGAAATTATATGGTGACTCCCGACGGCAAACTGGGGATTGCCCGCCTGCAATTCGGAAATGTCGTCATACTGCCGCAGAATGCTGCCGGAAGTGGTGATAACTCTTTCCAGGTAGTGCATGGCACGGACATGGCTCCGCCACACACCTATATCGCTTCATACCTGTGGATGCAACACGGCTTCAAAGCCGACGCTCTTATCCATTTCGGTACGCATGGCAGCCTTGAATTCACTCCAAGAAAACAAGTGGCATTGTGCAGCAATGACTGGCCCGACCGTTTGGTAGGTGCAGTGCCTCATTTCTATATCTACTCTATCGGTAATGTAGGAGAAGGCATGATGGCGAAACGCCGTTCTTATGCGACGTTGCAGTCTTACCTCACTCCGCCTTTCCTCGAAAGCAGCGTACGCGGCATCTATCGGGAGCTGATAGAGAAGATTAAAATCTATAATAACTCCCAGAAGGAGAATAAAGACCAGGAATCCCTGGCTGTAAAGACGCTGACTGTGAAGATGGGTATTCATCGTGATTTGGGTTTGGACAGCATTGCCGGCAAGCCTTATTCGGAAGATGAAATCGCCCGCGTAGAGAACTTTGCCGAAGAGCTCGCTACGGAGAAAATCACAGGACAGCTCTATACCATGGGAGTTCCTTACGAACCGGAACGGATTACTTCATCCGTCTATGCAATGGCGACAGAGCCTATCGCTTACAGCCTTTTGGCTCTTGACAAGCAACGCGGCAAAGCTACGGAAGCCGTCAGCAAACACCGCAGTCTCTTTACACAGCAATATCTGTCTCCTGCCCGTTCATTGGTGGAAAAGCTGATGGCTAATCCTGCATTAGCTACGGATGAACTGATTTGCCGCACCGCAGGAATCACACCGCAGGAACTGGCAAAAGCACGTCAGATAGAAGCCGACCGCAACGCCCCGAAAGGCATGATGGCCATGATGATGGCTGCGGCAGCCAAAAAAGATAATGCAGAAAAAGGAAATGCCGGCAACGGTCATCCCGCTATGGCAGGAAAAGGAAAATCTCCTCATGGCAAAATGCCCGAAGGAATGAAAGAAGCCATGAAGAAAATGGGAGCTGACATGGACCGAAGAAAGCCATGGAAATGGCTAAATCAATGGGGCAAGTCCGAAGCTCTGAAAAAGATGGAAGCCGGAATGAAGGCGAACAAAGAGAAAGAGAAAGCGGAAGCCGCTAACACTTCAGGCAAACCGGAAAAAAAAACTGCAACAAAAAAAGGAAAAGCCACAAGGGATGACAGCCATGATGGTTGCTATGGGACAGGCTCCGAAAGAATATAATAAGGAAGAAGTAGAATTCGCATTAGCTGTGAACGAAGTAGAACGCACCATCAAGAATGTGAATAACTATAAGAGCGCCCTTCTGACAAGCCCTGAAAAAGAACTTGGCAGCCTGATAAATGCCTTGGACGGCGGCTACACCGCCCTACTCGGGCGGTGACCCGATAGCGAATCCGAACGCATTGCCTACGGGACGCAATATGTACGCCATTAACGCTGAAGCAACTCCTACGGAGTCTGCCTGGGAAAAGGGTATCGCTCTTGCCAAACAAACGATTGAAACGTACAAACAACGTCACAACGATTCCATACCACGCGAGGTGAGCTATACTTTATGGTCATCCGAATTTATCGAAACCGGAGGTGCTACTATTGCGCAAGTTCTTTATATGTTGGGCGTAGAGCCTGTACGTGATGCTTTCGGTCGTGTCAGTGACTTGAAGTTGATTCCTTCCGCAGAGTTGGGACGCCCGCGTATTGATGTAGTAGTGCAGACTTCCGGACAACTCCGCGACCTTGCCGCTTCCCGCCTGTTCCTAATCAACCGGGCAGTGGAAATGGCTGCCGCTGCCAAAGACGACACGTATGAGAATCAAGTAGCAGCCAGCGTGACAGAGGCCGAACGTGTATTAACGGAAAAAGGATTAAGCCCGAAAGATGCCCGCGAAATATCTACATTCCGTGTATTCGGCGGAGCCAACGGTTCGTATGGTTCGGGTATTCAGGAAATGGTGGAAGCCGGCGACCGCTGGGAGAACGAATCGGAAATTGCCGCAACTTATCTCAACAATATGGGAGCTTACTATGGCAATGAGAAGAATTGGGAAGTCTTTCAGAAATTTGCTTTTGAAGCTGCGTTAACCCGTACAGATGTGGTGGTACAGCCCCGTCAAAGCAATACATGGGGAGCGTTAAGCCTCGACCACGTTTATGAGTTTATGGGTGGAATGAACCTTGCCGTGCGCAATGTGACCGGCAAAGACCCGGATGCTTATCTCAGTGATTACCGCAACCGCAACAATATGAAGATGCAAGAGTTGAAAGAAGCTGTCGGAGTGGAAAGCCGTACGACAATCCTGAATCCTGCCTATATCAAAGAAAAGATGAAAGGCGGAGCTTCCTCAGCCAGTGAATTTGCGGAAGTTATCACGAATACCTATGGATGGAATGTGATGAAACCTGCTGCTATCGACAAAGAGCTTTGGGATAATATCTATAATGTATATGTAAAGGATGAGCTCAACCTGGGAGTAAAGAAATACTTCGAACAGCAGAATCCTGCCGCCCTGGAAGAAATGACAGCCGTCATGCTGGAAAGCGTCCGCAAAGGATTGTGGAAAGCAAGCGAGGAACAAGTAGCAGAGCTGAGCAAACTGCACACGGAAATAGTAAACACCTATCGTCCGTCCTGTTCGGGATTTGTTTGCGACAATGCGAAGCTCCGCGATTTTATCGCTTCAAAATCCGACGCGCAAACAGCCGCACAGTATAAAGAGAACATTTCTAAAATCCGTGAAGCAAAGACAAGCGGAGAGGATAAAGGAGTGGTGATGAAAAAAGAAGAGATGAACCAGGCTGCGGAACAGCAGACAAATACATTAAGCAATGTAGTCGTAGGCATCGCTGTTATCATCGTCATGTTCGCTCTGATACTCTTTGTGCGTAAGCGCCGCAAAAACAGTCAGGTGTAAATCAGGAACCGGTAATTTAGAATTTGTAATCAGTAACTTGTAATTAACAATAATGAATACAGTTGTCCTTGTACTTATGCTTCTTACAGCATTCAATTTTCTGTTGAAGCAAACGTTTTGGAAAGCAATAGCGGTGGGTGCTATCACCACTGTCTGCGCTGTGTTTGCCGGATTGATGTGGCCGTATGCTATCGAGCAATCGAAATCACAGATAGCCAACTGGCTCGGCAACCAGCCCTTGATGCTGGATACCTCTGTGATTCTGAGTATCGAGGTCTGCATACAAATGGCTTATGCCATGCTGGCTGTCCACGTAGCCAATGATTATCCGGTCAAGCCGCGCATGATAGTGATGTACCGCTTTCTCCGTTGGTTCCCGGGATTATTGATTTTCCCAGTTTTATTCAGCGGATTGGTATATCTCATCTTTGCATTTCCCGGCACTTCTTTTCAAACGATAGCCTGGAGTTACGCCGCCTTTATCCTGGTAGTGATACCCTGCGGAAGATACCTGTTGCTTTATCTCCTTCCGGAAAAGGAACTGCGGCTGGAACTTTTCTTTCTGACCAATGCACTGGTAGCCATACTGGGCATCGTTGCAACCGTCAATGGAAAAACGTCGGCAGCAGGTGTCAGCGAAATAGACTGGAAAGCGCTATTGGGCGTGATAGCTATCGCATTGGGCGGCGGAGTCTTAGGACTCTTCTGGTGGAATATCCGAAGCAGACGAAAAGAAAAAAGCATGAAATAAATAAAGAAATAACTTATTAAATAATCAACAACAATGAACTACATATCAGATATATTGTATTGGATTTCAACAGGATTGCTTGTTCCTGTCATCGTGTTATTAATCATCCTTTTCTGCCGGGCTATATTACTTGCCGGCAGTTTCTACGGCCAGTATTTATCCATCCGTAAGACAGAAGCCCTGCTCCGCAACGAACTGGGGAAATTGACTCCGGATACTGTCGGGGATTTAAGTTCCAAACTGCCGGAGAAATCCCGTTCACTTGTCATCATGTACATGCGTCAGGTACTGGATGCACGCGATACTCCCGCGCAAGTACAACGTCTGCTTGCCAACTTTGAGATTGCTGCCGACAAAGACCTTGCTATCTCTAAAACGTTGACGAAGCTCGGCCCAATCTTAGGATTGATGGGCACATTGATTCCAATGGTCCCCGCCCTCGCCGGACTGGCAAGCGGTGATATCGCTTCGATGGCTTACAATATGCAGATAGCCTTTGCAACGACCGTAGTCGGACTGGTGGCAGGCGCAGTAGGTTTCCTCACGCAGCAGGTAAAACAACGTTGGTACTTGCAGGATATGACCAACCTCGAATTTATCTCCGAGTTACTCAATGAAAAGCGAAATAATAAAACCACAGAAAAATGAAACATAACCTATTACGAAAGGAAGAGGACGCCGACCCTATCAGCGTAGTATCCAATTTGTTCGATGTTGCTATGGTTTTCGCTGTCGCCTTGATGGTGGCTCTTGTCAGCCGATACAACATGACAGAAGTGTTTTCGCAGGAAGACTTCACAATGGTAAAGAATCCCGGAAAGGAGAACATGGAAATCATCACCAAGGAAGGAGAAAAAATAAACCGCTACACCCCGTCCGAAGACCAGGACAAGAAAGAAGGAAAACGAGGCAAGAAGGTAGGCATTGCCTACGAACTGGATAACGGGGAAATCATCTACGTACCGGAATAATCAACCGACATATTCACGGATAATATGCACGCATATTATCCATAAAACAAGCCACCGAAATGAGTCACTCATTCCGATGGCTTATCCCCTTTAAACACCTTTAAACAAAATGAAAATATGCCTCATTTACTAACTAAACTAACTAACCCTTCGAGGCATATTTTAAAGAGGCTGTCGCATCAGCCCCCTTTCTTATATAGATGGCTCTCGCCCTCTAAATCTTATTTACGAGCTTCAGCGATATAGCCGAGAGCTTCTTCGCATTTTGCAGTTACATAAGCCCAGTCTTCTGCTGCCACTTTATCTTTCGGGAACAGTTTAGAGCCCATACCTACGCAGAATACGCCGGCTTTAATCCATGCAGTCAAGTTTTCTTTTGTAGGTTCTACCCCACCGGTCACCATCAGCTTAGACCATGGCATCGGAGCCATCAAGCCTTTTACGAAGTTTGTTCCGTAAACGTCACCCGGGAATACTTTGCAAAGGTCGCAACCTACTTCCTGAGCGAAACCAACTTCAGATACAGAACCACAACCCGGAGTATAAGCTACCGAACGACGGTTACATACCTTAGCAATTTCAGGATTGAACAACGGGCCTACTACGAAGTTAGCACCTAGTTGCAAGTACAGGGCAGCAGTAGCCGGGTCAACGATAGAACCGATACCAATAGCCATTTCAGGACATTCTTTTGCTGCAAATTTCACGATTTCAGCAAATACTTCCTGTGCGAAATCACCACGGTTGGTAAATTCAAAGGCACGAACGCCACCGTCATAACAAGCCTTTACTACTTTCTTTGCAACTTCTACATCTTTGTGATAGAATACAGGAACCATTCCTGTAGAGCCGATTTTATTCAATACGGCTATTTTATCGAATTTTGCCATCTTATTATTTACTATTTTAAAAATGAATTGGTAAATGAGTTGTTTTTTCAAACTCTCAACTCTCTATTTTCAGCTTATCTTTGTACGCGACCGCTTGCGTCACCACCAGCCAATGCTTCAACTTCTTCTACAGATACAAGGTTGAAGTCACCGTTGATAGTATGCTTCAAAGCAGAAGCGGCAACAGCAAATTCAAGAGCTTCGCCCTGGTTAGGTTTAGTCATCAAACCGTGGATGATACCACCGGAGAAAGAGTCACCACCACCTACGCGGTCGATAATCGGGTCGATATCGTAACGTTTTGAAGTATAGAATTCTTCTCCGTTATAAATCATAGCCTTCCAGCCGTTGTGAGTAGCCGAGAATGATTCGCGCAATGTAGAAACCACATATTTGAATCCGAATTCTTTCATCATCTGCTGGAAGATACCTTTGTAGCCTTCAGCGTCAGTGTGACCAGCCTCAACGTCTGCGTCCGGTTTGAAGCCCAGGCAAAGTTCTGCGTCTTCTTCGTTGCCGATACATACATCTACATACTGCATCAACGGTTTCATGATAGACTGTGCTTTTTCTTTTGTCCACAGTTTCTTACGGAAATTCAAGTCAACAGAAACAGTTACACCGTGACGTTTGGCAGCTTCGCAAGCCAGACGGGTCAGTTCGGCAGCCTTGTCAGAGATGGCCGGAGTGATACCGGACCAGTGGAACCAGTCAGCACCTTCCATGATAGCGTCAAAGTCGAAGTCAGCAGCGTCGGCTTCAGCAATAGCAGAGTGAGCGCGGTCATAGATAACCTTGCTGGGACGCATAGAAGCACCAGTTTCAAGATAGTAGATACCTACACGGTCGCCACCACGAGCAATAAAGTCTGTCTTTACACCATACTTACGCAATGCGTTAACAGCAGACTGTCCGATTTCGTGTTTCGGCAATTTAGTTACGAAATAGGCGTCATGTCCGTAGTTGGCACAGCTCACAGCAACGTTCGCTTCTCCACCACCATATACTACATCAAAAGAATCAGATTGAACAAAACGAGTATTACCCGGAGTTGATAATCTAAGCATGATTTCGCCTAATGTAACGACTTTCTTTCCCATAATCTTATGTTTTAAATTCTAAGTTATTAATATTATGAACTTTCAATTTATCATTTTATGCCCATTTTCATGGTTAACACACTGACTATATGCTTATTAAACCAATAAAAGGTTAACGCCACATACCTTTCGTGTGCGGGCACAAAGATACAACATTTTTCGTAATTACAAAATTGTTATATTTGTATCGAAAATATTAAGATTATTATTGTGCGAGCACATATACCTATATTAATAAGGTTATCGTATGAATAAATTGCCCGAAAGGATTAGAATCAAAGACATCGCCCGCCTGGCGGATGTATCGGTGGGAACAGTAGACCGCGTCATTCACGGACGTAGCGGAGTATCGGAAGCAAGCAAAAAACGCGTAGAAGAAATCTTGAAGCAGCTTGACTACCAGCCTAACATGTACGCCAGCGCTTTGGCATCCAACAAGAAATATACATTTATCTGTCTTTGCCGGAACATTTGGAAGGTGAATACTGGACAGCCGTAGAGTTGGTATCCATGAAGCTATCGCTACCTATTCGGACTTCAATACTTCGGTGAAAATCAACTATTACGACCCATACGATTATCATTCGTTTGTCGACGCAAGCGAAGCGATTCTGACTCTTCAGCCGGACGGAGTGATGGTAGCTCCACCGCCCCAATATACAAAGGATTCACCGACCAGGTTGCAAGCATTGGATATACCTTATATATATATGACTCCAATATCAGGACGTTCCTCCCTCTCGCTTCTTCGGTCAGGACCTCACGCCAAAGCGGATCACTTTGCCGCACGGATGATGATGTTACTGGCACGGGACGAGAAAGAAATCGTTATTTTCCGTAAAATACATGAAGGAATTGGGTAGGTTCTAACCAGCAGGAGAACAGAGAAATCGAGTTTCAGGCAGTACATGGAAGGAACATCATCCGTCTTGTAATATACTGGAGCTCGACGCATGCCGAACGTAACGACGAAGATAACGAGATGCTGGATGTAATTTTTCCGCGCCCACCCGACGGTGAAG